>MDTG01160147.1_pt1 | contig 11110 bp, 17 predicted proteins | sample 811421 | NCBI WGS metagenome assembly MDTG01 (sample SAMN05326645, study PRJNA326480) | marine metagenome | isolation source: seawater | place: Pacific Ocean: South East | collected 2011
GCAATTACTTGAAGGCGTCCAAAAGGGCTACTGGACCTTGGAGGCACTGGACCGACCATCACCAGGATTTTTAACCTGCACCAAAGTTGACCATCGTGCTTTCCCTGATGGTTACAAGGGCATTGAGCACCGCAACCTGTTGCGTGATCTGACCATGCAACCCGAACGGGTCCAGGTCACAGACCCTAAAGACCTTCCACCTTTGGCTCATGGTGTTACGCCCGCGCAGGCGCAAGATCTACCCGTGACGCTCGAAGCAGAACAAACCGCAAACGCTCCCTTTTGATCATGACCTTTGAGCAACCCGACTTTTTCACTTCGCCACCGCCTAGCAAAACCGACACATTGCAAGCTCGCTGGCAACAGGTCAAGCATCAACAACCTGAACTGCTTGATCAGTGTTATGCGCTTTGCAAACGAGCTAAAGCGCGTGGTGCCAAGCGATGGTCAGCTGATGCCATGTTTCATGTGCTCCGGTTTGAAACCGGCTTTGCCACTGATGACAAGACCGGTCTAAAAATCAACAACGATTACACGGCGTTTGTTGCACGGGATCTGATGCAGCAATACCCGGACCTGCAAGGTTTTTTCCAACTGCGTGAACAGAAACCTCGCGGCAACTGGGGGCATATCGGATGAGCACCAACTACCAAAAATTTATGGAGCAGTTTGAAAAGGATGCAATGGCAAACGATCGTGTTGCCAAGCCAATTCTGATCTTGTCAATGTCTCTTGCCTTGGCTCTAAAAGAGACTGCAGCTTTTTCGGATGACGGCAAAGGCAATATGACTCTGTACGGCTACCAAACGGCAGTCACCACCAACCCAGAGGCACCCCCTTATCGATTCAGAGGCAGTTCGATATGAGTTTTACAGAATTGCAAAGGCAGCGCCAGCACTTAAATGATCTTCTGGACTGGGCAGAAAAAATTTCAATGGAACCTCAACCGAAAATACTTAGGGACGGACATTTACCGTCTCACACCGCCATGGATTGCGTCAGTCAGGCAATAGCTCAACTTGAAGCTGTTAAAGCAAAGCGAATAGCCGTTGGGCGGATAGATCAGGTCTTTTTGTATAGACAGCATTAATGAACGAAACAATGGAAAAGCTTGCACGTTTGCAAGCCAAGCTCAAGCCTCTGCCGCTTGAGCTTCACGAGAAAGAACACCGCTACGTCTGGAAACCCAACGGTGAGGTGATGTCTTATTCAGTCACCCAGGTCTGCAACCGCAAAACACCGGAGCAGATGGCAAAAATTGAGGCCAAGCGTCATGAATGGGAACCACGCGGAAACATGGTGCATCGCTTTGGCGAAGCCATGCTGAACCATCAGCCATTGCCAGACCCTGGCATTTATGCCAAATGGACTGATGAGCTACAGAAGCATCCGTTTTGGAATGACTTTCACCCGTTAGCGACTGAATTTAGGCTTTGTGATCTGAAGCGTTCAATCGGTGGAAGTTGCGATGCCATCGGCCTCAACAAAAACAAGGTCTGCTTGCTCGATTTCAAGTCACAGTCTTCTATCAAATCCAGCGCATACGACTGCACGCCACAGCTTGGAGGGTACGTGCAAATGCTGAATGATCAGTTTGATTTGTACGTCGAAGAATGCCGAATTGTTTGGGTCAAGCCTGGCAGAACTGTCGTTAGCAAAAGCTTTGATCCTGATCAATGCTCAGTTGCTTTCCAAAATTGCTGGGAGGAATTCCAGACAAAACGCCAACTGGAGACAGCTTGGTGAACCCTCTTCGATGGATAACGCTCAAAGCGTTGATCAAGTTGTCGGATGGCATCGAAATTTTGATTTTGGCAATCAGGCCAAAAAGCAAGCCCTACACACCAAAACCAATCCCACTCTCATCACTCAATGACTACAACCAAAAACGCCTTGAATATCTTGAGCACTGTTTCAATGCCAGACCTGACGACGATTGATAGCCAAGCAAAGCTTGAGCTACTGCGAGAAGTCAGGCTTATAAAACGATGGACTGAACCGGTCGAAGAGGCAGTCGTGGCTGACCTGATGGCAGACCTGGAATCAGGCAAACTCGATGACCTGCGTGATGCGGGTGAAGATCGCTGGGTCATTGCTGACATGACCCTGACCCTTGGCAAAAGCACGACTTGGACTTACACCAAGCAAACGGTTGCGTTAGCGCAACAACTCAAAGAGGCAAAAAAAGCTGAAAAGAAAAACGGTGACGCTAGAGGCGTTACCAAGTCCCACTTTGTCGCCCGGTTTGACTGATGGCCAACCCACAGAAGAAGAAAGGCGATGCAGCTGAAAGACAAGCTGCAGAGCTACTGACTGACCAGCTTGGCGTTCAGTGCCGCAGGCAGCTAGGTGCGGGTCGTACCAATGCAGCCGGCGGTGACGTTGGGGACATTGACGGCGTTCCAAATTGCGTCATTCAGGTCTGTGACTGGAAAGACAAATCAGCTGCGTGCCTGCAAAAGCCGTTAGAAGCGGAAGAACAACGGATCAATGCGGGCGTTGACCATGCAGCCACGATGGTCAGGTTTCGCGGCAATAAATGGCGTTTTGTGCTTACGCCTGAGCAGTGGGCACGAATGGTCCTGCCCAAATGAAGCGGATCCGTCTTAGCGATTTGGCCGAGATGGTGGAACTTGGCAAGGTGTCGGCTGTGGTCTTTTGCTACCGGTGCCACAAAATCGCTTACGCCACGAGGCAAGACGCCAGGAACGCAGGGCGTGAGATGCGTGCTAAGGGCAAAGGTCACACCTGCGCGTATCAGTGCAAACGCAACCCCGACTGGTGGCACCTGACCAGCAAAAAAACGCTGCGAGAATGATTTTCATTCTGTATCCATATGAACATTTGCGCGTATCGGATCAGAGGTGCTTGCAGAACTTCACACAATGCTCAATAGTGGGTATACCCTTCGGCGGGTTCAATTCTCAAAGACGGCTTCACAGACGTTTGGGTATTGCAGAAACATCTGTTAACACCTGATCACAGCTACATGAACAACGAAAAAGGATGTCAATTCGGACCCACTCTCAAACGATGGTTCAAGGCCAACGGTTGGCCTCAGGGGATCACACAAGACTGGGCATACGCAGTTCAATCACCTAACGGTCCTTGGGCATCGCAAATCAGCAAGGCGATGAACGACAAGCTGGAGCCGAAGCCTGATTTTTTCCTGTCTCTCGGTCGATTTAATCAAGCAGTTGCTGAACGTGACCTAAAAGGCATCACCGATCGAAGATTGATTGACCGATTACGCAATGGGCAACCCCTTTGCCATAACGATGGCACGCCTTTTGACGCTCCATCATTTTTTTGTTTGTTCACAGGCTTAATTGAAGTCCCAGAGTTGCCAGATCTGCCGATCGTCGTATCACAAAAAGACGTTGATCAATGGGTTGATTTAATGCGTAGTCAATTCAAGAAAATCAGCCTTAAGCACATGTGCGACCGTGCAGAAGCATGGCAGATGTTATCCGCTGAAATTGATAACAGCAGCCCAATGCAGCTAACGGATAGCGAGACCCAATGGATTCAAGAAATCCTGTGCGGCCTCCATGAGCCCAGCATTAAAGAGGTCGAAAATAGCTCGCACCTTTACGTAGAGACTTCAGCAGTCCAAATTGCACTGGAAGCTCTGCTAACCGCAAAAAAGACTAAACCTGTTCACCGTGATACTGAAATTGCATATAAAGCTGCTTGAGTAACAAGCTATACGCACACGCTATTGCGCCTGCGTTTTGCAGGGTGTACTCTTCGCCTACGAGGCCATCACATTTAGATCCATGCCTTGTTTTTCAAACGCATGTCACTTCATTCAGAGCTTGTAGAAATACAATCTCAACCATCGACCGGTCAGCTAGCCAAAGCACTAGCTGCGTTTCAAAAACAGCATCACGCTGCCAAGCGCACTGGTGTTGTCGCCGCCCAGGTCAACCCTGAAAAACCTAGATACAACCGACCTGAGCGCAAGTTTTCAAACCTTGAAGACATCCTCGAAGCGATTAAACCCGCTGCAGAGCATGGCCTTTCGCATACTGAGACTTGGCACGTCATTGGCACTGAGCACGCTGTGCTCCGAGTTACCTTGCGGCACACCAGTGGTGAGCAGATCACTTCTGAGTGGCCGATGGACATGAACGCAGCACTGAACACATCAAAAGAGCAGGCTCGGGGTTCAAGCCAGACCTACGCACGCCGTTATCTGCTCATGGGCATTTACGGCATTGTCGGTGCTGACAAAGATGAAGCCGATGATGACGGCGAATCAACCAAGGCTCAAGACGTTACGCCTAAGCAGCAGCAATCAGATGCAGCCAAGTCTAAGCAGCAGCCTGCGCCATCAGCTCCTGCCAGAAAGGGCGTTGTCTTCCTTACCGATGAACAAAGAAAGGAAATCAAAAAGACACTGGCTTCCGTGCCCGAGGAAAATCGTGACGCTCTACGCCAAGACTTTCACGATCATTTCAAGCCCACAACTGCTGTCAAACTTGTCAACAGTGACAACTTCACCCAGCCACGCCACCAGCAATGGCTTGATTCAAATATCGCCAAATACCAGTGACACCACAGGATCACCTCGCCAATGCTCGCCATGAAGTCTCTCAAGCCATCCGCCTTGCTCAAATCAACGCCAACAAATTGTTTTACGAGCAGCGCATATCACCCTGGAAAGACAGGTGCATTGACATCTGGCGTCTGGAACACGCGCTCTACCTACTCAACGACCCCGGTTCAAAGGACTCGGTTTCTTCTGAAAGTTGAGGATGGCTACCTAGCCAACCATGACCTAGAGCCAGTTAGCGACTGTTCCATTCCTGTTTGCATTACGCCTGAGCGGGCGCTTTGCTATGCAGATCAGGACATTGCCGCTTCTAAAGCCCTAGAAGTCATGGATCATTTCCCCAGCATCAGCATCGTTCCAATCACGTTCGTTCGCCATGGCAGCGGTCAATGGATTGCTCTCCATGGATGATGCTGCTTTTCATAAACAGATGAAAGATCTGTATGAACGGCAAAACCCAGAACCTCGCCCAGCTCACATCACTGAGGAGGCGTGGAAAAACCGTTATCTAGTTCAATCAAAACTCAGTGCTGCTCTGTACTCCGACTTTTACCTTTTTTGCAAAGGTCGTGACTTATCAATCAGCACCGGCATCAAGTTTTTAATTTCAACCCATCCACTAATTAAATCAAATGGCTGACTTCAAACCCGCACTGTCCAAGCCTGGCGCATGGTCCGTTGGTGATTCACAATTTGACGAAAATGGTAAATTCGTTTCACTTAAAATTCCGGTCGAATCAATTCATGATTTCTGCAATCATTTGATGACCATGGCTGATGACAGCTCAAAGCACAAAGCCATCAAAGTTTGGAACTACGAAAACAAAGCAGCTGAAGAGGTGCAAGGAATTGTGCTTTCTTTCAAAGGTCAAGATGGTCAATACGGTGCCTTTGGTCAAATCAATCCATCAAAACTCACGGCTGGTGGCGGCTCTCCCTTCTGATGCAAGATTCTCTGTCCTGGTACTTAAAAGAGATTTCGAGAACTCCGCTGCTATCAGCGGAGCAAGAAATCATGCTAGGCCGAAAAATCCAAGCATGGATGCCACTGCGCGAGCTTGACTGGGACAAACTAGATAAACACCAGCGCCGCCAATACAAAACCGGGGAACGTGCCTTCAAGCATTTTTACGGTGCCAACCTCAAGCTAGTTGTCATGGTGGCCACAAAGTTTAAGCACATGGCAAAAACCATGGAGTTTATGGATCTAATTTCTGAGGGAAATGTGGGCTTAGCTCGTGCTGTTGAGAAGTTTGATCCAGAAAGGGGCTATAAATTTTCAACCTATGCCTACTGGTGGATTAGACAATCAATTAACAGAGGATTGTCCCAGCAAGATCGGACGATCAGAATGCCTACTCATGCGTTTGAGGTGCTTTCTAAAGTTCGCTCATTTACTCGCACGTTTTGCCATGAGCATGGACGCTTGCCCAGTCGCGAAGAAATTTGCGAAACCTTAGAAATACAACGTGACATCCTTGACGGTTACCTTTTGCACGATGCAGGTTGCCGAAGCCTGGATGAACTAGCCAACGGCACAGATAGTTCTCCGTTGATTGAACTTCTGTCTGACCCCAAGCAAGAAACTGATAATTATTGGGAACTCATGCAAAACCATCAGATTTATGAATTGGTGAACCATTCACACAACAGTCTTCCGCCTAAGGAGGAGGAAGTGATACAGCTGCGTTTTTTTAACCAGTCCCAAGAGCCAGCAACGCTCCAAAGGATTGGAGAACAGATGGGGTTGAGCAAGGAGACCACAAGAGCAACCCTCTCCAAAGCAATGAGGCGAATGAAACTGCGAGTGGCATTGCAAGTGGGCAATCCATACAGGTCTGCAGCATGACGCTGCTGACGATTAAGGAGGCCGCTGATCTGTTTGCCGTCTCGCGAAATCACATCCAAACCTTGATCGATGAAGCAGACACGGTCAAGAACCCACGTTGGAAATGGAACAAGGAGCTGGTTGAGTTGACGCCAAAAGCATCAGGCAAGCGTGTCATCAGGATCAATATGGGCGCTTTTACCTTTTGGACAGATCAGGATGAGCAGCGTTGGATGCAGCGCCGGAAACTTCATTCGCAAGGGCAGCCTGACCTTTTGCAATCGCATCAAGCGCAGATTTAGCAATGGTGTAAGGAGCAATATGAGCCCTATAAGTGCGCTCGTGTTCCTTTGTGGAATGGCCCATCAAACGAGCCGCTGTGTAAATATCCATTGCGCTCTTTGCCACACGCCAAAGCCTGGCAGCGTACGCATGGCGCAGGGTGTACGGCTTATGTTCAATGCCTGCCCATTTCTTCTCAGCATGTAGCCAAGCGTTGAACTGATTTCCAGTAGCTGGAAGCAAACGGCGCTTTTCATCTCTTAGATCGAACAGCTCAACCCAGTCCTTGTGCAGCGGTACTACAACTCGTTCACCCGTCTTGGTTTTGTCAGAGACGTGCAGATTGTGGTCATCGTCAATAAAACGGCTCTGATCTACCTCGTGCGGGCGCAACCCATAAGTGGCCATCATTCCGAAATACCAACCCGCAACAGGTCGGGCAGCCTGTACCCATTCAATGATTTCCGGGTCATCAGGCACCACTAAAACCTTGCTGGTTTCGTAAGTCGGAACCGGAATTTCTGGAAAAGGGACAGCAACCAATGTGCAAATGTCCTTCATCAGGTAGTAAAGCTCTTTGTATGAGCACTGACTTCTCTCGTATTTGTTCAAGGCCGAGGCCACGCTTTTTGGGTTGACCTCTTGCCTCATGTCCAGTTGGCGCAAGCGTCCCATGTAGTTGACCTGCCAAGTGCTCTCACCTGTTCGACCTAAGACAACACGCTTTTTATACAGAGCATTGATTGCCTGTTGCCAAGTAACGCCCTTACTGGGCTCATGCCAGTCATTCCAATTAAAAGTGTCTTGATCGACTTGGCGCTGAAGGTAAGCCCGTTTCTTTTCAGCAACCTTGCGATCAGCAGGCGTGTCATCCATCCGAAGCGCAATGCGAGTGGGCTTGCGTCCAGGGCTCCCATCTCTGTGTGGAAGGTTGCCCAGCAAGAACAGACGGCCTTTGACGGCGTTAACGCTGATCTTGCCCATGAGATACGAGTTTGGGGTAACAGGGGTCCGCCAATTATGCAACGGCGTTGCATTTTCTGCTCAAAACCAGGGCAAACCAAGGCAAACCAGAACCTTTCTTGTTTAGGGTCTACCCCTGCTGCGACTGGCGAAACGCCTCTATGACTGCAATGTAGAGGTTTTCATCTGTCGCCCGGATGTCGTACTAGCAACCCAGTGCTGGCAGTCCTTCTCAAGGGTCTTGCATAAAATGTGCACATACGCCTTAGTGTCGTGCCACAAGAGAAGCTCATCGATTTTTTTAAGTGGTTCGGCAGTGGCCCTAATGAAGGCTTGCCACACCAAAAGGAGGCTATTCAGCTCCTTCAGCAATCAATGCCTGATTCTTTGCTGCAACCTTCAGCAGCATGGATCAAGGCTTGGCGCACTGCCCCGATTGCACCATCTACCCCTGAAAGCACACTGCCACCGCAGGGCGTCAGCATTATCTGTGAATTTGAAGGGTTCAGAGCCAACGTCTACAACGATGGCGTCGGCGTACCAACAATCGGCTATGGCAGCACGTTTTATAGCGACGGTCGCCGTGTTGCTTGGGGTGATCCGCCAATAAGCGAACCTAAAGCACGGCAAATGATGGAAGCCATTGCTGAAAAAGATTTTTGGGATGTCATTTCAAAGACAATCCCTTACTGGCAAGAGATGAACGACAACCAGCGATCAGCGTTGCTGTCTTTCGCTTACAACCTTGGCGCACACTTTTACGGATCCAGCGGATTCAATACAATCTCTGGATGTCTAAAAGACAAGCGCTGGCAAGATGTGCCATCCGCTTTAGATCTTTATTGCAACCCAGGCAGTGCCGTAGAAGCTGGATTAAAACGACGCCGTAAAGCAGAAGGTGAGTTGTGGAGAATGAAATGAAGCCATGGATTTCGATTTACATATTTTGGTTTTCAATAGGCTGCATCATTGGATTGTTAACGACAAAAAGGGAACCCCAAAAAATGGAGTTCCCAATTCAAGAAGGTGTAAATAGTCAATCGTCGTTGGCGATCTATAGAAGATACGTCAAGAACTTATAACTAATTGCCCTTGGGCTTTTTGCTTTTGGTTTTACTGGGTGTCGTAACTGGCAGTTCAGAGCCTTCAGGCTCCTCAACGTCAGTACCAGGCCCCTCTACTTCTGGAGCAGGTGGAGCAGGAGCAGGAGGCTCATTGGGCACAGGCGTCGGAGGGCCGTATTCATGAGGGACATAAGGCTTTAGGGTTTGAGCAAAATCCTGCCTAGCCTTTGCATCAGCAATCTGACGATCAAACTCAAGCGTATTATTTGGCAGTTGCTCCTCAAGCCAACCAACCAAAATAGCTTCAGTGCATTCAGCTAAAGGCGTGTTGCCGTAAGGCTGAAGAAGCGTCCAACGATTGCTGATTTTGCCATCAGAATTTTCATAGGACCAATCCAAAGCGACAACTTTGTCGTCTTTGTCAGTAACGATGATCCCTGGAATTGAAAAAGCCATAGTTCGAAAATGGTTGTGAGATTGAAAAAATCAGGCTTGTGTTAGTGCTTCAACTTTAGCTGAAAGTTCAGCAACAGCACCAAGGAGTTTCATCACAAGGATGTCATGGTTAATCGCCTTGTAGCTGTCGTCAAGCTCTTCATAAGTTGCAGGTATTACCTGCTCAGGGGTTACAAGAACATTCTCTGTGGTCTCGGGTTCGATGATTTCACCATCGTCACCAATGACAGCAGGAACAATTTTTTCCTCATAAACCGCAGGTATAACCTCCTCAGGAGTTAGCTGCTCGCCTTGCTTGGTTCGGGGAACCGTATAGGTCAATTCAGGGCAGACTTTTTCTGCTTCTTGAGCAACTAAACCAAGGAAACGCCTTGCACGCAATTCATCATTAAGTGGAGCATCATCAGTCCAGTCATAGTTTTTAAGTTGGGAACCAAGTGAAACTACGTCTTTAAGCTGTGGGTTAGCATCTTCGATGTTTTTCTTAAATCGAATATCGGATACGTTTGCCGCAGTAATTGAGCCGTAAAAATTGGCATTGCCGCCTGCAAATACTTTGAATCTAGGCGTAGAACTGCCCTGAACAAAGCCTTCATAAATGACATTATTGTCATCTGCCCCGCAAGCCTGGTGGGATCCATTGGCATTTGATCTAGTACCTATAGCAGTTCCGTTGTCTGGATTTCCTCCAGCCTGATAATCACCCGCCGTTGTAATGGAGCCGCCAGATTTCATTGATATGCTGATATCAGCAGCAGTCACGCCGCCTTCATAGACAGTGAAACAGTTGACGCTGGTATTGTCTTGTCTGATATCTATACCGCCACCAGCCACCAAAGCTGCGTAATTATTTGGATAGCCACCAGCTATAACATTGCCCGCCGCTGTGATGCTACCGTCAGCTTTGATAATCGCCGTGCTAGTACCATTTAACTTGGCCTCGAAGGCATAAGCGCCGCCCGAAGTTGCGTTCGATTGGATAACGTCATTGGCAACAACATGCCCCGCCGCTGTTATTGCGCCGGCACCACTTAAAAAGATTTTTGACCCACTACCGTCACCCCCTTCAAATACATAGCCGCCTGAAGAATTTTCAGCGTAATAAGTACCTCTGTTGGAACTAGAATTGACTGCTTGAAAAGCGTAAGCAGTTACATTAGTGCCATCTACAAAAATTTTGCCCGCCGTTGTTATTGCGCCGTTGCTTGCCAGCGTGATGTTCGGTGCTGCTGGAACTGTGCCCCCAATAAGTACATTACCGGTGCTTTGTTGAACTAAAAACTGTGCGGTACTGGCATTACTATTTAGTCCTATACCTTGAGGACTCATGTATGAGTAAGGACCAGTGAAGTCAGTTGAACCAGATGTAATCGTATTAGAGAATGTACCACTGCCGTTTCCACCATTCAATGTAATTAGTATGTTTTCTTGGTTATCTCTTAGATAAGCAACTCCACCACTTGGCGAAGTATTTAAGCTTATTTGTTCTTTATTATTAGATTTAATAAATAAGGTATTAGCCGCTGTAATTGAACCGTTCGCACTTAGCTCAATATTGGGCGCTGAGGGTAATGTCCCCCCGACTAATACATTTCCCGAGCTGTCGATGCGTAAACGTTCTGCACCCGCATTAGTAGCGAAACTCATTGCTTGACTATTAAAGTCATAAACTATGCCGCCGTCATAGGCTGCTGTTCCTGAAGTTGAGTCACCAAAGTTTATAGATGCTTGAGCATTACTTGCACCGTAAAGTGTAAGTCCAGGTGCGTTACTTCCGTCGCCTACGACTAAATGTGGTGCGGTTACCCTGGCTGACGTAAAGGGAGCAACGCCAACGCCAACATTTCCAGCACCATCAATCGTGAGTGACGAACTACCATTGTTAACAAAGAAGGCACTGCCGCCTCCCATGTAAATTGACTCGTCAGAGGCTAATGACAAACCGTTATAAATACCTGA
>MDTG01309623.1_pt1 | contig 11110 bp, 10 predicted proteins | sample 811421 | NCBI WGS metagenome assembly MDTG01 (sample SAMN05326645, study PRJNA326480) | marine metagenome | isolation source: seawater | place: Pacific Ocean: South East | collected 2011
ATTGCAAAACAACATTTTGTTGCTTTTTGGTTATTGGATTATTATAATTAATAAGATTTATATGTAGATTGCATGTTTCTTTACAATTTTTATTTTTGTTATTTTCATTTGTTTCACAATTTTTTTTACAATTTTTTGTAATTGTTATAATATTAACCATAAAGTTTATTTTATCTTTATTTTTTTCTTCTGGTTCATATTGTTTTTTTATTGGGTTCCATACATAGGTATGATGACATAATTTCATATCTATCTTATCTTTGTTAATAATATGATTAAATATTTTTATCTTATTACCATTGTCTGTAGAATTTAAAAAGGCCATTGCTATATTTATTGTTGTAACGTATCCATATTCATTGTATGGCAATTTAATTTTTTCCATTATAATTAAATTAGAAATTTAATTATAATTGATTTTTTTAATTTATTAAAAATGAATCTATTTATTTTGTATCTTCTTTTTTAGCTGAATCACAGTTACAGTGTGTTTTGCAGTATTCATCACTGTCACCACCAACAAATGATGTTAAACTTTTCCATACATTTCTTAAAAATTCTAAAATGTTATTCCATGAAAGTGTTTCTAAAATTGGAACATATTTAAGTATTGTTTGATAAGTTTCAGGTGATATTAAGTTTAATATAACTAATGATACGATTATTCCTAAAAGTCCTTGTAGAATATTCCATGACATTCCTGCAATTTGACTTCCGAATAAAATAACTACAAATATTAAAATTAGAGTTTGTTTTCTATCCATATATATATTTTCATAGATAAAAAAATTTTTATTTATAAAAAATAAATAGATGAATTATTAAATGTTTCTGTAAATTTAAAAAATTTTAATTAACAAAAAAATTAAAGCATTTTATAAATAAAAGAAATCTAAGTTTTAATATAATGGATTATTATCCTAAATATAAAAAGTATAAAATGAAATATTTAGAATTAAAGAAAGAACTTAATAATATGACTGGAGGTGGTGATTCTAATGTAGAATTAGTTTTATTTAGAGCTGAATGGTGTCCTCATTGTAGAAATTTTGTAAATGATTGGCAAAGTTTAGAGAAGTCAAACAGTGATGTTAAGTTTGTTACTGTTGATGATACTGATTTAGATTTAATTGAGTTTTATGAAAATAAACAATTAAAAGCAAATGCTTTTCCAACATTATTTTTAGGTAAGAATGACGAATATTATGAATATGCTGGTCCAATGACTAAATCTAGTGTTGAATCATTTTTAAAGAAGTTTAATTAGATGGATCATTTGAAAATATCTCTATATAATCATTTTTATCTTGTTTATTTTTTGATAATGTAGGTATTATGTCTTTTAATTCATTATCAGAATCTAAGTTATTTTTTGTATTTGTTTCGCTAATATTTTTTAGTATTTTAAAATCTGTGTCGTTAACATATTTTACTATATTTTCTAGTGATTCTAACTCTTTTGTAAAATTATCATTTAATATTTTTATTTTATTAGTTGATTTAGTTTTATTTTTTTTTTCATCTAAATCCTTTACATAGGTATCTATTTTATTATTTCTACAAGCTGTACAATCTTCTAATATTTTTCTTTTACTTTTAATTTTACCTCTATTTTCATCGAATAATTGTATATTATTTTGTTTTGATAATTTTATTAAATTTAAAAGTTTTTGTTTGTCTAATAAAGGTTCTGGATTTGAATCTATTGTTTCCAGAATTTTTATAGTTTTATTATCCATTTAAAAAAACTAAGTTTTTTTTTTATTTTTAAATTAAATAAATTCGTTTATCTCCTTAATGATAAAGCAATTATTATTAAAGCCAATACACCAATAATTATGTATATGTATAAGAAGTTTCCTTCGTTTGGGCAATTACCTTCTCCAGGTTCACAAGCTTCAATATAACCATTTTTATGAGGACATTTTTTACCCCCATTTGCTTCAGGTCTAATAATTTGATATGTACTTTCACAATTCTTATCACAATTACTAAATTGACCTACACAATCAATTACTTCATTAGGTAATACTGCTGGTGCTCCTGGTGCACCTGGTGCTCCAGTTTCTCCTTTATCTCCTTTTTCACCGGTAGCTCCGGTGTTACCAGTGTCACCTTTTTCACCGGTGGCTCCGGTATTACCAGTATCACCTGTATTACCTTTATCTCCTTTGCTTCCTTGTATTCCAACATTTCCTTTATCTCCTTTTGGACCAATATCGCCCTTATCACCAGTAGCTCCAGTGGTACCAGTAGCACCAGCAGCACCGGTAGCACCAGTAGATCCGGTATTACCTTTATCTCCTTTGCTTCCTTGTATTCCAACATCGCCTTTATCTCCTTTTGGACCGATATCTCCCTTATCACCAGTAGCTCCAGTGGTACCAGTAGCTCCAGTATTACCTTTATCTCCTTTAGCTCCAGTTGATCCAGTAGCACCTGTATCACCTTTATTTCCTTTAGCTCCAGTTGCTCCTGTAGTACCTGTTGATCCTTTTACACCTTTAATCCCTCTTAAGCCTGGTATACCTTGTAAACCAGTTTTTCCTTGTTGTCCTGTTATACCTTTAGACCCGGTATTACCTTTATCTCCTTTTGGACCAATATCTCCTTTGTCGCCAGTAGCACCAGTAGCACCAGTATTACCTTTTGCACCAGTATTTCCTTTATCTCCAGTTTTACCAGTTGCTCCTGTTGAACCAGTATTACCTTTATCTCCTTTTGAACCTTTTATACCAGTTGCTCCAGTTTTTCCTTTAGCACCTGGTGTACCTTTATCTCCAGTAGTACCTTTAGATCCTTTTGTACCTTTAATACCTCTTAAGCCTGGTATACCTTGCAATCCAGTTTTTCCTTGTGGTCCTGTTACACCTTGATCACCTTTGGATCCTGTATTTCCTTTGGAACCAGTGTTTCCTTTTTTACCGGTATCTCCCTTATCTCCCTTATCACCTGTTGGTCCTTTCTCACCAGGTGGTCCTTGTCTACCTGGAATACCTGGTGATCCTTGAAAACCTGGAGGTCCACGTCCACCTGGAGGACCTGGATCACCATCTGGTCCTTTATCTCCTTTTGGTCCTGCAGCAGCTTTACATTGTCCTTCACCACCAGCACAACCTCTTTGTTCTCCATTAGCATAAGGTCCATATTGCTTATCATCAGCTCCACATAATTTACCACCATATTGTGCTTCTCTTGTTATTTCATATGTAGATTGACATGCAACATTACATCTACTCCATCTTCCTTGACAATCAACAGGTGGTAGTTGGTATTCAAGAATTTCGATAATAACAGCACCATGCATACCAGTACCTCCTGATTTTGATTCACAACCTTTTCCTTGTATACATGTGACTTCTTCACCCTCACCTACAATGTAGGATGGTGCTCCACCAGCTCCATAATTCTTAAGATCATCAATTTCATATACTTGTGGTATTCTATCTGGTACATCTAAACCACTTGTTCCCCAAACTTGTTCTTCATTACTTATTTTGGCACGATAATTATTTACACCCATGAGCTCTTTTTCATTAAGCATGTAATATGCATCTGCATTTCTTGCTTTATCTAGTTTAAAAATTGGATGTGTTTTTCCAGTATCATTAAAATATTTTTTACCATAGTCAACTACATGTTTTGTTCTAACATCTGTCCCATGATGGTAACGATATACAGGATCAACTTTACCGCCCATACCAAACCTTCCTGGTGTTTGTTGATGATATAAATCACGACCAGCAAATGCTGCTGCAGCACCGCCTCCAAAAAGCATATTTTTATTTCCAATTTTAATTAATGCATTAGTTGATGCATGTTCACCATTATTTCCTCTATAGTCATTTGTTGCAGTAGCACCTTTACCACCATAATTTTTTTCCTTACCATCAGCTCCTAATGTTCTACCACCTTTGTTTTGTCTTGCACCTTCACCATACCCAGTTTTAATTAATTCTTTTTTGTTTTTTCCTTCTCCTTTGCTAACAATTGTTGATTTACCAGAAGTATTTTCTGGTTTTGTTAAATGGAAATTACCATCAGGTTTACCACCTTCACCAATTTCAATAGTTATTAATTCATCTTTTTGGAATATGTGTGTGTCGCCACCAACAGTTTCTCCACCAGCTCCACCTCCCGCAGGATACCCAACAGGAGGATGTCGAGTTTTTTGTTTATACTGCATACCAGCTCCACCACCACCAATTGCCCATATCTTAGCTTTAATTGGATATTTGGTAGTAATGTAGGTATTTCTATCAATAATAAAATATGGATTTCCATCGTTTGATCTATATTTAGCTAAGGCTCTTCTTTCACTAATATCTAACGATGAATAGGGTCTCATATCGTGTTTCTTAATTTTAAATTTAACATTTTTTATTCCAATAGCATTACCAGATTTATCATTATATTTATTACTAGAGCTATTAGATAATACTGATTTTAACATATCTCTTGGAGTATATCTAAAATATGTGTTAATATTCCATTCTTCAGCATCTGTTGCGATTCCTTCTTTTGAAGAATGATTCATCTCATAAAGTTCTCTTCCAGATTCATGACGTAATCCAATTACATACCAACCTTTTCCATTTTTTACTCTTTTTCTATTTAATTGTAATTTAAAATCTCTACGCATATTATCTGGATGCCAATTGTGTATATTTAAAATACCTGTATCAAACTTAAATTGGTAATCATCTCCTGATAATATTCTGAAATCACTCATATTTCTTCCAAATTCAGATCGATACCGCCAAAACATCATAGCAGTTTGACTAGTTGAAAATATATGGATTGCTGAATTAGTATCATTTGAATCCCATACTAATTTATTAGATCCATACATACTATTTGTTCTATCAGCATTAAAAAATCTATATTTTTTACTATGATAACTACTAGCACTATTCTTATGTTTAGTTAAATCATATGGATCATATCTTTCAAATTCCAAAATTCTTAGATCATCAATTGTAGGAACATAATCAAGACCATACTTATCAATATCAATTTCTAGTTGTGATGCTGCTTGATAAAAGTAAAATTCTCTTGGACTATTTGGTGTTTTTTTATGGAAACCCAAGTAAAATTTACAAATTACCCAAGTTTTAGTTGCTCTTTTATCAACAAGTGCATAGTATTCGATTCTTTCAAGATCTTTTCTAACGTCTTTAACTAAATTGTCACCTTTGACTGTATATGTTTTTTCTTTGTTACCATATTTGGTATGCACTTCTATACTTTCTATTTTAATATCTTCTAATTCTTCTGGTGATGCATCATTGATAAAATTAATTATTGATTTGTCATAATTTCCAGTAGTATTAAGATAATTACCATTGTTCCAATTTATTTCATCAGACCAATTAGGTTTTTCAGGTTTAATACCATATTGAAATGAAGAAAAATTTTCTATTGTTTCATTTATCTTTCTTTTTCTATTAATATCAAATGAATCACCGAATTGGTTGTTTATAATATTAATATAATCATTTGTGAAGTTCATTATATTAATATGTAGATATTTTAAACCAAAATTTTTAATTTAGTATTCCAAGTGATTTTAAATTATCCATCATTGATTCATGCTCTGATTTTTTCTTATCTTCATTTTTATTATCTTGTTGTCTTTCATTGTTATTTTTTAAATCATTAAATTGGTGGAATTCATTTGGATTTGATGAAGGTATTATATTTTTGCTTCCCTTGAAATCGAATTCTTGGTTTTTTCTTTCACTCATTTTTTTCTGAATTTCTGCATCTAAATCTCCTTTTGGCATATCTATTTTATATTCTTCTTTTGTTGATAACTGTTTTGATAATGGTTCATTGCTTTGATTATTTAAATTAAAAAATTTTTCAGTATGTTGATATTTAAAGTTATCTCTTTCATTTCTTTTCTTTTCATGATTAGAAATTACATCAGGATTATATTTTTTGTTTTTTGTAAAAACATTTTTATCCATTATATATCGAAAGATAGAAAATTTTCTATAAATGACTTTTCAATTAGATATTATATTTGCATTTAAAAAGACTTTTATTTTTATATTCAATGAATTTATATGAAACGCTAGAATTAAATGAAGGTGCTAGTTTAGAAGAAATAAAAAAATCATACAGAAGATTAGCTAGAAAATATCATCCTGACAAAAATAAAACTAATGATTCAGTAAAGTTTCTTGAAATAAATTCTGCTTATGAAATTTTATCAAATGATAAATCAAGAGCTGAATATATTAAATTACCTGATGAAAATAAAAATAAATTTCAAGAATTTTTGAATAGTTTATTTGGACATAAAATAGACATTAGTAGTTTATCTAGTTTTGGAATTAAACTTACTAAAGATGATATGGATTATATTAAATCTGATTTAGAAGATGTATTAAAAAAGTTAAATTTGAAAGAGGTATTTAAATTTTTTAAGGATGGTATATTACCAAAAAAAGATTTTGATAATTTTTGTTTATGTTCTGATTCAGAAATAAATGCATGGACATGTGATGATGCAATGTATTTCGATTCTCTTCCTATACATTATCAAAAGTTAAGTTCTAATGATGGATCATTAAATATTTCTCAAAATATATCATTATATCAATTATTTAAAAATGATAAAATAAATATTACTATTAAAAGAATGTCTACTAATAATGAATTCTTAAAAACTAAATTTAGTTTTAACGTTAGTAATCAATGGGTTATATATAATGGTGGTGGTGATTTGTCAAGCGACGAATGTAATTTTGGAGATTTAGTAATTAAATTGAATTTACCAAAAAATTTAGACTGGCAAGAAAATATAATATTGTATCAGAAAAAAATTAATCTTTATGAATTTATATATGGTATTAATTTTTCATTTAACGATTCAGAATTTTATGATCTTAGTAAAGTAATCAAAGATAAGAGTAATATATCATGGGTTCCAATTAGAGAAGGTAATATTATTTTCTTAAATACAATCGATAGTAATTTTAAATTAGCAATAAAATTAATTGTTCAATTTAATGATTCTGATGAAATTAGATCACTTATAAAAGAAAACTTTTGCTTTTAAATAGTTGTAATTAAATTAAAAAATTATATCTACACATCTACTGATTTTGTTTTTGGGTATTGGTCGGCAATAAATCTTTGGAATTCTGTAAAACCGATTACATGACCAGCTTTGAGACCAAATTTCTTGGCAGTCTTCTTATCGAGTTCTACTTCTTGACCTTTCTTGAGACCAAGTTGAATAAACTTAGCATTCAGAAGACTCATAACCTTAGGTCTTGCTAACATTGTTCCTTCCTCTAATTCAAGAAACTCTCTCAATGTTTCAGGTACTTCTGTTTCTTTGTTGAAGCCTCCTTTATTCTCACCATTTCTCTTACGCTTTTCCTTCTTAGCTTGTTTAATTTCTTTTTGATGAACCTTTCCTAAGGCTTCTACCTCTTTCTTTTCTTTTGATCTCTCTTTTTTGATGTCTGCTAAAATTTTACTGATTGCTTTATCATGATCACTAATTAACTTAGCCTTATCAGATTCCAGCTCAGAAATATCTTTCCTTATCTTTGTGAGCTCAGTATAAACTGATTCAAAAGTAAGAACCTTCTTTTCAACAGAGTCTGGTTCTGCTAGATCCTGTTCTTCTTCCTCTTCTTGATCATCTTCATTCTCTTGATCGCTATCACTTTCCTCAGCTTCATTTTCTGATTCAATTTCACTATCGCTTTCTATCTTCTCTTTTTCTAATTCAATTTCTTTTTCTTTTGCGGATTTAGAGGTTTTACCTGTCTTTGATCCTTTTTTGACATCGGTTTTATTAGATTTTCCCATAATATAATAATGGAGTAAAATTCTGGATGTTTATTTATCAATTTTTTTTGATATTATATTCTTGTATTAATACAATAATATAGATCAATTTTAATCAAATCTAACTTCAATTTTGGTAGATTTTTTAAATGAATTATTATTTAATTGTTGATTGGCATTTATTTGTTTTGAATTAAATGCAATATTATCTATTTTTCGAATATTATTATGACACGATTGATATGAATTTTTTAATTGTGTTTTTTTATAGTATGATTTATTAGTGTTTATTTTTTTATTCTTTCGAGTTGATTGTTTATTAGAGTTCATATTTTTTTCTATATCATCATAATGTTCTTTTACATACTTGTATATTTTATTTGATATGAACCATTTAAAAAAATTTAATTGTCCTATTGTTGTAATAATACAAGTTTCATTAAGAAAGAAAACTATCCTATCTCCTCTACTAAAAGGATCAAAATATTTTTTATTCCATGCTTTCAATTGTGATTTATACGAAGAGTGTATGTTAAATATTTGATAGTTTTGACTATTTTTTAAATTTGTTTTCATATTCTGATCATTTAAAATATCATCTTCTATATTATTTTGATCTTTAACTATTAGATTATTTGAATTATCTTTTCTATCTGTAGAGATCATAATATTTGATCTATATTTTTTAGAATGGTTAGTTGTGAAATAATCTATTAATCTTATTGAAGTTCTTCCATTTAATAATTTAAGTAATTTTTTTGCGTTTTTACTATCTTTATAATATTGTTCCATATATGTTAATATCATTTGTTCCTGTGACGTTAATCTCATTAGTTTTATTATTTTTTTATTGGGTGAATCTTCACTCATATAGTCTGAAGACATATTTTTTCTTTAAATAAACTTAATTAGGGAATTCTGTTAATGAATTTTCTGTGATTTCATCATCATCAGATATATCTAATGATTTATTTGATATTTGTGTTTTTGTAATTACAATATTTTGCTTTTGAAGATTATCTAATGGTGAAAATGATATTATAACTGGTTTTAATTTAATATGAAAATTATTATTTGAAACAATAACACAACTAAAATTTAAAATCATTTTTATCCATCCATCATTTGGTATTTCTTCTAATTTTATATTTTTTTTATCATATTGCAATATTGTCCTATTATCAGTATTATTGTATATTTTAATTTTAAAATATCCTTTAGACTTATCAATAATATTAATAGAATTGGTTGATAATTCTAAATCATTTGGTAATCTTTTATTTATTGTTTTAAGATACGACAATTTAATATTTTTTTCTTCTGTAAACCAGCTTGAAGAATTAATTTGAGCATCATATATAATTTTTTTTTCTAATTTTTCTATAAAATCTATAAAGTCATTTATATTTTTCTGTTTTTTTCCAATTAAAGGAATATATAATTCATAATTATTTTTTTTAGTTTTTAGTATCTTTATATTTCTAAATGTAGGTGTTTGTACTATTAAACTTGTAATTTTATTCTTTTCTTTATATTTTATTGGAATAACAATTTTATTATTTTTAACTTTTTTTTCATCATAGATAATGTTATCAATGGACATTTTATCCATATCTAAACTTACTTTTGTATCCATTTATACTTAATTAAATTAATATAAATTTAATTTTTAAATTAATTTATTACTATTCTTTACTAAATGAACTTTTTACTATTGAATCTAATATGTCGAACCTCCTGTATTAGAAACAAATTATGCCTTAGACTTTGCAGTCTTAGCCTTTCCTTTTGCATTCTTAGGGGCTACCTTCTTAGGTGGTTCTTCACTATCAGAGTCTTCATCAGAATCATCATCTGAGGAATCTTCATCTTCGTCACTATCCTCTTCAACTGGTTCTGCTTTCTTTGATTTTGCTTTTGACTCTGTCTTTTGGAAAACAGTCTTTGCTGGTTTTGCTTCCTCTTCTTCTTCATCTACTTCAGCTCCTGCTTCTTGTGTTTCCTCTTCATCTTCATCATCAATAAATGCATCTCCAGTCATGTAATCAGTGTATGAGTTGCTTCCAGAGTTATTTGGTTCAAACTCAACCTTAAGGAGCTTAAATACAACGCCATACTCAGGTGTAGGCATTTTCGAATTCTGAGCCCACATCTTTACTGGTCTGAAAATTGGCTTATATTTTGTCATATAAGACAAATATTTAGCAACTTCAGTGACAGTAGTAGCTGATACAAGCTCTCTTACTCTCTTTTTGTCTACAAGTTCGGACTTGTATAGTTCTGTCTTCACATTACCATCTGGCCAGCTAGTATCTAACTTAAGCTTCATGTATGCAGGCTTAACATTACCTTCGTCGTCTTCTTGCGATTCCCTAATGATTGGTTGGTACTTATATTTGGATGCTTTCTTTCCAAGACTCTTCTGCAAGTATTCTTTTGATCCTAATTCTTCGTCTACCTTTTGAAATTCCTCTACCATTTGTACAACTTCTGGATTTTTCATATCGAGAGGAATCTTAATAAAAGATCTTTGACTGTCATCTGAATAGTACTCACCTAGGGAAGGAATACCATATGTGAATATCTCCATCCATGGACCTTGTAGGAACAAAGCTGAACCTTCTCCCAAAGTAGGGTGATCATATCTTGGGTATGCAATTAATTGGCCTTTTGATCTCTCATTTTCTTCTAAATCTGTAAATGTTAGCCTTTGGGCTTCAAAATCTGTAAACTTGGTGGTTAATGTTTTTTTATTGGACATATATATATAGGGTGTAGATTCAATCTATATATTCATCAATTTTTTTTTGGTTTGCATTTAAAGGATATAATCTAAATTAATATAAAATGGAAGTTTCTCAGAACAAACAAAAACCAGATATTTTATCTGAAAGTAATGAAAATGATACAGAAGATAGCGAAAAAAGTAACTGCTATGACTTTAGCAACCTTAATTTATCAGAAAATTTGATAAAGGGGGTCTATTTATATGGTTTTAAGAAACCATCAAAAATTCAAGTTGAAGGTATAAAAGCAATAAATACTGGAAAAGATTGTATATTACAATCACAATCTGGAACTGGAAAAACAGCAACTTATTTATTAGGCGTATTGAATAGAATGGATGAAAATGATAAAACTCAAGGTTTAATTATTACACCAACTAGAGAATTATCATTACAAGTTCATTTAGTGGCTTCAGAAATTAGTAAGTACACAAAACTAAAAGTTGAGTTGTGTACTGGAAGTGTTAGTATAAGTGAAAATAGATCAAAATTAAAATCAGCAAATTTAATCA
>MDTG01215469.1_pt1 | contig 11109 bp, 10 predicted proteins | sample 811421 | NCBI WGS metagenome assembly MDTG01 (sample SAMN05326645, study PRJNA326480) | marine metagenome | isolation source: seawater | place: Pacific Ocean: South East | collected 2011
GAAACAAGGTGCTCCGCATTTTGAGCATCGCGAAGTCGGCCATCCGCCACAACATGGCCAAAGACCTGCCCAGCATGAACGTGCCGGTATGTTTGATTTGGGGCAAGAACGACATCATCACCCCTCCTGAAGTGGCGGAAGAATTCTTGGCTGGATTCCCAGATGCGGACTTGTTCTGGATCGACGAGTGCGGCCACGCCCCCATGATGGAGCACCCCAACACCTTCAACAGCATCCTCGCGGACTGGTACGCGGCGCGAGGCATTTCCTGAGCATGTCTGACCAAGCGCGCGGGTGGGACATCGAGGAGGCGACGTTCGTGAAGAGCAGCGCCCAGCCGTCTGAATGCCCCAAGCCCGATCGGCCGGAGTACGCATTCATAGGCCGTTCCAATGTGGGGAAGAGTTCCTTGCTGAACATGCTGGTCGGGCGAACGAATTTGGCCAAAACGTCCAGCACTCCAGGCAAAACCCAGTTGATCAACCACTTCGACGTCGACGGCACATGGTACTTGGTGGACCTGCCTGGGTTTGGTTACGCCAAGGTCAGCAAGAAGGACCGGGCCAAGTGGATGGAGGTGACCAAGCGTTACCTCGACAGCCGCGAAAACCTCATGTGCGTGATGATGCTCGTGGATTCACGCATCCCCGCCCAGAAGGTGGACTTGGAATTCATGGCTTGGATGGGCAGCGTGGGGCTGCCGTTTGTGCTGGTGTTCACCAAGGTGGACAAGCTGAACAACGCGGAGCGCGCGGCGTTTTTGCCGGCGTACGAAGAGGTCATGTTGAAACAGTGGCACAAGATGCCTCCGGTGTTCGTGACCAGCAGCAATTCGTCTGAAGGCCGGGAGGAGGTGCTGCGTTTTGTGGCCCAAACCAACGGGCTCTACCAGCCTTGATTCGGGTCAGCCCTCCAGCACGCCAATGCGTTTGGCGAATTCTTGGGTGAAGCCACGCACGGCGGTGGCGTGGTCCTTGTCGGACGTGGCACGCTCGTACGTGTCGGCCAGCGTCATCATGGTCTGAACCACAAACGACCGCATTTCCTCCACACTCATGTCCTTGGTCCACAGGTCCATGCGCATGGCGGCATGTTCCTTGGGGTTCCACATGGACAACACCATGGCCGAGGCCGCTTGTTGTGAGATGCCGCCGTCGTCGGCGGTCCATTTCATCGCGACGGGAACTTTGTTTTCGTCGGTGGTGACGTCAATGGTGATGCGGGATGTGGCCATGCCGCGAAAGTACGCTCAGGGCCGGTAGGTCCGCAAGAACGGTTGCGGGTCCTGGGCCGTGAACCAGCCATCGACGGGAAGGTCTCCGCGCGCTGCGGTGTGGGCCTGAATCATTTTCCACCCCAGGTACGCCCCCAGTTTGTCTGGGCTGTCTTGGGGGATGTCGCCGACTCGCGTGAAAGGGCCTTCTTGAAACCAGCGCATGACTTCCCTGGGATTGTCATTGAACATGCGGTCCTGAGGCTGAGCCTGTTCCCAAATGGCCCGCTCGTTCGCCTCGGCCCAAGCCCACTCTTCAGCTGTCCAGTTCAGGAGTTGCGCAGGCTTGGCGTCCGGCATGCACAGCGAAGTCAAGTGAAGGATTTGGCCCCAGAACAGCATGAGGTCGGCCGTCCTGGCTCCGGATGGGATGCGGTGCTGTTGGGTCACAAGCAACCAGCCTTTCATGGCTTCGGACGCCATCCATTCTGGCTTCATTCGGTTCAGGCGGTATTCGGGAAATTGGCCAGGGGGCAATTCTTGCAGCAGCGGCTGCGTCGGTCCCATAAACCAGTCGAGTCCGACAGCCAGGCACGTGGGGGTGGGGTACAATGCGAAATTGAATCCCGAAGGCATCCAGACGACGTCCGGGACGGACTCGGCAGGGAACAACACCTGGTGCCTTTTCAGGCCATCCAGGAGCGCGTCGGTTTCCCGATGCAGAACGTCCGCGTGTCCTGAAGTGGAGTCGATGGCCTCAAACATCGGCCGCATCTCGGCCATAAATTGACGCAACACGTCCACCGTGGCCGAGTCTCGGGCGCCCCCAAGTTGAAGGATGTCCTCGCACCACGTGGGCCAGAATTCGGGGTGAGCCTCCGTCATGTGCGCCAACGCCTTGGCACGGTTTTGGTCCTTGGGGAGGTCATGAAGCACCTCCATCCAATTGACGACCTGGTGGTCCGCAGGCAGGCGCACGCCTTCGGTGCGAATCCGGGTGGGGTCCGCCCCACACGACACCCACATGGCTGCCGCCAAAACACACACACTCAGGTGGAACAAAATGCGTTGGGATGCCATGTGTGGCTGAAGGGGGGTGGTAGATTTGGACAAACCGTGGGAACGATGACGCAGACAAAGATGTGCAAAGAACTTGGCCTGTGGGCCTTCTTGTGGGTTGGGGTGTTGACTTCGGCATGGGGGCAAGGCCATGGGTTCCGCATGGGGCTCGCCATGGACCCGAACGTCTCGTGGATGAACTCTCGGGATTTTGAGCACACGACGGACGGAGGGCGTGCCCACTTTGGTTACCAGTTCATGGCGGACATCATGTTCTCTGAGACCTACGCCTTCGGCACCGGGGTGCATGTTTTCAGGACAGGAAGCCAAATCGAGTACTGGGAGCCCACCACGGATTCAACCTTGAGCCGGGTCAGCCGCGACTTCAACAACCAATACGTGGAGCTGCCGCTGACCTTCAAATTCCGCACCAAGGAAATAGGGTACACCACCTACTTTGGTCGGTTTGGCACGGGCTTGGGCTTGAACACCCGTCGCGCTGCAGAGGAAGTGCGCTACGTCGGGTACACCATGGAGGACGGCACGTGGGTTCCTTTGGCTAACCCCGCGATTCCATCCCCGGACAACATTTCGAACGACTTCGCCACCCTGTTCCGCGCGTCGTTGATCGTAGGTGTTGGGCTGGAGCGGAAACTTGCAGGGCCGACCTCGTTGCTGGTGGGGTTGACCTATAACAACAGCCTGTTCAACACCCACAAGGGACTCGACGTGGTTAAAGTGGACGGCATCGGCGTGCCGAGGTTTTCCGATGCCGGAGAAGCGCTCACCACGGCCTTGGATGGCCACGACAGCTACCTCGCCTTGAGCGTAGGCATTGTCTTTTAAACCTTTGTCAGCATGACGCGAGCCATGAATCCTAAGGCGGTCACCGAGCACATCGTGTCTTGGCTGCAAGCCTACCTCGAGCAATCCGGAATGGAAGGTTGGGTTGTGGGCGTTTCGGGCGGCATCGATTCGGCAGTCACCTCCACCTTGTGCGCGTTGACCGGCGCGCCCACGGTGTGCGTTGAAATGCCTATCCATCAAGCGCCGGAACAGGTGTCTCGCGCATCGAAGCACATTGAATCGTTGTGCGTCATCCATCCACGGGTACGAAGGTCGACAGTGTCTTTGACGGAGGTGTACGACACGTTCGCCAAGGCCCTGCCCGACGGCCCCGACGAGAGCCGGGGATTGGCCATGGCAAACTCCCGTGCACGCTTGCGCATGACCACGCTCTACGCGTTGGCCCAGCGGGCGAAGTCCTTGGTAGCTGGCACCGGCAACAAAGTGGAAGACTTTGGGGTGGGTTTCTACACCAAGTACGGGGATGGGGGCGTGGACCTTTCGCCCATCGCCGACTTGACCAAAACCGAAGTCTTCGCCCTGGCAGCCCACCTTGGCGTCATCGAAGAGATCCAGCAGGCCGCGCCGACCGATGGCCTTTGGGGAGACGACCGCACCGACGAAGACCAGTTGGGCGCCACGTACCCTGAGCTGGAATGGGCCATGGGGTGGGAATCCCAGGGACGTTCAGGAGACGAGGAAGCCGGGTTGCCTTGGCGGCAGCAGGAAGTCTTGGCCACCTACCGGCGTTTCCACCGTGCCAACAAGCACAAGATGGAACCCATTCCTGTTTGCGACGTGCCGGACGACGTTCGGTTCAGGGCTTGACGCCTTCCTCCGTCACAACCAGTTCGGTGTCGCATTCGAGGCGAATGCGCGCTTCAAGGTCGTCCACCTTCAGCGTCACCTGGTAGGGCCCCGCAGGAATGTGGTCTTTGCCGTCCAACAGCGAGATGGAGACCTGTTGCATGCCCCGCACCAGGCTGACTTCCCCGCGGTCGTAGACCCGGCCCTCTTGCGTCTGCAGTTGGTCCAGAATTTGGTCTGCACTGAGTCCGCCTTCCCCTTCTTGGCTTTCCTTGGAAGCTGGCATGGTGCGGAGGTGCACTTGGGCGGTGCCGTCCACTGGGGACCAAACCCAGCACGTCGTCTGGGGCTCTTCCGGTTCTGACCAGGCCCAGCCGCGCTCGTTCCAATCTTCCTGGCGCACGACCTCCACCTTCGCGTTCACAAATTCCAGGGGCCGGGTGTCCAACGAGGTGGACGTCACGTCGTCCAGGCTGGACAGGTCCATGCGGTAAATGCCTCGTCCGTGGGTGCCGACAATCAAGTCGTTCTCACGTTTTTGAACGACCAGGTCATGCACGGGCACGCGGGGCAACTCTCGGTGCAGGGCGCTGAACGATGCGCCGGCATTGGTGGTGAGGTAGGCCCCGCCGTCGGTGCCCACCACCCACCATCCAAGATGGTCTTTCAGTTCCACCAGGGCGTTGACAGGTTCGGAAGGCAAGTCCTTGCCCCAGCGTTCCCACGATTTGCCGCCATTTCGCGTCGCAAATACCCACGCGTCCAGCGCGTCGTGTCGGTACCCGTTCAGCGCCACCACGAGCAAGTCGGCGTCGTGATGCGACCACATCACTTCCGTGACCCAAGCGTGCTTGAGGCCATCGCCTTTGCCCAGCGACGTGGGGATGGGCATGTCCAGTCGTGTCCAGTCGTGGCCTCCGTCCGTCGACACGTGCACGAGGCCGTCGTCGCTGCCCACCGCCAGCTGGCCAAACCGTTCAGGGTGTTCTGCCAGGGTGGTCAAGGTCCCGAACGGCACGTTCCCAGCAAGTCCACCACGGGTCAAGTCTCCGCTGAGGGTTTCCCAGGATTTTCCTTGGTCCATGGAACGGTGAAGTTTATTGGACCCCATGTACAAGATGTCTTGCTGGTGCCGACTCAAGAGGATGGGCGTCTGCCAATTCCACCGAAGCGGGGTTTCGCCCAGTTCGTGGGTGGGGTGCAGGCTTGTGGATTCACCTGTGGCCAAGTTGGTCCTTCGGTACCAACCAAACTGGTAGCCCGTAAACACGATGTCTGCGTTCCTGCGGTCGACCTCGATTTGCATGCCGTCGCCGCCACCCAAGCCGCGGTAGGGGTGTTGCCCTGTTTGGTGCCAAGCGGGGTTTTCCTGGTGCGTGTGCGGGCCTTTCCATGTGCCGTTGTCCTGCAGCCCCCCGTACACATTGTAGGGCTCGGCGTCGTCGACCTCCACGGCGTAAAACTGGCCCACACTCGGACTGTTGCACTTGACCCAGGATGCGCCACCGTCCCACGACACGTTCATGCCGCCGTCGTTGCCGTTGAGCACGTGCCGAGGGTTGTCAGGATCAATCCAAACCTTGTGGTGATCGACGTGGACGTTCGGGGCGCCGATGTGCTCAAACGTTTGGCCTCCGTCGGTCGACTTCAGCAGGGGCACGCCTGCGATGTACACCGTGTTCACGTTGGAGGGGTCGACACTCACCGTGCCGAAGTAGTATCCGTAGGTGTACCACACATCGTCCAACCAACCGTCGTGGGTGCGTCGCCACGCACCGTTTTGGAAGGTGTACAACTCAGGCCCGACAATTTCTGTGTCAAACAAGGCCGCATTGCCGTCGGAGAGGTAGTCGTGCAGGGCCCTTGGCGAGAGCTCGGTCCGCTCGACACGGGCCTTGACGGACGCCGCGCTGTCGGCGGGTTGGAACCCGTTCTCGTCCAAGTAGGCCTGCAGGGTGTCGTTGTCCAAGGCCAAGAAGGCCTCGGCCGACATGTCCAAAAACGACGCGGGGGTCAATCCCTCCTCCTCGTCCGCAGCCTCGTCCTTCGGTCTGGCGGCTTGGTTGTCGATCAGGGCGTACAAGGTGTTGGACCCTGCGTGGTGTGCAAGGCCGATTCGGCCGGCGTCGGGGCCTTCGGGAAAACCGTCCAGCTTTGAGATGCGGGTCCAGGTGTCGCCGCCGTCTAGAGACTCCCATATGCCAGAACCTGCCCCAGCTTCAGTGAATTCATGGGCCCGTCGGGTGCGGTCCCAGGTTGCGGCGTAAAGGTGATTGGGGTTGCTGGGGTCGACCACGAGGTCCACCGCACCCACGACCGATTTGGCGTTCCCTTGGACTGTCAAAACGCGGGTCCAGGTGTCGCCGCCGTCTTCGGTGCGGTACACGCCGCCACCTTGATTCTTGGAGTACAACTCCCCCAGGGCGGCCACCCACATGCGGTCAGGGCGGTTGGGGTCGATGCATACGCGGCCGATGTGGTGGGTTTCTGCAAGCCCCGCGTGGACCCACGTGCGCCCTCCGTCGTTGCTCAGGTAAACGCCGTCCCCGGCGTACGAGCTTCGCGAGGAATTCACCTCGCCGGAACCGACCAAAATCCGTCCGGAAGGGTGCGCGTCCACCGCACCAAGCATGGTGGTCGCTTCGAGCAAAGGCTCGAAGGTGGTGCCGTGGTTGACCGTCTTCCAAAGCCCGCCTGTTGCGTAGGCTAAGTAGGTGGTGTCGCCCACCACAGCGAGGTCCACCACCCGGCCGCCCATGACCCCTGGGCCAATGTTGTGCAGGTCCAGTCCGCTTGTCCAAGACAACGCCATCATGGCGTCGCGGTCGCCGTGGACGGCTTCCCGTTCTTGGGTGGACGAAGCTCCCCAGGACTGGGCTTGGGCGTCAAGGTTTGCCGTCAGCAGAAGCAGGGCGCATGCGCCGCGAAGGGTGGGGTGGATGGGCATCATGGTTGAAGCTTGGGGTTGTTCTTGTGGCGTTCTTGATCGCGCCGGGTCTTTTTGGCCACGTTGGCCTCCAACGCCGCGGTCAGGTCGACGCCAGTTTGATTGGCCAAGGCCATAAGCACCCAGAGTACGTCGGCCATTTCGTCGCCGAGGTCCCGGCCGGCGTCGCTCGGCTTTTCGCTTTGTTCGCCGTACCGGCGGGCGAGGATGCGTGCCAATTCGCCCACTTCTTCGGTGAGGATGGCGAGGTTGGTGAGTTCGTTGAAGTAGCGCACCCCAATCGTTTGGATCCAGCGATGCACCTCGTTTTGGGCCTCGCGGAGGGTGAGGTCGTTGTCTTGCGGGTCGGCGAAGGTCAAGGAATCCATCATTCTTTGTGTTGGGTGTCCATCCAAATGGTCACAGGGCCGTCGTTGGTCAATTCAACTTGCATGTCGGCGCCAAACTCCCCGGTCGTGACGTCTTGGCCCAGTTCCCTCGAACACGCCGCGACGAAACGATTGTAGAGAGGAATGGCATGGTCGGGGTGGGCCGCCCGGATGAACGACGGCCTCGTGCCTTTTTTGGTCTTGGCGTGCAGGGTGAATTGGCTGACGACGAGCATGCCGCCAGCCACGTCCAGGACGCTGGCGTTCATCTTTCCCTCGTCGTCGCTGAAGATTCGTAGCCGCACGAGTTTGGCGGCGAGCCAATCGGCGTCCGCCTCGGTGTCGGCGTCTTCAATGCCTACAAGAACGACCAATCCGCGCCCGATGCTCCCATTCGAAACGCCGTTCACCTTCACTTGGGCTTGACTCGCCCGCTGCACGACCACACGCATGCCGCAAAATACGGGGACAAGACGTGGAAAAGATGCCTGAAAAGCATGGAGATGGGGGCTGGGAGGCCAAGGGAGAGGCGTATTTTTGGCCTCGATTCAATCCGACCCATGAAGGCATCCATTGCACCGGCAACCCTCGACCAAGCCCAAGAGATGGGCTTGCGTCCTGAAGAGTTCGACCAAATCAAAACCATCCTCGGCCGCACGCCCAATTTCACGGAGATGTGCGTCTACTCGGTGATGTGGAGCGAGCACTGCTCCTACAAGAACTCGATCAAGTGGTTGAAGACCCTTCCCAAGGAAGGCCCCCACATGCTCGTCAAGGCAGGCGAGGAGAATGCCGGGATTGTGGACATTGGAGATGGGTTGGGTTGTGCGTTCAAAATCGAGAGCCACAACCACCCCTCTGCCATCGAGCCCTATCAAGGCGCGGCGACAGGGGTCGGCGGCATCAACCGCGACATTTTCACCATGGGTGCGCGCCCCATCGCCCAGTTGAACAGCTTGCGCTTCGGCGACCTCAGCAATCCACGCACGAAGTGGCTGCTGGAAGGGGTGGTCAAGGGCATTGGCGACTACGGCAACAGCTTCGGGGTGCCCATTGTGGGTGGCGAAGTGTTCTTCGACAAGAGCTACCAAGTGAACCCTCTTGTCAACGCCATGTCGGTGGGGATTTTGGAAGCCGACAAAATCATTTCTGCCACAGCTGCAGGTCCTGGCAATCCTGTGTACATCGTAGGGTCGGCGACCGGCAAAGACGGCATCCAAGGCGCGTCGTTTGCGTCCAAGGACATCACAGAAGAAAGCGCCGACGACTTGCCTTCGGTGCAGGTGGGCGACCCGTTCCAAGAAAAGTTGCTCCTGGAAGCCACCCTGGAATTGTCCAAGACGACTGCGGTGGTGGGCATGCAGGACATGGGCGCCGCGGGCATCACGTGCTCCACCTCCGAAATGAGTGCAGCTGGGGAAGTGGGCATGGACATTCACCTCGACCGTGTGCCGCTCCGACAGCAAGACATGGAGCCCTTTGAGATTTTGTTGAGTGAATCCCAAGAAAGGATGCTTGTGGTGGTTCGCCAAGGGCAGGAAGACGAAGTGAAGGCGATTTTTGAGAAGTGGGATTTGCACGCCGAGCACATCGGCGAGGTCACCCAAGGCGACCGCATTCGATACTTCATGCATGGCGAGCTCGTGGGGGACGTCCCGGGCAGCACCCTGGTGTTGGGTGGTGGTGCGCCCGTCTATGAGCGCGAATACACTGAGCCGGTATGGTATGCGGAGGCCCAGGCCTTCGACGCGTCCAGCGTGCCTGTGCCTTCACTCGACGAATGCGTGGACATCGCCCACAAGATGATTTGCCTCCCCAACATCGCGTCGAAGCGTTGGGTTTGGGAGCAATACGACAGCATGGTCGGGACCATCAACCGCACGACCAACCGGCCGTCCGACGCCGGCGTGGTGTCGGTGAGAGGCACAGAAAAGGCGTTGGCTTTGACGGTCGATTGCAACGCGCGCTACGTGGAGGCCGACCCTGAGGTTGGGACCGCGATTGCTGTGGCGGAAGCCGCCCGCAACATCAGCTGCACCGGTGCAGTGCCGTCTGCGATCACGAACTGCTTGAACTTCGGCAACCCCTACAACCCCGAGGTGTACTGGCAATTTGTCGGCGCCATCCAGGGCATGGGCCGAGCCTGCCGCCACTTCAACACGCCTGTAACGGGCGGAAACGTGAGTTTCTACAACCAGACGGCCCACCCCAATGGCACCGCCCAAGCGGTGTTCCCGACGCCGACCATCGGCATGGTGGGGGTCATGGACCGCCGCGAGCACCACACAGGTCTGGACTTCAAGGAGAAAGGTGAGCTCATCTTTCAATTGGGTCCAAGCACGGGGTGCATCAACGCATCGGAGTATTTGGCGAATGTGGTCGGCATTGAGCGCTCTCCGGCGCCCCATTTCGATCTTGAGCACGAGGGACACCTCCATGCCTGCCTCCGGGAAGTCGCCCAAAAGAACTTGGCGGTGGCGTCCCACGACGTGGCTGACGGCGGCTTGTTCGTGACGTTGTTGGAAATGGCCATGCCACGGGGACTTGGGTTCGACATTGTCGCGGACGACGAAGTGCGTTTGGACGCATTCCTCTTCGGCGAGGGCCAAGGCCGTGCGTTGGTGTCCCTCAAGGAATCTGACCAAGACGACTTTTTGGACGTGTGCGACGCGCACGGCATCAAGCCCACGTTGCTGGGTCACGTGACCAAGGGTAAGTTGGTGGTGGACGACAAGCACTTCGGGTTCTGCGAAGAGTTGCGCGCGTACTTCGACAACGCCCTGGAGGAAATCTTGACCGAGGACTGATGTGGCAGCAGCTGGCCAAACACGCCGGCGGGGTCGTCCTCGCGTGGATTGTCGTCCTGGCCGGCACGTTTTTCATGCTGCAGTTGTACAGCCGACCTTCTTCGCAGCGAGAGGTTCCTGACCTCTCCGGAATGGCGAGAATGGACGCCTTCGACACCCTGGCCACCCTCGGGTTGGAGGGCGTGTGGCAGGATTCCATTTACCTCCCCACAGGCACCCCCGGCGCGGTGGTGGAGCAGCATCCTCCTGCGGGCAGTGCAGTCAAAGTGGGGCGTAAAATCCTGTTGACCACCCACCGCATCACCCCCCCGGACGAGCCGGTGTCATACCAAGAGGGACAAGACGCCAAACTCCTGGAGCGCATTTTGACTACGCGAGGCTTCCGAATCTCCATGGAGGAGGAGCCCAACCAGTTGTTGGTCGGCAAAGTCATCCGCCTCGAGCACAAGGGCAAGTTGCTGGATTCCGAAACACGCTTGCCCAAAGGCTCAGAACTGGTCCTGGTTGCAGGGGTGCTGGGCTCGGACAATGCCCGCGTCCCGTGGCTGTCGGGACTGTCTCTGCAAGACGCCTCTTCGGTGTTGGCCCGTCGAAAACTCGCTTTGGGGCACGTGGGCTACGCGCCCGACGTGCTGACCGCCCAAGATTCAGCCAACGCCGTGGTGGCCAGGCAGGACATTGTGCCTTCGGAAACCCCCTATGTGGCGGAAGGCACCGCGGTCGATTTGTATTTTGACCTACGATGACTTCACCATGCACACGATTTTCAACTCGCCTACGTTCTCCAAAGCCATGAACAAATTGTTGCTCTGTCTGGGGATGTTGTGCGGTTGTGTCGGAATGACCCATGCCCAGCACGCTGAAGTCGAGGCTGACTTGCACCACATCCATGTCGACGCCCCGTCCCGAGCCACGCTCGAAGCGCGGGGGGACATGTTGTTTCCGATGGCGCTGCCATTTGTGGACGACTTTGCGTGGCCCAGCATGGCCCACGAGGACGGTCCTGTGAACCTGAAGCGCTGGGAACCTAGCCCCGTGCGTCGCACCACGACATTGGCTTAC
>MDTG01218430.1_pt1 | contig 11109 bp, 14 predicted proteins | sample 811421 | NCBI WGS metagenome assembly MDTG01 (sample SAMN05326645, study PRJNA326480) | marine metagenome | isolation source: seawater | place: Pacific Ocean: South East | collected 2011
TTGCATGAAATGGGTGTTAATGCAGCTGCCGCAATACAAACTGACCCATATCTAGGAAGAATAGCTGATGGAGCTGCTGCTGATCTATTATTCATAGAAGGTAACCCTTTAGTCAATACTGAAGACGCTATGAACATATTTGCTATAGTTCGCAATGGTCGGTTTTACAGTATTTCTGGATTAATTGAGCGATCAAATTTTTAAAAAATTTAATGCTGTTAAAATTGAAAATAAATAACAGCCACATACCCATGTTGTGAGATTTTTTCTTAATTTCATATACTTATAGTTGGAAAAATGTGGATTAATCTTGGATTCAAAATTATAGAAAAGAAAAAATAATATGAATAGCAGGCTCATTGCTAAAATTTGATTAAAATAAGATAACAAAATTGCTAAAAAACCAGATAATGAAAAAATTATACTAATAATAAAGTTCTTATGATTCAAAACCTCTATTCCCCACACAATTCCTGAAAGAAAAGAAATAATAATACTTCCATATACAACTAGTTGTTGATGGCCCATTACTTCATATCTCTCACCAAACGCTATGGGGAAAATTACAAAAGTTATAAAAGGGACTAATCCTAAGTATCCTAAAACTATTTTAGTTTTCATTTATTTATAATTTTACAAAATATTCAAAGAAACCTTTAATTTATGCCGAATATTTTAATTTGATAAGTCATTAAGATATTTAGCATGAAGTGATGAATTTGCAGCTAACACTGAGGTCGTATCCAAGTCTGGAATATCTCCATTTAAATCTGTGAAAATTCCACCTGCCTCTCTAACAATGACCGATAAAGCAGCAATGTCCAAAATATTTACGTCAGACTCTATTACTGCTTCGATTTTACCTGAAGCTAAAAGATGGTAATGATAAAAATCTCCATAACCTCGAATACGATCAGCTTTTTGCACAATTTTACCGAGTGCTAACCATCTCTTATCTTGAGTCATGGTTTTTAAATTTCCGGTCGAAACAGCAGCTTTCTCAGGATCATCTATATCGCTTATCTTCATTCGATCGCCATTAAGCCAAGCACCCTTACCTTTTTCTGCCCATGCAAGTTCATTCATCATAGTTCCACTTGATACTCCTAAAATTAATTCTTTGTTACGCATAAGCGCAATTTGTGTTGAAAAAAAAGGATACTTACGAACAAATCCTTTTGTTCCGTCAATTGGATCAATCAGCCAGAGATATTCAGCTTCCGCATTATCTTTGCCCATTTCTTCACCGTAAAAACCATGGTCTGGAAAAGACTCATTTATGATTTTTCTTATGGCTTTTTCACACTCAATATCTGCTTGTGTAACAGGCGTCATGTCTGGCTTGATAGAAATTTTAAAATTACCGTTAAAATAACTACGACTTATGTCAGCTGCTTCACTGGCAGCAGCTAAAGCTACCTTTAAATGATCTGAAAAATTTTGGGTATTTAATTTGTTCACTTCAGTGCTCGATAATATATTTCAAAATGTTATTAACTATGAATGCTTTAGTTTGGAGAAACAAGCATCATTTCTTGACAGATTAACTATGTCTACCTATCTTCTCAAATATGGGAAACAGACTTAGTAAAATTTATACCCGCACAGGTGATGATGGCACTACAGGACTTGGTGATGGAAGTCGAATTGCAAAAGACTCTGCTCGCGTTGAAGCCTTTGGTACCGTTGATGAAGCAAACTCTGCAATTGGCATTATATTAGCAAACGAATCTGTACCAGTTGAAATCCGTTCTTGTTTAATTGAAGTACAACATGATCTTTTTGAACTTGGCGGTGAGCTTTGTATCCCAGGTCATGTCGCTATAAATCAAAAATTTATAGATAGGCTCGAAAATAATCTTGATGAATTCAATAAAGATTTACCGATGCTAAAAGAATTTATTTTACCAGGTGGTGGATCTGCAGCTGCCGCCTGCCATCTAGCTCGAACAATTGTACGTCGCGCAGAGCGACGAGTCATGACACTTTCTAATGTTGATGTAGTAAGGCCAGAAACTCGAAAATACTTAAATAGATTATCTGATTTACTATTTGTAATAGCTAGAATTCTCTCCAGGGCTGAATCAGGTCATGAAGTTCTTTGGGATAGGGATAGATAAAAGATATAAAAATTTTTTTAGATGTTTAAATAAAATTGTTAGTTATCTAAAAAAATCAACGTGTAAAGCCATATAAAGTCAACATCGCAATAACAGCAGCCCAAATAAATAATAACCTAGAAACTAATCTTTTAGCCGCGACAGCACCTCGAATTGCGCGCTCATGAATAGTTTCTTCTTCATTTTCATTGATAGCCAATGCAGCGAGACCAACTCTAGCTAACAGCTTTTCACTGCTTTTTGGCAAGGCATCATCTATGTCTTCGCCAGGTGTACGTAATGCAGCGATCGCATTATCGGCATGTCCAGCAGTTGCATATCCAAGAGCGGTAAGTTTTGCTGGTACCCAAGCCATAACAGCATGCAAAAATGAAGCTACCTCGTGAATACCAGTTTCATCAATACTAAAATCTCTCTTATTTTTCTTTTTTAAAGATGAGCGACGACGAATTAGATCAACGACACGGTAAGTCCATGCCGCTAATGGTCCCATTGAGCTTGTGAATGAGCCCAAAAAGACAAACCAAAAAATAATACTAAACAACCTATTATTTGCTTGAATACAGATAGCCTCTTCAACATTAATAGTTCTTTCATATGGATCTTCAGACGCCCTATCTTCAATTATTTCCTCTGCAGCTAGTTGAACCCTCTTCTCATCATCATAAGCAAGAGCTTTGCAATATTCATCTATTTCTTCACGAAGGTCTTTTGGTCCAGCTGAGAAGAAAAGCACAATCACAGAGATCACTAAATATGTGAAACCTTGCAATGAATTTCCAAAACTAAAAACTATTAGAAAAACAGGTAACACCATCAAAAAAATAAGGATCATAACTAGAGGCATTGATGGCCAGCCTTTTATGCATATATGCCTTAAACCAAAATCAATAATAGGATTTATCCAGCGCATGCGATGCAAATGGAAAAAATGTTTTGTAATTCGCTCACCAAAGAGCCAAATTAATAAAGCAATTAAATGCATTAAATTTTATTCTCTTTTAGTTGTTCAATTTCACCATACAAACGCAACCAATCAAAAGCAGGCCCGGGATCACTTTTTCTTTCAAATGCAACATCTGAATGGCCAACGCATTCTCTCATTGAGATTCTTGGATAAGCTTTCATTATGGCAATAAGTACATTAGAGAGAACATTGTATTGGGATTCCTCGTAATAAGTATTATCTTCACCTTCTAACTCTATGCCAATTGAAAAATCATTACATCTTGTTCGTCCACGAAAGCATGAATCGCCGGCATGCCAGGCTCTCTCATTGAAAGGCACGAACTGTAGAAGTTCGCCGTCACGCCTAATTAAAAGATGAGCAGAAACTTTCAAATCATATATTTGATTAAAATAAGGATGAGAATTCCAATCAAGCTTATTTAAAAATAATGCTTCTATTTCTGGACCGCCAAATTGACCAGGAGGTAAACTAATGCCATGCAGTAAGACTAATTCGACGATGGTATTATCTGGTCTGGCATCTCGATTTGGGCTTAGACATAGGCGAGCTGGATTTATAAGTCCAGTTTCCTTATTAATCTTTAATTCATTTGTCATACTTATTTTTAGACATGGTTAATATAAATGATTACTAGGCTATTTGTTTCTAACAAATTGATCAACGATAAAAAAATAACACTTAATGGAGATCAAGCGAAATACCTTGGTAAAGTACTTCGTGCCCGTGTGGGTGACACATTTACAATTTTCAATGGAAGTGGTTTTGAATGGCCAGCAACAATAACAAAGATTACTAAAACTAACATCATTATTGTATTAGGAATTGGCATAAAACCCAATACTGAATCACCTTTAAAAATTCATCTTATTCAAGGAATATCTCGCAGTGAGCGCATGGATTTCGTTATTCAAAAAGCAACGGAACTTGGAGTAAATAGCATCACACCGGTTTTGACTGATTTTAGCGTGGTAAAGTTAAATTCTGAACGTGCAAACAAGAGAAAAGATCACTGGCAAAAAATTGCAAATAGCGCTTGTGAGCAATCCGGAAGAACGTGCCAACCAAGTATTAATACTCCTGAATCTTTAGAAAAGCATCTTAGTAAACCAATTTTATTTGGCACAAAAATAATTTTCACCCCACAGGCCAAAAAAAAACTTGATCAAATAAGTGCTCCAAAAGGTGATATTTGCATGTTAATTGGACCAGAAGGAGGTTTTAGTGAAAGAGAATATAATTTAGCTAAAGATGTCGGGTTTTATTCGGCATCATTAGGGCCGCGTATATTAAGAACTGAAACAGCAGCTATTTCAGCAATTTCTATACTGCAAGCGAAATGGGGTGATTTAAAATAAATTTATTTATTGGATATGGTAGTTTAACTATAAAGGATTTTAATATTAAATAAATTAATTGCAGTTGACTCCATCAAGTTATATTAAATTTGTTTATTGAGATTAAAAAAGCACAAAATTGATGAAAAATAAACCATTAAAAGTTGGCATTATTCTTGACCCAATAACTTCTATTGATCCTAAGAAAGATTCTTCATTTGCTATGGCAGTAGAAGCAACACGACGAGGAGCAGATCTATATTATTTTGAACAAAAACATCTATTTATATCATCTGGTAAAGCTTTCGGTATATCAACTCAACTTAGTATTAATGATGATAATAAAAAATGGTTTGAGCTAGGCAGTCAGAAAAAAATAGCTCTGGGAGATCTGGACGTAATTTTAATGCGTAAAGATCCTCCATTTGATATGGAGTACGTATATACGACTTATATTTTGGATAGAGCAAAAATCGATGGTGCACTCATCGTAAATGATCCTCAGGCACTGCGTAATATGAACGAAAAAATTTTTACAAGCTGGTTTTCAGAATGCACTCCGTTGACGCTGATAACACGATGCATTGACGAAATGAAATCTTTCCTAAAGCAGCACAATAAAATTGTGATAAAACCTTTAGATGGAATGGGTGGGCGATCAGTTTTTGTAGTTCGTAAAGATGACAAAAATGCTAACGTGATTTTTGAAACCCTAACAGCGAATGGAAGATATTTTGCTATGACTCAAATTTTTGTCCCAGATATTATATATGGTGATAAACGTATATTGATAGTTGATGGAAAGCCTATCCCTTATGCTCTAGCAAGAATTCCATCCGAAGATGACAATCGAGGTAATATCGTTGCAGGTGCATCAACAAAAGGTCAAAAACTTTCAAAAGAGGATCTAAAAATATGCTCAACAGTAGGACCTATTTTAAAAAAACACGGTGTTTTGTTTGCTGGAATTGATGTTATAGGAAATTTCCTAACTGAAATCAATGTTACAAGCCCAACTGGTATTCGTGAACTGGATAAACAATTTAATCTAAATATCGCGGGAGTTCTTTTTGATGCAATTGAGCATAATTTATCTTAGATTATTTAAAAAAATAAATTATTTTTGCAAAATAAAAGGGCTGTTGGACTATATTTATTTCTTATTAGGTATTAATGACCATAATGAATTCTGATAGCTTGTTAACAAATCAATTATTGCTTGCTATGCCTGGCATGAAAGATCCAAATTTTGAATCAACTGTAACCTTAATTTGTGAGCATACAAGAGAAGGGGCGCTGGGAATAATCATTAATCGTCCATTGTCATTAAAGTTATCGGACCTTTTTAAGGAACTTTCATTTGCAAAGATTGATCCAACTATAGCAAAACAACCTGTACTTGATGGGGGTCCTATTGAATCTAAAAGAGGCTTTGTTTTACATAACAAAGATCATTTTTTTGAGAATACGCTTGCAGTATCGGATGATATAAATCTAACCCTATCACGAGACGTAATAGAATCAATGGCAAAGGGAAATGGACCGCAACAAGCACTCATTGCGATTGGCTATGCTGGATGGAGCTCAGGACAGTTAGAAAAAGAAATGCTGTCTAATTTTTGGCTTAACGTTACTGCAACACCAGAGTTAATATTTGACACACCATTTGCTGATCGTTGGAATTCCGCAGCCCATGCTTTAGGTGTCGATCCTGCCAGTATTTCACCTGAAGCTGGTCATGCATAATTTCTCAAAACCAAAAACTGTGCTTGCTTTTGATTTTGGCACTCGTCGAATAGGTGTTGCAATAGGCCAAGATATTACTGGTTCTGGCTCACCATTAGGCATAATAAATAACCGCAAAGGTAATATTGACCATGACGTTATTGAAAATATTATCAAAGAGTGGAATCCAACAATTATTGTTGTAGGTATGCCTAGACATATTGATGGTTCAATAAGTAAGATTCAAAAAGAAGTTGAATCATTTATTATAGAATTACAGCGTTACAAACTTGATATTGAAACAGTTGATGAGCGCTATACTTCAATCGAAGCAGAGAATATTCTCAAATCAGCAAGAGCTGCGGGATCGAGTGGTCGTATCTCTAAAGATATGATAGATAGCGCTGCTGCCGTATTAATTGCTGAAAGATATCTTGCATCTAGCTAGAATACTAAAAATGCAGCCAGATTACTCAAAACTACAGTTTGACAATAAAGGTAACTTACGACATTTTTTGTCATTAAAAGGTATTGGATCAGAGTTACTTAATCAATTGCTCGAAGATGCTGAAAAATATCTTACTCTTCCGGGTTCAATGTCTGTACGCAGTAAATCGTTAGCGGGTCGAACCATTGGAAATCTCTTTTTTGAGCCCAGCACTCGAACCCGTGCATCATTCGATCTAGCAGGTAGAAGGCTTGGCGCAGATGTTTTAAATTTAGATGTAAATACTTCCTCGCGGAAGAAAGGTGAAAGTATTCTTGACACTATTTACACCCTTCAGGCTATGCACGTTGATATAATGGTGGTTAGGGATGCAAGCGATGGGGTGCCAGCCTATATAGCTCGACATGTAGATGATCATATTAGTGTTTTAAATGCTGGCGAATCAGATATATCACATCCAACACAGGGCCTTCTTGATTTGATGACAATCCGTCAACACAACAGTGATTTTAAAAATATGATAGTAGCCATTGTCGGAGATATTCAGCATTCAAGAGTAGCAATGTCAACTGCAGAAGCATTGCAAACAATGGGAATTGGTGAACTAAGGCTAATATCACCTGCAGCTCTTACTCCCAAATCAAATCGTTTTCCTGGAGCGTTTCTATATGATAATTTAGCAAGCGGTCTTAAAGATGCGGATGTTGTTATGGCTTTGCGTATACAGCGTGAAAGAATCGGTAACCTTGATGGCGTTCCCGGTATTGATGAGTACTATGCAAACTATGGTATCAGTAACGAAAGCTTAAAGCATGCAAAGCCTGATGCTATTGTAATGCATCCCGGGCCGATGAATCGAGGCATAGAAATTGAAGGTTCAGTTGCCGATGGACCACGCTCAGTAATCACAAAACAAGTTACCAATGGAGTAGCGGTTCGGATGGCTGTTCTTGATCGCATTGGCAAGATGATGAACGAAAGGTGAACACCTTAGAGCAAAAATACGCCCAACGAAATCGTAACACTATCTTCAGCGAATACGGTGAGGTTATAAGTGTTAAAAAATTTCCAGGCGATCAATATGTCATGCGTATTCATGCGCCAACATGTGCTGCAAAAGCAAAACCAGGTAACTTTGTACACGTCAAATGTGATGATTCACTTTCTATGAGGCGACCCTTGTCAATTATGCGCATCGAGGATGACTGCCTCGAAATTCTATACAAAATTGTTGGTAATGGACTGCGAAATTTATCTCTAAAAGTTCCAGGTAGTAAAATAAGTTTACTCGGACCAATTGGAAAGCCATTTAAGCTAACTAATAAATATCCAATACCCTTGCTCATCGGTGGAGGAGTTGGCATACCTCCAATGATTTACATTGCAGACTATATTAGAAAACGAAATAGAAATTGGACACCCATGGTAATCCTCGGCTCAGAGCTTCCATTTCCTTTTAAGCTGGTGCAATCAAAAATTGAAACTCCATGGATTAACAAGGATATTAATTCGACAATATCCTTACTCGAAAGTTGGAAAATTACATGCAGACTAACATCTCTTGCTAAGTTTGAAGGTTGTTATAATGGTTTTGTGACTGATTTAGCTGATGAATGGCTAAAAACTTTATCGAAGAAAGAGATAGAAAATATTGAAATATTTTCATGTGGCCCTACTCCAATGCTAAAAGCAGTAGCTTTGCTTGCCAAAAAATACGATATTCCTTGTCAAGTCTCCATGGAAGAGTTTATGGCATGCGCTGTAGGAGGCTGTGCTGGTTGTACAATAGAAATCAAATCAGACAACGTCAATTCTATGAAAAGAGTATGTGTAGATGGACCAATTTTTGATGCTTCAGAGGTTGTTTGGCAGCAGTATGAATAAATAATTTTAATAATAAATATTTTCATCAACAGGAATTTCTTCAGTATGGAAATCCAAAAAAAAATAAAAGAAATCAATAAGATTATGGAATCTACAGCTTTAGAAGCTAATCGTAATCCTGAAGAGATAAAATTACTTGCAGTAAGTAAGCGACAATCTATCCAAAAAATTATTGATGCTTATGATGCTGGCCAAAGAGATTTCGGTGAAAATTTTGTTCAAGAAGGTCTCTCAAAGATTAAAGAAATGAGAAGATTGAATATTACTTGGCATTTCATTGGGCATTTACAAAATAATAAAACTAGGGATGTGGCCGAGCATTTTGATTGGATTCACACAGTTGATAATATAAAAACAATACAACGATTAAATGATCAAAGGCCAGAATCATTGAAACCACTAAATGTTTGTTTACAAATAAAAATAGATAATGAAGCCAGTAAATTTGGCATGGATGCCGCCGAGCTCACCGAGTTAGTATCTTTTTCTTCAGAATTAAAAAGAATTTCGTTGCGTGGCTTAATGTGTTTACCAGCTTTAAGAGCTGAATTTAATGAGCAACGAAAACCTTTTAAAACTTTGAAAAGTTTGGCAGATAAATTACGAGAAAATGGATTTAATATTGATACTTTATCGATGGGAATGAGCGGTGATTATCGCGCTGCTATTTTCGAAGGCTCGACAATCGTTAGATTAGGTACCACAATATTCGGTCAAAGGCAGTAAAGGATTTAAAAAAGATGGATTCTGGAAAGATTGCTTTTATTGGTGGTGGAAATATGGCTCATGCGTTGATAAGTGGAATGCTCAGCGCTGATTTCAAAGCCTCAAGTATTTTAGTTTCTGAGCCAATTTCAGAAGCGCGAAATAGTCTTATTAAAAAATTTCCTGAGACTTTGATTACAGATAACAATGAGGAAGTAGTAAATCAAGCTGATTATTTGTTGTTAGCTGTTAAACCGCAGATTTTACCCAAAGTTTGTAAGTCTTTAAAAAATACGGTTCAAATTAAGAAACCTTTAATAATCTCGATAGCCGCAGGAGTTCTATGTGATGATATCAATAGTTGGTTAGGAGGTAATCTATCAGTTGTCAGGGTCATGCCAAACCAGCCTGCATTATTGAGGCTAGGAGTATCTGGAATGTTTGCCAACGAAAATACATCTTTACAAGAGCAGACCATAGCTAAAAATATTATTTCAACTACTGGACCAGTTATTACATTCCCCAACGAATCAGATATTAATGCAGTTACAGCTATCTCAGGTAGTGGGCCAGCTTATTTTTATACACTTATTAATATACTTATAACAAAAGCAAGAGAGATGGGCCTAGACTCTCAATCAGCCCAAACATTAGCGATTGAAACTGCAAGAGGTGCTGCAGCAATTGCAAAAGAATCCCAAGAAGATATTGAAACTCTAATCTCTAAAGTTCGATCACCGGGTGGCACCACTGCTGCTGCACTTGATTATCTTGATGATAGAAATTTTAAAGATATTTTTTCATCGGCAATAGATGCAGCTCATAAAAGAGCTGAAGAATTAGCAAATCACACTGAAGATCATAATAAAGGTTAGTTAAATGCCCACAAGTGTAATTAGTGCCATTATTTATATTGTTAATGCATTTACCAGTCTTTACCTTTTAATATTGCTTCTTAGATTTTGGCTGCCAATTGTTAGAGCTGATTTTCGAAATCCATTAACGCAGGGCATTTTTAGGCTAACATCTCCTTTAGTAACACCTTTACGTCGACTTCTGCACCCAATTGGAAAAATAGACACTGCAAGTATTTTTATTTCATTAATCTTTCAATACTTGACTATACTTTTACTGTTGTATGTTTCTGATAGAAGCTTTAATTCTTTGCAAATATTCTTATCGTCAATTATTAGATTAATTATGCTTTCTATAAATATTTTTACGTTTGCAATTTTTATTCGAGTTTTAATGAGCTGGTTATCACCACCTGGTTACTATAATCCAATAACATCGATTGTAATTTCATTATCCACTCCTATATTAAGGCAATTAAAAAGAGTAATTCCTATCTTAAGCGGAATTGATTTAACACCAGTTTTTGCAATTATTTTTTTAATAGCGATGAATATTTTAATTAGTGGACTGCTTCCAATTGGAATAATCACTTAAATTAATTTTTGAAATAAAGCAAGAGGGATAAAAATAAAGATACTTCAAATAAAATTTATATTTATGATTTTTTTTGTTACCGCATGTGGTGGTCCCAGCGACTCTGCGGATGTTCCGCAGGCAAAAATTGCAGGCCCCACATCATTTGTTTTGGATAATCATATTTTATACTTCAGTGCCCAGCCTACCAAAAGATTAAATCCTGCAATTTCAGAAAAATATCGCATCAAACGTAGTAATAATAGAGCAATGTTCAATTTATCTGTTATAAGAAAATTAGATGGCATCTCAGTATCAGCAGATATAACAGTAAAAGCGACAAATATGACTGGACAACTTAAAAGTACTCACATACGTAAGATAAAAGAATTCGACAATACAATCTTGTATATTGGTGATGTAAACATATCAAATCGTGAGGTGATAATTTTTAATATTAATGTTAAACCTGATGGTGAAAATAAGAATTTCAAA
>MDTG01012598.1_pt1 | contig 11108 bp, 11 predicted proteins | sample 811421 | NCBI WGS metagenome assembly MDTG01 (sample SAMN05326645, study PRJNA326480) | marine metagenome | isolation source: seawater | place: Pacific Ocean: South East | collected 2011
AACTCGGCAATATCTTCGATCTCGTCCCCGAAAAAGCTGATGCGCCAGGCCGTGTCTTCAAGGTGGCTCGGGAAGATTTCCAGATTGTCACCGCGCACACGGAAGCAGCCGCGCGCAAAGGCCGTGTCGTTGCGCTTGTATTGCAGCGCCACGAGCTTGCGGATCAGTTCGCGCTGGTCGACCGTGTCGCCCGCCTTCAGGTCAAAAACCATGGCCGAATAGGTTTCGACCGAGCCGATACCGTAAAGGCAGGAAACGGAGGCGACGATCAGCACGTCGTCCCTCTCCAGCAGTGCGCGCGTGGCGGAGTGGCGCATTCGGTCGATCGCCTCGTTCACCGAGCTTTCCTTCTCGATGTAGGTGTCCGAGCGGGGCACGTAGGCTTCGGGCTGGTAATAGTCGTAGTAGCTGACGAAATATTCCACCGCGTTTTCGGGGAAGAAGCTCTTGAATTCGCCATACAGCTGCGCGGCGAGGATCTTGTTGGGCGCCAGCACAAGGGCAGGGCGCTGCAACTGCTCCACAACCTTGGCCATGGTGAAGGTCTTGCCCGAACCCGTCACGCCCAGCAGAACCTGCGTCTGCTCCCCATCCCTGGCAGCTTCCACCAGTTCGGCAATCGCGGTGGGCTGGTCGCCTGCGGGCTCATATTCCGAAACCAGCTTGAACGGTTTCTGGTCGTCCGACTTTTCCGGACGAGCGGGCTTGTGCGGAGTGAATTCACCGGTGGTGTCCGGTTCTTCCAAACCTCTGCGGATTACGAGTTCGGCCATGCGCGGGGATATGGGTGTCGCGGAACGGATTGGCAACGTGACAATACCGAAGCGAAGTCGGAAATACCCGACCTGCCCCAAGCGCGTTGGCAGAGCGCTGCCAAGCCGTTACACCTCTTTTCCAAACAAACCGGGCGGCGACTTTCGCGGCCAGCCAAAGAGGGAAATTTCCATGCGCTTCATTCTTGCTCTGCCGCTTGCTGCCGGCCTTGCCCTTGCTGCCTGCGGCGATTCCGGCACGGTGGAAGATCCTGCCAACAACCCTGACGATGTGGCTGAGGCCATGGCCGGATTGCCGAAGCCGGAAGCTGGTGAGTACCAGATTACCGGAGAGCTGGTGGAATTCAGCGTTCCTGGCATGTCGCAAGAGGAAACCGACATGGCGCGTAGTTTCATGTCCGCAATGTTCGCTGAACCGCAGAGCCAGTGCATCACTGCCGAGCAGGCGGAAGAGGGCTATGAAAGCGTTGTATCCGAAATGGGCCAGAACAACGATGCCTGCGAGATGAGCACTTTCAACACGACGTCCGACGGGTTCAACGCCACCATGAGCTGTGATGATGGGGAGGGAAATGTCGGCACCATGACTTATGAAGGCCGCGTGACCAGCACCAGCATGGATGCCACCATGACGGTGGACGGCACCGATCCCACCATGGGGGACATGCGCATGGTTGTGCGCATGGCCTCGGAACGCGTGGGCGAATGCGCTGCGGACGCCGGATAACCTCAGCCCGATTAAGGATAACCGGGGCGGCCTGACCTGAAATGGGACGGCGGCCCCATTCCTGCCTTGCCGGAATTGGCAGGCGCGCGGGGCCTTGGTATTCCGGTCCACCATGAAAGCGGGTTTTCCCGCCGTTACCTATACCGTTTGCATACAGGGGAATACCATGCGCCTGATCTATACCCTGCCGCTGATCGCCGCCTTCGCGCTGGCCGCCTGTGGCAACGATCCTGACGAGGAATTGAGCGACGAGGCGCTCTCGATGGACGAGGTTATGGCCGAGCTTCAGGACAATGGAGTCATGCCGCAGCCAGGTGCCTACAGCATCAGCTATGATCTGGTATCGTTCGATATGCCGGGCGCCAGCAGTGTCGACATGAGTGCGCTGGAAGCTGCCTTCAACGAAGGGGCGAGCGAGCAGGGCAACTTCTGCGTCACCGAAGCAATGGACCGCGAGGCCTGGATTTCCGCGATGACCGATAACAGCTGCACGCTCTCACGCCTGGTCGCCGAGGGCGAGGTAATCGACCTCGCCATGACGTGCGAGGCTGAAGATGGTCCGCAGGGGCGCATCGGCATGAGCGGAACCGCGACCCAAACATCTTCCGACCTGGAAATGACCTTCACCCAGCCAATCCCTGGCGTCGGCGATGCCAATATCGTGATGACTGTGGAAACGCAGCGCACTGGCGATTGCAGCTGATCGTGCTAACTTTGCGGACATGATCCGCTGCAAGTTCTTCAAAAGCCCGCTTGGTGCGCTCGCACTGGGCGGGCTTTTGCTTGCAGGCCCGGTGAGCGTAACCGGGCAACCGCAGGAAAAACCGCAGTCGGACCCCACAATTTGGGTAACGGACACCGAGCAGAGCGTGGACAGGATAACACTCATTCATTTCACGCATGCAGCGCCTGTGCGAATGTGGTTGAGGTGATTGCAATTGAGCAAGCGGATTTGACGATGGCTTCGCAAGATGATCTGAGCGGCCCCGATCGCGGGGGATTGCTGCGCCGGGCAAGGAGCCTGCGCGATAGCGCACGGTATCGCATGCAGTTGTTGCGAGGCTCGGCGCCAGCGAATGCCCACACACCGTCATGGAAGTTGTTCGCGGCTGAGCTTGGCCATGCTGTCGCTCCGGTAAAGCGACTGGTGAAGCCAAGGTTGCCGATAGAGAAGGCGGATCATCCACGCGTTGTGATCCTGCTGCCCGGTTTTGCCGCGCATCCCGGCTCCATGCGCTATATGGCGCGCGAGCTGGAGCGGGCTGGGCACAAGGTCAAGCGGTGGGGACTGGGCTACAATTTCGGGCCGACGCCTGAGAATTTCGAATTGCTCGGCCAGCGTGTGCGATCTGTGCGCGAACGCTATGGCCAGAAGGTAATCCTGATCGGCTGGAGCTTGGGCGGTGTGTTCGCCCGTGAAGTGGCCAAGGTGCATCCCGATTGCGTGGCCAAGGTTATCACCATGGGCACTCCGTTCAGCCACACGCCCTATTCCAACAACCTGTGGCGCGTGTACCAGTTCACAGCGGGGCATCCTGTGGAAGATCTGCCCATCGAAGCGGATCTGGCGGTGAAGCCACCGGTCGAAACCGTGGCTTTCTGGTCCCCTCGCGACGGCGCAATATCCCGCCGCGCCGCCTGCGGCCAACCTGGTGAGCGCGACCGGGCGGTGGCTTTGCGCTGCACCCATATGGGCTTTTGCGACTCTGCCGAAGTGATCCTCGCGCTCGTTAAGGAACTGAACCGTGAATCAGGCTTTGATTAAAGAAATGATTTAGCGCATGCTGCACGTGCGAAATAGCTGATGCGAGCTTTATGAGGGGACCTATGTGATCGCGTCCGAGCCGGACAAGTTCGATGAAATGCACATGCCCGATGGTACTGTGCGCGAAGCCTATCAGGGCTACAATGCGTGGCTGGAGCAGCAGGATCAGGGCTGGATGCGCCGCAAGGCCTTTGAAGCCGAAAGCTTTTTCCGCAAGACTGGCATAACCTTCAATGTCTATGGGGATGACGATGCCGAGGAGCGGCTGATCCCTTTCGATCAGGTGCCACGCATCATTACCGGCGCTGAATGGCGGCGCCTCTCGAAAGGTATCGAGCAGCGAGTAAGGGCTCTCAACGCCTTCATGCACGACCTCTATCACCGGCAGGAAATTATCCGCAGCGGCCGCCTTCCCGAACGTCTGTTCCGTGATAACGCCGCATGGTTGCCGCAAATGGTCGGCTTTACGCCGCCGGGCGGGGTTTACACGCATATCGTCGGCATCGATCTGGTGCGCACCGGGCCGGACGAGTTCATGGTGCTGGAGGATAATGCCCGCACACCCAGCGGAGTCTCCTACATGCTGGAGAACCGCGAGACGATGATGGCCATGTTCCCAGAGCTGTTCAGCAAGGTAAAGGTCTGCGACGTATCGGATTATCCGCGCAAACTGGCAAAGAGCCTCGCTGCCTGCGCTCCTGCTGCTGCGGGCGACAAGCCCCGCATCGCAGTGCTGACACCGGGCATCTACAATTCCGCATACTATGAGCATGCCTTTCTGGCAGACCAGATGGGTGCAGAACTTGTCGAAGGCAGCGATCTGCGCGTGGTGGATGGCAAGGTACATATGCGTACCACGGTCGGCTTCCGGCCCGTGGATGTAATCTATCGCCGCGTGGATGACGATTTTCTCGACCCGCTGACGTTCAACCCCAACAGCGTTCTGGGCATTCCCGGCATCATGGACGTCTATCGCGCGGGCAATGTGACCATAGCCAACGCTCCGGGCACGGGGGTAGCGGATGACAAGGCGATCTATTCCTTCATGCCGGAGATCGTCGAGTTCTACACCGGCGAGAAGCCGCTGCTTCCCAATGTCGATACTTTCCGCTGCGCCGATCCCGATGCCTTGAAATACGTGCTCGATAATCTTGCGGAACTGGTGGTGAAGGAAGTCCACGGCTCCGGCGGATATGGCATGTTGATCGGGCCGACCGCTTCCAGGAAGGAAATTTCCGAGTTCCGCAAGAAGCTGGAGGCCCGGCCGGCAAACTATATTGCGCAGCCCACGCTGTCGCTCTCCACCTGTCCCATCTTCACCAAGAACGGGCTGGCTCCGCGCCATGTCGACTTGCGCCCGTTCGTGCTGTGCTCACCCGAAGGCGTTACGATCACGCCCGGCGGCCTGACCCGCGTGGCGCTGAAGAAGGGGTCGTTGGTGGTGAATTCCAGCCAGGGTGGCGGCACCAAGGATAGCTGGGTACTGGACGATTGATGCGGATCGGAGAAACACGTAAATGCTAGGCCGCGTCGCCCACGGAATTTTCTGGATGTACCGCTATCTTGAGCGGGCCGAGAACACCGCCCGCCTGCTGGCGGCCGGTCAGCGCATGGCGCTGACGCGCGGTGATGAGATGGCCGATCAGGAATGGAAATCCATCCTCACCACGCTGGGCCTGCGTCAGGCGTATGAAGAGCATTATGACGAGTATGATGGCTCCCATGTCTGCGACTTCGTGCTGCGGTCAAAGCACAATCCCGAAAGTGTGATGGCCATGGTGGACAATGCGCGCACCAATGCCCGCGCCTGCCGCGCGGTGATCACGGCGGAGGTGTGGGAAGCGGTCAACGAAGGCTGGATGACCCTGCGCGACCTGCTGGCTCGGCCGGTTCGCAATTCCAATCTCAACATGTCGCTGGGCGCGATCCGCCGTGAAAGCACGCTCGCCCGCGGTGCTTCGCACGGCTCCATGCTCCGCAACGAGACTTACAGCTTTGCACGGCTGGGCACGTTTCTGGAGCGTGCCGACAACACCGCCCGCATCCTTGACGTGAAATACTACCTGTTGCTGCCGTCGCTGTCCTATGTCGGCACGCCGCTTGATAGCGGACAGTGGGATAACGTGCTGCGTTCGCTTTCGGCAGAGCGCGCCTATCGCTGGCTGAACGCAGGCCGCATGGATGCGCGCTCGATTACCGATTTCCTTATTCTCGATGAACGCTTCCCGCGCAGCCTGGTGTTCTGCTATTCCTCCATGCGCGGCAACCTGGATGAACTGGCTCGCCTGCATGGTGCAGAAGGAACCTGCCACCAAAGCATGCGCGAGGCGGACATGCGTCTGACCGGCAAGACCATCGAGGACATTTTCGACCAGGGGCTGCACCAGTTCCTGCTGGAATTCATTGCCGGCAACCAGGCGCTGGCCGGCGCCATTGCCGAGGATTATCGCTTCGTCTCCTGACGGGAACCCATCATGCGCCTCTCTATTCGTCATACCACCTGCTATCGCTTCGCTTCACCCGTGGCGCACGGCATCCAGCGCCTTCGCCTGACACCGAAGGAAACGCAGGGGCAGAAGATTGTCGAATGGAACATGCAGTACGAGGGCGCGCACGAGCAGCTGAACTACGAGGACCAGAATTTCAATCACGTCACGCTGGTGGCGGTGAACGAAGGCGCTACCGAGGTGAAGGTCACCTGCAGCGGCCTGGTCGACACGCAGGATCATGCAGGCGTGATCGGCCACCACGCAGGCCACATGCCGCTCTGGGCCTTCCTCAGCCAGACTGAACTCACGAAGCCGGGGCCCAGAATCAAGGCGCTGATCGCCAATGTGGAGCGGAGCGAGAATGGGATGGTGGAAACCTTGCACAACCTGTCTAATTCCATTCGCGACAGCGTGGAATACGGAACAGGCAGCACCGCTGTGACAACCACTGCGGAGGAAGCTGTGACAGAAGGCCGCGGGGTATGTCAGGATCATGCACATATCTTCATTTCTGCCGCCCGCAGCCTCGATATCCCGGCGCGCTACGTCAGCGGCTACCTGATGATGAACGACCGGATCGAGCAAGAAGCCACGCACGCTTGGGCAGAGGCCTATGTGCAAGGCCTGGGCTGGGTTGGCTTCGATATTTCCAATGGCATCAGTCCGGATCCGCGCTATGTGCGTGTGGCGACGGGCCGCGATTATAACGATTCTGCGCCTGTTACGGGGATCAGCTTCGGCGCGATGACGGAAGACCTTACGGTCAATCTCGAAGTCCAGCAGCAGATGGAAGAGCAGCGACAACAATGACCTATTGCGTAGGAATGGTGCTCGAAAAGGGCCTGGTCCTGATGAGCGATACGCGCACCAATTCGGGCGTCGATAACATCTCGGTATTTCGGAAAATGTTCAGCTGGTCCGTTCCGGGCGAACGGATCATCACGCTGATGACGGCGGGCAACCTTGCCACGACGCAAGCGGTTATCAGCCGTCTGGAAGAGCGCACGAAGACGCCGTCCGAACGGCAGAATTCGTTGATGGAATTGCAGACAATGTTTCAGGTGGCGGCCGAGACAGGCAAACTGCTGCGCGAAGTCATTTCGGAAACGCAGGTTGATAACGGTCCGCAGGGCAAGGGGCGCTTCACAGCCTCGATCATCCTCGCCGGGCAGATCAAGGGCATGGAGCCGCGCCTGTTCATGATCTATCCCGAAGGCAACTTCATCGAAGCCAGCTTCGATACGCCGTTTTTCCAGATCGGCGAAACAAAGTACGGCCGCCCGATCCTGATTCGCGGCTACGATCCCGAGATGAGTTTCGAGGATGCGGTAAAGCTGCTCATGGTCAGCTTCGATTCCACCTTGAAAGCAAATCTCTCGGTCGGCTTGCCGCTGGATCTGATGGTAATCGAGCGAGACGGCTTTGCGCCCAAGCATGAACGCAGGATCGAAAGCAGCGATCCCTATTTCAACGCCATCAGCGACAGCTGGAGCGAGGCCCTGCGTGCCGCGTTCCATTCGTTGCCCGATTACAGCTTCTACCAGTCCGACACCGCCACCTAAGTATTAATACTTGTGGAGTGGTTTCGAAAGGCGCTCGCCATCCCGCAGGGGCCGGCGCGTACTTGCGGGAAGTGCGCAGGATGCATCCGGAATGGATCATCGCAGGCCTGCGTAAATCCTAAATCTCCTCTATACATCAATCCTTTATAGGTTGAATTCCGAGGTATTACGGGTTGATTCTGATCAGGATTCCTGCGCAGTATCAGCGCTATGGAACAGCGTATTACCATCCACATTGTTGGCGGCAACAGCCGCTCTCGTGCAGAGCAGTCTCGCCTTATACTGGCCATGGGTCACCACGCGGAGGTCTATTCCGACCTTGTGGAACTGGTGGACAGGCCGCCACGATCAGGGGTGATCATTGCCAGCGACGATGTGCTGGCAGGTGGCATCTCGGGTTTGCTGGATGATCTGGCCGACGCGGGCATCTGGATTCCACTAATTGCCGCCAGGTCCGATCCGCAGGTGGGAGAAGTTGTTCAGGCGATTCAGGCGGGCGCTCTCGATTTTCTGCAGCTGCCCCTGTCCGCCGGAGAATTGCGGCGCGTGATTGCCCATGTTCACTCCGATGCCGGTCGCCATGCAGAAGCGCGCCGCCGCCTTATCGAGGCCCGACGTCGCATCGGAAAGCTCTCTCGCAGGGAGCGAGAGGTGCTGGACTGGCTGTCCGAGGGTTGTTCCAACAAGGCCATTGCCCGCAATCTGGAAATCAGCCCGCGCACAGTGGAAATCCACCGCGCCAACATGATGGACAAACTGGGTGCCAACCACGCAGCGGACGCGGTGCGCCTGCGGATCGAGGCCAGTTTGCGCGAGCAGGAAGAGGATGCCCCGGCAAAAAAGCCTGATGCGCCCGCCGCGGGCGCAGTCATAAAGAAACAAGCCATGATTTCGGTGCGTTGAGCTGACGTTGCCGGAACTGGCCGGATGGAAGGCGGATCATCAGCGGCAGTAGGAATTGCCTTCGATCACGCCTTCGACATGAAAGTGATCGCGATGCGCAGCGTTGTAATCGGGGCCGAGCACAGTTCCGAACCGCCGACATGCGCTGCGCTGTACAAGGCGCAGGAATTCACGTTCTTTCGCATTGCCAGTCCACCCGCCCTGCACACTGATCCGTCTTCCATCGGCCAGTACGAAGCCGCCGACATCGATTGCATCTGCGCTGGCATGGCCGCTGCGCCGCGAAGTGCCGGCCACATTACGACAGGCGAAGCTTCCCATCGTCTGAATGCTTGCCAGCGGGGAATTGAAAACCTGCCGCGCCGCGCGGTCCACGCCGAACCGGGCCCATGCGGCAAAGGCGGCAGATACGGGGCAGGTGACAGGGCCAAGATTGCTGACGGTCAGTTGCCCGTCGTCGCCCGCCAGCGCGTGCATCTGGACCGCCCCCAGCGTGCTGCATCCCTGGCCGAGGTAGCGATCGGGCAGCGCATCAAACCACACGCCCGCCTGCCCCAGTTGCGAAAGACACTGCCTGTCCGCCGTGTTGCGTGCCACGGGCGCTGGCGCGCTGACCTGGGGAGAGCCTGCGGACCGATTGGCAGGCGCGCCGGACCTATCTCCCGAAGACTCCGGCAAGACCGAACAAGCCGAGAGCGCGACCGAAGCAAGTGACAGCACAAGTGCCTGTTTCATAACGTTCTCCATGCGCGCACATGGTTAATAACCTGCCCCTAATATAAGGTTAACGCGCCGGTAATTTCTTGGGAAGCGCGGGAAAGGTTGCCTGCCTCGCTTGTTACACGGGAAACCGCAAATTCGTTTGACTCACGCACCGCAATCTCTAGTGCGCGCTTCGGGCCACGCGGTCCCAACGCCGCGCGTGCTCTCTGTAAGGAGAGAATACAATATGACTACTCAGCCGTCGCTCCGTCCGGAGCGTCCGTTCTTTTCGTCCGGTCCTACTGCCAAGCCTCCCGGCTGGTCGCTCGACAAGCTCGACATCAAGAGCCTCGGACGCTCGCACCGCTCCAAATATGCCAAGGGCCGCCTCAAGTACGCGATCGATCTAACGCGTGAACTTCTGGGTGTACCCGATGATTACCTCGTCGGCATCATGCCGGGTTCGGACACCGGCGCGCTGGAGTGCGCGATGTGGACGATGCTGGGTGCGCGCCCCGCAACTGTCGCCGCATGGGAAAGCTTCGGCAACGTGTGGATCCAGGACGCAGTCAAGCAACTGAAGCTGAAAGACTTGCAGGTGCTGGACGCCGACTACGGCGAGATCCCCGATCTGTCGTCCATCCCGCAGGAAAACGATGTGGTCTTCACTTGGAACGGCACCACTTCGGGCGCGAAAATCCCGAACACGGACTGGCTTGCCGCAGGCCGCGAAGGCCTTGCCATCAACGATGCCACCAGCGCCGTCTTCGCGATGGAGATGGACTGGGCGAAGCTGGATGCGACCACCTATTCCTGGCAGAAAGTGCTGGGCGGTGAGGCACAGCATGGCATGCTGATCCTCAGCCCCAAGGCGGTGGAGCGGATCGAAAGCTACGATCCCAGCTGGCCGTTGCCCAAGCTGTTCCGCCTGAAAAAGGGCGACAAGCTGAACCGCGCGATCTTCGAAGGTGCGACGATCAACACTCCCTCCATGCTGGCGACGGAAGACTACATCGCTGCTCTCGAATGGGTGAAATCGATCGGCGGACGCGAGGAAATGTTCCGCCGTGCCGATGCCAATGCCAAGATCGTGAAAGACTGGATCGAGGCGACCCCGTGGCTGCGGAACATGGTTTCCGATCCGGCAAAGCAGACCAATACAGGCGTGTGCATGGTCTTCCAGGGCGATTACATTGACAGCTTGTCCCCCGAAGATGCGGCAGCCGTGCCGAAGAAAATCGCTTCCAAGCTGGAAGAGATGGATATTGGCTACGACTTCAACGGCTATCGTGATGCCCCTCCGGGCTTGCGCATCTGGTGTGGCGGCTCGCTTGAAGGCGAGGACATCAGCCGCCTGCTGCCGTGGATCGAATGGGCCTATGAAGAGCTCAAGGCCGGCAACCTCTAGAATTCTGGTGCCGCCCCGGACACGGGTCCGGGGCCACCAATCCCAGTTTCCCTTGGCCCGAGAGGCCAGCGATCCCGGCCAGGCTCGGGATGACGGAGAAAATTCATGACCAAGCCCAAAGTCCTCATTTCCGACAAGATGGACCCCAATGCCGCGCGCATCTTTGAAGAGCGCGGCTGCGATGTCGATGTCATCACAGGCAAGACTCCCGAAGAACTGAAAGCCATGATCGGCGAATACGATGGCCTTGCCATCCGTTCGTCCACCAAGGTAACGGCCGAGATCCTCGACGCTGCCACCAATCTGAAAGTGATCGGTCGCGCCGGGATCGGCGTCGACAACGTCGATATTTCCGCTGCCTCTTCGAAGGGCGTGGTGGTGATGAACACCCCCTTTGGCAATTCCATCACCACGGCAGAACACGCCATTGCCATGATGATGGCGCTGGCCCGCCAGATCCCCGATGCCAATGCCCGCACCAAAGCCGGCGAATGGCCGAAAAGCGCCTTCATGGGCGTGGAAGTCACCGGCAAGACGCTGGGCCTGATCGGCGCCGGCAACATCGGCGCCATTGTTGCCAGCCGTGCCAATGGTCTGCGCATGAAAGTGGTGGCTTACGATCCGTTTCTGACGCCAGAGCGCGCCGTCGAGATCGGCGTGGAAAAGGTTGACCTCGACACGCTGCTGGCGCGCGCCGATTTCATCACCCTGCATACCCCGCTGACCGACGAGACGCGCAACATCCTGTCGCGAGAGCGTCTGGCGCAGGCGAAGGAAGG
>MDTG01327148.1_pt1 | contig 11108 bp, 14 predicted proteins | sample 811421 | NCBI WGS metagenome assembly MDTG01 (sample SAMN05326645, study PRJNA326480) | marine metagenome | isolation source: seawater | place: Pacific Ocean: South East | collected 2011
CTCTTTGACCTTTTCCAATAGGACTAACTAGATCAATTAGTCTTGCAGTATTATCAGGTTTTTTTTCAACCTTATCTGTCTCTGTCTCTAAAGTTATTCTTTCATTTGGGTAGAGAGGCGTTAAATTATCAAAAGCAATTTTGTTTCTTCCTTTTTCAGGTTCTTCAAAATTAATCTTGTTTACTTGTAGTAAAGCAAAATATCTTTCTGCATCTTTAGGTGATCTAATTTCACCTTCAACCGTATCACCAGTTCTGAGTCCAAATCTTCTAATCTGACTTGGACTTACGTAGATATCATCTGGGCCTGGAAGATAATTTGACTCCATTGCTCTGAGAAAACCAAAACCATCTGGTAAAAGTTCCAAAACACCTTGGCCAGTAATCTGTTCGTTTTTTTCTGCTAATTTTTTTAAGATTGCAAAAAGAATTTCTTGTTTTCTTAATGTGCTAGGATTTTCAATCCCAAGCTTTTCAGCCTGTGCAATTAATTCTGCAGGATTTTGTTTTTTTAGTTCTTGTAGGTTCATTGGAATGTTTGATTGCGAGGTAAGTAATTATAAATATATGTTTTTTTATTAGGATTTCAAGCCCTATATTGGCTTAAAAACAACAATAAATATAATACCAATTAAGAGTAAAGTGGGCACTTCGTTAATTATTCTGTAAAATTTAGATGAAAATTTGTCATTGTTTTGGTGAAAACTGTTAAGACAATAAAGTAAAAAAAAATGATACCCAGTTAAAAAAAGAACCATGACCAACTTAAGTTGAAACCATAGCTGGCTAAAACTTTCAACGCCAATTGAGTGTATTAACAAAACACCAAACAACCAAGACAAAATCATGGCTGGATTCATTATGTAGAAAAAAAGCCTTTTTTCCATTAGCTTAAAAGTATCTTTTTTATCTTCATTATTAATCGTTTCAGCATGATATACAAATAATCTCGGAAGGTAGAGAAGTCCAGCCATCCAAGAAATTACTGAGATTAAATGAAGAGATTTAAATAAAAGATAATAATTCATTCACTTGGCATTTGTAATCTTGGACACTTTTTATATTTTACCGGACACTTGATCGATGAAGTAAATTGATTGCAAACACTCGTATTAAGAATACTAGATTTTAATGAATTAATAAAGTCCTGGTTAGCTGTAACAGCAGGAACACGAACGTAAGCTTTAGATCCATTTTCTATAGCTAATTTTTTATATTCGATATCAAGTTCTACTAAAGTTTCTGAGTGCTCAGAGACAAAAGCTACAGGGACTACTACTATAATTTTGTTTTTTTTGGCCTCGCTTGTAATAACTGTATCTGTTGAAGGCCCTATCCACTTTAAAGGGCCAACTCTACTTTGGTAGCTCAAAATATAGTTTAAATTTTTTATAGACAATTTTTTAACTAATTCATTAACTGTTTGTTCAACTTGCCACTGATAGGGATCTCCTTGTTTTATTTTATTTTCGGGTAAGCCGTGTGCAGAAAAAATTAAAGTGGTATCTGTTAAATTATTAATATTTATTTTTTCTTTGATCAAACTAGCATAAGACAAGATAAAGTCTTTTTCAGTAGGATAACAACAAATGGTTTTGGTCTCTGTTGTAATTTTTTCTTTTTTACATACATCAAGCCATTCTTTAATGGAAGATCCAGAAGTGGCGTTTGAATATTGTGGATAGAGTGGTAATAATATTATTTGATCTGGATTAAATTGCTTAACATTTTTAATCACACTGTTCGCTCTTGGGTGCCAACATCGCATTACAATAAAACATTTATAATTATCATCCTCGCTTTCTAAGCTTTTTTCTATTGCTTTTGCTTGAACTTGGGTTTCCTCTAAAATAGGTGATTTACCTCCCATTTCCTCGTAAATCGCTTTTGCAATAGGAGCTCTTCTTTTTGAGATGAGTTTTGCAAGAGGATATCTTAATATTTTTGGCAAACTAATAATCGCAGGATCATTAAATAAATTAAACAAAAAAGGTTCAACCGCTGAAAGACTATCGGGACCACCAAGATTAAATAATATTATAGCTTTTTTCATTTAAATTTTTTTACCCTTTCTATAACTTTTTGTACAATATCTGGGTTAGTTTCGGGTAACAAGCCATGCCCAAGATTAAAAACATATGGATGATCTTTAAAAAAGTCTAAATATTTATCTACTTCTTTAAAAATTTCATCTTGTTTTTTAAATAAAATTTTAGGATTCATTCCTCCTTGTAAACAAAAATTATTTAAATTCTTTTTTGCCCAAGAAGGCTCAACGTCATAATCTAAACTTAGGCAATTAGGTTTAACACTATCTCCAAAATTTACATAATTATGTTTAAGGCCCTTTGGAAAACAAATAACTGGAATATTATTGTATTTACAAAAATCTACAATTTTTTTATTAGGCTCATAACAATAGTCTACTAGTTTTTCTTCCGGCAATAATCCTGCCCAAGAATCAAAAATTTGAACAATATCGGCCCCGGCTTTTACTTGATTAATTATGTGCGCACACAAATATTTATTTATTTGTTCTAAAGTTATTTTAATCTTCGAATCTAAACTTTTTAACTTAACAATATCTAATTGATTTTTTGTATTTTTAAGACCAAACATATAAACAATTAATGTCCAGGGGCCCCCAACAAATGATATTAATGACTTTTCTTTGTTTAATTTTTTTTTAGTAATTTTTATTGCCTCGTAAACAGGGTTTAATTTCTTAACAAAATCCTCTTCATTATTGTCTAAAAAAGACTTTAAATTTAACGGCGATAAGTGTGGGCCCTCATTTTTTTTAAAGATCACTTCTTGCCCAAGGGCAAATGGTACTATTAAAATATCTGAAAAAATTATAGCAGCATCTAAATCAAAACGCTTCATTGGTTGTAATGTAATTTCTGAACTTAAATTACTATTTAAACATAATTTGATGAAATCTTTATTTTGAGATCTAATTTCTTGAAATTCAGGAAGGTATCGACCTGCTTGTCTCATAAACCAAACTGGTACGCAAGAAAGATTTTTATTTAATATACAGTTTGTTAATTTAGTCATTAATATAATTATATATTTAAAAGTATATTATTAGATATAGGTCATGTTGGTTGGTGAAATAACTACTTATACATAGTTTTAAACAGTTTTATCTTAAGAATAATTAAAAAAAACCCTAATTATTTTGTAAAAATTTAAATTATCAATACCTTAATAGAAACTTTTCTTAATTATAAACAATCAATAAAATGTTAAGAACTTGTTAGTTATTGTTAAAAAAATTTATTATAAAATGCTTTAAAAGTATAACATTGAGTTGTAAAAAAACTATCAACAGAGTTGCTCATGGGACAAAAACACCAAATTTATCTACTTTCAGACTCCACCGGAGAAACGCTCGATAGAATATTCCTTGCAATCAAATCTCAATTTTCAAATTTTGATTACAAAAAAAAAGAATTTGTTTTTATTAGAACAGAAAATCAAATTAATAAAATTATTGAAGAGTGCGGAAAAAAAGAAAATGTAATTATCTTGTACACTGTTGTTGAAACTAAATTGGCAAAATATTTGTCTCAAATTTGTGAAAAGAAAAAAATTCCTTGTTTTGGAATTTTAGGAAACTTAATTTTAAATTTTTCAAAACTTCTGAACCAAAAGGCAACTCACACACCAAGCGCTCAGCACGTGTTAGATGAAGATTATTATAAGAGGATCGAAGCCATACAATTTACAATGTCACATGATGACGGAATGAAAACAGAAGACGTAAAAAATGCTGAAATTATTTTGTTAGGTGTTAGCAGAACAAGCAAAACACCTACGTCTATATATTTAGCAAATAGAGGTTATAAAACCTTAAATATACCTCTAGTAGGAAACCAAGAAATTCCCGGTATATTAAAAGAAGAACATAAGAATTTCTGTGTCATTGGCCTTGTTGTAGAGGCATCTAGATTATCAGACATTAGAACAAATCGTTTAGAAATTATGAGAGAAATTAAAATTCCAAATTATTCTAATCTTGATTTTGTTCAAAAAGAATTAGAAGACTCAAAAAAACTTTTTAAAAGATATGGTTGGCCCATAATTGACGTAACAAGAAAATCGGTTGAAGAAACTGCAGCATCAGTCATAAGAATATTTGAAATTAAAAAAGGTCAAAAAAATTGAAAATAATTTTAGCGTCAAAGAGTGGGGTGAGAAGAGAAATCTTAGAAAGAAATAATTTTAATTGTATTGTTTCTCCCTCAAATGTAGATGAGGATCAAGTTAAAGACTCATTGCTGGCTGCAGGTGCCGATCCAATGTTGATTTCTAAAAATCTTGCAGAACTAAAATCCATGAAAGTAAGCAACAAATACCCTGATCAAATGGTTTTAGGAGCCGATAGCGTTATTAGCTTAGAAAACAAATTAATTAATAAGCCAAAATCAAGAAAAGAAGCTTTGGAGATATTAAAAAAGCTCAACGGTTCAGTTCATTTTTTAATTACCTCTGTTTGTATTTCTAAAAATGGAGCGATGATATGGAATTTAACTGACCAATCAGAACTAAAAATGAAAAATCTTTCAAACGAAGAATTAGCTAAATACTTAGAAAAAGTTAAAACAGACACATTATTAGCCTATGGCGTATATCAAATTGAAGCAGGAGGTTTAGAACTATTCGAATCTATAAAAGGGGATAGGGACTCAATCATGGGGCTGCCCATAAAACAGATTATCGATTATATTAAGTTAAGCACATGACAGAAAAAAAATACGGTATTATAGGAAAGCCATTATCTCATTCTCTTTCTCCATCACTCCACAAATTTTGGTTTAAGAAAAACAATTTAAAAGCAAATTACACTTTAATTGAAATTGAAAAAAACCAGATAAAAGATGTTATAAATAAAATCAAAGCAAAAGAATTGCATGGAATTAATGTGACCGTTCCTTATAAACAAGACGTTATTCCTTATCTAGATTTGATCATTAACGATGCTAAAGAAACATTTTCAGTAAATACAATTTATCTCAACAAGGAAAATAAGCTTGTTGGAGAAAATACTGATGTATATGGATTTGAACAATCTTTTCTAAATAATCTAGACAGTAGCAGTATTAGTCAAAAAAATATTTTAATTTTAGGTGCCGGCGGTGTTACATTGTCTTTAATTTATGCATTAAAAAAAATAAAAATTAAAAAATTATTTGTAAGCAATAGGACATTACAAAAAGTTGAAAATTTAAAAACAAAATTTCCATTTATTGAAATTATTAGCTGGGAAAAAATTTTTCAAAAATCATCAGAAATGGACATAATAATAAATGCTACATCTTTAGGAATGAAAAATGGTGTTGATTTTGAAACAATGATTGAAAATTTTAAATCAACTCTAATTTATTATGACGTGGTTTATAATCCTCTCGAAACCAAAATGCTTCAAAATTTTAAAGAGAATAAAATCAAAACTTTTAATGGATTAGAGATGTTTCTTTTTCAAGGACAAAAAGCATTTTCACTTTGGAACAAAATCACACCGTCGGTAGATGAAGAAATAAAACAAAAAATAATAACAATTTTAAAAAAATAATGAGAATTGTAGGAATTACTGGATCTATAGCATCAGGAAAAACAACAGTAGCCCATATATTAGCTGGAAAAAAATACCCTTTATTTAGCGCAGATAAAACTGTTTCAGATCTTTATAAAAAGAAAAATTTCGTTAAAATTTTAATTAGAAAATTTAAACTAAATGAAAATAAAAATATTAAGGAACAAATTAAATTAATTTTAAAAAAAAATAAAAAAAAAATTCACGAATTGGAGTCTATTATTCATCCCCTTGTAAGAAAAAAAATGAAAATTTTTCTAAAAAAAAAAAATAAGTTTTTATTTTTGGAAATACCTCTGTTAATTGAAAGTAAATTAAAAAAATATTTTGATAAAATAATATTTGTAGACGCAAAAAAAAAAATTAGGCTAAAGAGATATTTAAAAAGAAATGGTAAAAAAAAGACATTCAATTTGTTAAATAACAGGCAGTTATCACCTGCAAATAAAAAAAAGATATGTGATTATACAGTTAATAATAATTTTTCTTTAGCAATACTAAAAAAAAATGTTAAAAATTTTATAAAAACTTATGAATGAAATATTTCTAGATACAGAGACAACAGGTTTATCAGTAAACGAAAGGCATAAAATAGTTGAAATAGCCTGTATCGAAACAAGTGATTTATTACCTACAAAAAAAATTTTTCACAAAATATTAAACCCACAAAGAGACGTTCCACAAGAAGCATTCAAGGTACACGGTTTTTCTACGGAATTTTTAAAAGACAAAGAAACATTTGATAGAGTAGCAGATGAATTTTTAAAATTTATAGAAGGTAAAAAAATAATAATCCATAATGCGTCTTTTGATTTAGGTTTTTTAAATCATGAATTAAAGATAATTAAAAAAAATGAAATAAAAAAAGAAAACGTTATAGATAGTCTTGAAGTAGCCAGGAATAAATTTCCTGGTGCTTCAAATTCTCTCGATGCACTATGTAAAAGATTTAACGTTGATTTGTCGAGAAGAAAAAAACATAACGCACTTCTAGACTGTGAACTTTTACGGGAAGTTTATATAAATTTATTGGATGTTAAGGAACCAAAGCTAGTCTTCACAAATGATAACTTAGAAACGAATCTTAAAAATAAAAGTAATTCCAAAAAAAATTATTGTAAGATTGTTGTTAAGCCAACAGAAGAAGAATTAAAACTTCACAAAGAATTTTTAAAAAAAGAACTTAAAAAAAATTATTACTGAATAGTTTTTTTTAAATAAAGCTCTTTAAAATTTATATTTTCTTCAATTTTAATTTTATTAAAACCAGATTTTTCAAATAACAAAACAAACAATGATCTTATTTGAGGATAAATTTCATCAGGTACTTTAATTAGAATAATTTCTTCTAAAGCCTGTTTGTCTTTAAGTTCTCCCTCTACATCAATAATGGTAGCGAAAACTATCTTAGTATTAATTTTATCAAAATCATTATTGTTAGGAGTCAAGGCTAACGTAGTTTCCACTTCTATAATTTTTTCTTTAAATTGTTTACTTTTAATATCAATATTAATTTTGTAGTTAGAAATATTTTTTTCTAACAAAAAAAAAGTTTTTGGATTGGGTATTTCAAATTTTAAATCTTTAATATATTTGGCTATAATCTTATAGTTCATCTTTATCTTTTTTTTCTTCAATTATTTCTGCGTCTAATATCTCATCGTCATGCTTTTGATTAGGCTTATATTTATTTTTAAACAACAAACTAATTATTAATTTTCTCGTAAATGGAAACAATAATAAAAAGCCAATAGTGTCTGAGATGAACCCAGGTAAAATTAGTAACATAGCTGCAATAGCTATAGAAGCTCCAGAAAGCATCTCATAAAAAGGAAGTTTGTTTTGATATAAATTAATCATGCCAGATTTGATCGTATTAAGACCTTCTACTCTCGCATAATATATCCCTACTATGGCTGTAAAAAAAATTAGTAAGATTGTATTTAAAATACCAAATGCTTTTCCAATTTTGATCAATAGAGCAATTTCTAAAATTGGAAAGCCGATAATTATCAATAAAACTGAGTTCATTTGTCTATTACAAAATTATATTATTAATGTATATTTATCAAATAATGAGTAACAACTTTGGATTTATTGACATCATATTACTAGCCATGATTGCTGGTTTTATTATTTTGCGTTTAAGAAATATTTTAGGCAGAAAAACTGGTCACGAGGCAAAAGTAACGAGTATTTTTGATGAAAAAAAATTTGCTAAATTTAATCCTGAATTAAAAACAAAGCCAATTTTAAAAGACACGCTTGAAGAAGATGAAAAGGAACAATTTCTTAAAGGAGCTGAGATTGCTTACGAGAGCATCTTAACTTCTTTTGCGAAAGGTGAAAAAGCAAAGCTAAAAAAACTATTAACAAATAAAATTTATACAAATTTTGAACAAGCTATAGATCATAGAAATAAAGAGAATATTAAATCTGAACTAACATTCATTGGTGTTAAAGAATCTAGTGTTGAAAAGTTTGAAAAAATTAATCAAGATTTAAATGCTACTGTAAAAATTATTTGTGAAATCATATCTGTTAAAAAAGACAAAGAAGGAAATATTATAGAGGGCAATCCTGACAGAATCAAAACAGTTACAGATTATTGGAAATTTACAAAAAGTGCATCGAGTGATAACCCAAATTGGTTTTTAGCTGAAATCATCAGTAAGTGAAGAAAAAAGAAGATATTCCTGACACAGATAGAAAAACGTGGTCAGAATACTTAAAAAATCCAAAAGATATTTTCGATAAAGAATTAGAAGAAATCAAATCAACAAATCGACCCAACAGATACCGCTTTGATTTACATGGATTTACTTTACTTGAAGCAAATGAAAAAGTTAAAGAGCTAATTAATTCTTGCCAACAAAAAGGTTTTAAAGAAATATTACTAATTACCGGGAAAGGTCTGCATTCAAATGTAGATCAAAATACTTTTGCTTCAAAAGATTTAAGCAAATTAAGGTTTGCTGTTCCTGAGTATATTAAATCTCAAAAAGAACTGTTGGATAAAATTATTGAAATTGATAAAGCAGAAATTAAAGATGGCGGAGAAGGAGCTATAATTTTAAAGTTAAAGAATTTATAAAATAAATTTACTCAAATCCGTATCTTTTGCCAATTCTCCCAAATTATTTTCAATATATTTTCTATCAATAATAATTTTTTCACCTGAACGATCTGAAGCAGTAAAACTGATTTCATCTAAAACTTTTTCTAAAAGAGTATGTAATCTTCTAGCTCCTATGTTTTCTACAGATGCATTTACCTCTGCAGATACTTTTGCTAGGATATCTATACAATCATCGGTGAATTCCAAATGAACATTTTCAGTTTTCAATAAAGCAACATATTGTTTAATCAAACTATTATCTGGCTCTCTCAGGATTCTTTTGAAGTCATCTTCTGTTAAAGCATTTAATTCTACTCTTATAGGCAAACGTCCTTGAAGTTCAGGCAATAAGTCAGACGGTTTTGCAAGCTGAAAAGCTCCTGAGGCAATAAATAATATATGATCTGTTTTAATTGGTCCGTATTTCGTATTTACAGTTGTGCCTTCAATCAAAGGCAGCAAGTCTCGTTGAACTCCTTCCCTAGATACGTCCCCGCCAGAACGGTCACCACGAGCAGAAATTTTGTCAATTTCATCTAAAAATACTATCCCGTTATCCTCTGTAGTTTTCTTAGCTATAGCTACAATTTTATCTTGTTCTATTAATTTATCCGACTCTTGAGTAATTAGTATGTCGTGAGACTCTTTCACTGTCATTTTCTTTTTTTTTGGTTTCTGTCCCATTGATTTTCCGAGCATTTCAGAAACATTTATCATGCCAATATTAGCACCAGGCATACCTGGAATTTCAAATCCTTGCATATTATTAGAATTTTCATTTACTTCGATCTCTATTTCATTGTTATCTAGATCTCCGCTTCTAAGTCTTTTTCTAAAGCTTTCTTTGGTAGCTACGCTTGCTTTATTTCCAACAAGAGCATATAAAACTTTTTCCTCTGCTAATAATTGAGCTTTCGCATGAACCTCTTTTCTTTTTTTTTCTTTTTCTAAAGCTATAGCTATTTCAATTAAATCTCTTATAATTTGTTCTACGTCTCTTCCTACATATCCTACCTCAGTGAATCTTGTTGCTTCAACTTTTATAAAAGGAGCTTCTGCTAATTTAGATAGTCTTCTAGAAATTTCAGTTTTACCTACTCCTGTTGGCCCAATCATTAAAATATTTTTTGGCAAAACCTCTTCTCGCATTTGCTCATCAAGAGCCTGTCTTCTCCATCTATTACGCAACGCAACCGCAACTGCTTTTTTTGCATTTGTTTGCCCTATTACATACCGATCAAGCTCTGAAACAATTTCTCTTGGAGATAAAGCGCTTACTGTAGAATTTTCTTTTTTTTTAGTTTCTTTAACTAAATTTAAATTTGTAACCTTAGTTGTGTTTACCATTTTTAAACTTTTTCTATTGTAATGTTATTGTTTGTAAATACGCAAATTTCCGAAGCTATTTTAATAGCTTGTCGTGCAACTTCTTCTGCTGAAAGATTATTTTTAATTAAAACTTTAGCTGCAGCTAAAGCATAGTTACCGCCTGAACCAATCGCAATAATGTTATCTTCAGGTTCTAAAACGTCTCCAGTTCCAGAAATAATAAAACTATTTTCTTTATCAGCTACTGCCATCAAGGCTTCAAGTCGTCTCAGATATTTATCAGTACGCCAATCTTTAGCAAGCTCAACGGCAGCTCTTGGAAGATTGCCAGCATGCTTCTCAAGTTTAGACTCTAGTCTCTCAAATAAAGTCAGAGCATCGGACGTTGATCCGGCAAAACCAGCAATCACATTTCGCTTCTCAATTTTTCTAACTTTTTTGGCGTTACTCTTTAATACAGTATTGCCAAGGCTTACCTGTCCGTCGCCGGCGACTACGGTCTCATTATTTTTCCTTAATAAAACTATTGTAGTTCCGTGCCATTTTTCTGCAGTATTCATATAAGTACTATGTGGCAACTAATTTTAATTCTTCAATAGCAATTTCTGGTTTATTGATAAAATATCAATTTCTATGTATATCAATAAAGTAATTCTCTTTAATTTATGAAAAGAAAAGCAAAAATTTCAAGAAAAACCAAAGAAACTAGCATCGCTGTTGAAGTTAACATTGATGGTAAAGGTAAGTATAAAATTGATACCGGAATAGGATTTTTGGATCATATGTTGGAACAGCTTTCAAAACATTCTTTGATGGATATCAATGTTAAAGCCAAAGGTGATACACATATAGATCTACACCACACTACTGAAGACACAGGTATAGCAATAGGTGAAGCTGTTAAAAAAGCAGCTGGCAACCGAAAAGGAATAAAAAGATATGCCTCTACAATGATACCAATGGATGAAACTTTAAGTAGAGTTTCAATAGATGTTTCTAATAGACCTTATCTGATTTGGAAAGTTAATTTAAAAGTAGAAAAATTAGGGGAGATGGACAC
>MDTG01368813.1_pt1 | contig 11108 bp, 8 predicted proteins | sample 811421 | NCBI WGS metagenome assembly MDTG01 (sample SAMN05326645, study PRJNA326480) | marine metagenome | isolation source: seawater | place: Pacific Ocean: South East | collected 2011
ATATTCACCTTTTTATTCAAAGAGAGCCACAGCATTTACGATTTGTATTTCGGAGATCAAGATGTCGTCTACTTCGGAGAATCATCCAGTTTTTCAATTATTTCAAGCAGCGATAGTCTCAGTTTAGGAATAACTTTGCAAACAGAATTAGAAGGATCATGGAAAACAGATTGTTATACCTATTCAGATAATACTTATTCTATAGAAACAGTTACAATTGAAGGTAATGTTCTTAGAATAAAATATGAGATTCATTCTGACACAAACTGTATTACTGACTATGTATTAGTTGAAGAATCTCATATCTTATCTTCTGTAGGAGATGTAGTGACTTTTTCAAACGGAAAAACAGGGCGAGAATTTACGGTAATTATTGGTTCGACTCAAAATTATACTCCACAGTCTGCTTTAGCAGTAAGCAATTATAGCTCCGTTAATGAATGTGGTACCAATGACTGGCAACTGAATACTGAAAAAGAATGCAGTAATGCTGATGCAGGCGATACTGTTTTTTGTTTATATCAGCTAGATGGTAATTACCTTTACCCTAGTTGTGATTCAAGCTCAACTCCATCTACATCTACTGTAAATACTGAAGATGTGGCAAACACTTTTGTTAAACAATAATTATTTCTTGTTAGATATCACATCTTTGAGGATACATATAAAGATTATATATAAAGTATCAAATTGTTAAACCTATGAAAATTATCTGTTCTTTACTTTATATTTTTACACAATTTGTAAGCACCGTTTTTGGAAGTAAAAGACTGATATTAAAAGGGTATTTAGGATTAATGACCTTTCGATAATTACGCAAAACCCTTTATAATTACTTTATTTGAAGGAACATCACTCAATTTTTAATAATTATCCATACCGTCTTTTGAAAAATATGTATATTTTTCAGAATATTTTAGTGGAGGCATTATAATTTTTAATGTAGAAATTTCATAATTGAAATATAAATTTGAAAAAAGGAATAGACATGAAAAGGATTTTAATTACTGGCGCTAACAAAGGAATTGGGCTCGCAACAGTTAAAAAATTACTAGACTCATACACTGACACTTATGTGCTGATGGGGTCAAGAGATTTAAAAAAGGGTAAGCTGGCAATGGAACATATTATAAATGTGGTACCTGCATTTAAGAATCGGATTCATTTAGTTCAGATAGACGTTGAAAAAGATAATTCAGTTAATTCAGCAGCAGAAGAAGTAGGAGACACTTTCGGCAAAACTCCGGGTACTTTATACGGAATAATAAACAACGCCGGAATTGGCGATAGCGTTGATGCTCTTGAAAAAATACTGCAGGTAAACACTTATGGTCCAAAACGTGTCTGTGATGCATTCATTCCTCTATTAGATTCGTCAATTGGTAGAATTGTCAACGTTACTTCCGCTTCGGGACCAACATTCCTTTCTAGAAACAGTAAAGAAACTAAAAAATTGCTTACAAATCCAGATATTACTTGGAAAGAAATCCTGAATTATATGGATAAATGTGTTAATGCGAGAACCAATAATGATATTACTTCAAACCATGACTCCTACAAAGGTTCGGCATATGGATTGTCCAAAGCTTGTACCAATGCATACACAATGATTCTGGCAAGACAGCACCCAAATCTTATAATTAATGCGTGTACTCCGGGCTTCATCGAAACCGATATGACCATACCAATGGCTCAATCTAGCGGTAAAACTCCAGCTGAAATGGGAATGAAAGCTCCCGAAGAGGGGGCTTCCGCGAGCGTTTTTCTGATGATGGGGAATCCTGAAGGTAGCGGGAATTATTATGGCAGCGATTGCCTTCGAAGCCCCATTGACAAGTACAGGTCTCCAGGAGAACCTCCCTATACTGGAGACTGAATTAATAAACTATACATTTAGCTTACTATTTTTCTTAGTAAAAAAATTATTTACATCAATAAAAACAGGCATAAATTTATTTATTTATTTTTTCTTATCTATATATTCTTTTCCTTAAAAAAACACATTTTTGTATTACTAAATTTCTGATTTCATGAATTATGAAATAATTTACCTGATCCTGTTAATGCTATTATCAGGAGCATTTGCAGGATTCGTAGCCGGATTGTTTGGAATTGGAGGAGGAATAATACTGATGCCAGCGTTGATGTATGGTTTTGATCAGCTGGGTTACTCTCGTATTTTTGCAACTCATTTATCCATTGGAACATCGCTGGCAATTATTGCTCCTACCACTGCTTATTCTGCCTGGACTTACTACAAACATGGTTCAGGAAACATAACTATCTTGAGTAGACTTGCTATTCCTGCTGCATGTGGTTCTTTCTTTGGTTCATGGGTGGCAGGTAGTCTAAGCGGCAATGTACTGAGGGTCATCTTCGCCGTCCTGATTATGTTGATTGCACTGAATTTATTTAAGAAAGATCATTTTATATTTGGCAGCAAATTACCAGCCCCTTACATAACCTGGAGTGCAATTGGTTTGATTGGAATGTTTTCAGCAATGATGGGAATAAGCGGAGGAGTTTTTTTCACTGCTTTCCTAGTGGCATATGGTTTTTCCCTCTTAAACGCGATAGGAACTTCAGTAGCCTTGGGGTTGACTGTTTCTCTGCCTGGCTCATTAGGCTATATTCTAAGTGGGCTTGAGAGTACTAACCTGCCTCCCTTTAGTTTTGGTTATATCAGTCTTTTGGGATTTGTATGCATAATTCCAATGACGCTGTTCATGGTTCCAAAAGGAGCAAGAATGGCTCACAATCTTGATAAAACTATGCTGAAACGCTTATTGGCAATGTTTATGATGTTAATGTCGATCAGGGTTTTTTATACAATATACAGCTAAACATTTAAATAATTCATTTTTCCAGATGACTCATTATACACCAAGGTTCTCACAAAGCCTTTCAAAGTCATTAACAGTAAAGTCAGGCCTGAATTCCGATTCTTCATAGGGTAGCTGGTATCTGTTTACATAAGCGCCACGGAATCCACTGTGCCGTGCTCCAAGTATATCGAATGAGTGAGAAGCAACCATCATTATTTGGGAAGGCTCAATTTCAAGTTTGTTTGCAGCGTACCTGTAAACCGAAGGATGTGGCTTGAACTGACCAACCATCTCTGCACAAAGTATCTCATTGAAATCTATCCCTATGTTATTTTTTACCAGTTGGTTCAGATACCATTCTTCACCATTTGACAAGATCACAAGCCTGTATTTCTTTCCAAGCCGCTTAAGTCCAGAAACAGCATCCTGAAAAGGGATCAATTCATGATAGGCCTTCATGAATTCATCTACCTTTTCATAAGTAAATTCTATTTTGAGCAATCGTAAAGTGTAAAGTAAAGCCTTCCTCTTAACTTCAAGATATCCGCTATGTCCCAGCATAATAATGTTGTCCTGATATTGTTCTAATCTCTGTCTCAGACGCCAATGATTCCATACATCTGCACCGGTTAAAGATTCTGGTGCATTGCACTCTTGTAGCAGCTTTTCCAGAGGAGGAACAAGACTGCCAGCTAAATCAAGTACCGTACCGAAAACATCGAAAGTAAGAGTGTTAACCCTTTCAATTGTGTCTGGATTACCATTCAAATTCATGATTTTTTTCAAATTTAATATTTTCAATTACACATAATATACAATGAAAATAATAAAATTGTTTTATTAATGTTGTTTGTAGAACCAGAATGTGGATTGTAGTTAATAAAATTACTAAATCCTGTAAGTCCACGGATATTGAATAATTACAGTAACCTGCGGTCCTTCGTCTCCCGTTGCAAAGTCTGCTCGATACAAATTACCTGACCCACTTAACAACCTGAAACCAGAACCAAATGAATATTTTATTGTATCCCCCAATTCAGATTTTGTCTCAGATACTGAACCCTGTTCGAAAAAAAATGCAACTTGCATTTCATCAACTAAATCCTGCATGAAAAACAAATCTATTTCATCTCCATCTGCCGCGGAAAAATTCCATCTAAATTCTGTAGCAAAATAAAGCGTGTGGGCCCCCTGAAATCTTTGTTGCGGATATGACCTTAATCTGTCCGGTCCTCCAAGATATAGTGAAGTTCCATGTTTGTTGATGTTCTTTGTGTTTTTGGCATTTCCAAGTGTTGTCTCCCGACAGGATTCAGTCGTGCAAGAGTAGTAATTACTTTGCCGTTTTAGTACTTCAAGATCAGTCTCTCCCTTTTGGCGCACATTTGCATCAGAAAAGGTTAGGTTTAAAACCAGTGTACTTTTTTCAAGAAATGGAATGTAAACTTGAAGGTCATTAGTAATAACATCAAATGTCGGCTCTGAGCTTGAACTAGCTGTCTGCCTGTCAAGATAAAGTATATTTCTAATACCCTTTCGGGGATCTCTGTAATCATCTGTGAAATCTATTCTGGCAGAAAATTCAAGCTTATCACCAAAATTTACTTCCAAGGCAGGGTCAAATTCTGTGATCGTATCTCCCTGTTTAGTAAGATCATCACTGTCAGGTGCAACAAATTTTTCAAATCTTCCTTTTTGTTTTGATCTTCCCAATCCTAACTCTAGCATTCTATCATATAAAGTTAATTTAAATGTTGGAGCATCGTATTCCCAATAATTACCTAAAGCATAGACAAAATCATTCTTCTCAGTTTTCATACCCCTTGATCTGTAATTTATTAAAGCATACTTGAATCCCTGAGCTTTGACGTATTGAAGGTATACATAATCGGGAAAGATGAATAACTCATCTAAAAATCCAAAAATAAATTCAGCATCTCCTATACCAATAATTGTTGCAATGTCAGTGGTAGTATCCGCAATATTTCCAAAGTTTCCAATAAACAAGAGACCCTCACCAAGCCCTGGTAACGAATAGGGTAAGGGAACAAAGAGATGTCCATACTGTTTGGTAAAAACATCACGTCTTCGTTCAATTTCAAATCCATAAGAGCTTCCAGCAATTAAAATAATCATACATACAATAAATATTTTTAAAACATTTTTCATTTATAGTTCTCTTAAAATATTAAAGATTTATCCTTAGAAATAGCATCAATTTCTTAATGAGTAATTCAGCTTAGAAATATTCTTAAAAATAGTGCTTTCGAAAATTTTCAAATTAATAGACTTAATTTTATTTTCTATTTCTACGTATCTTTCGATAAAATTAATTAACAAATAATAACCCACATCCATTACCTTGCTCAAAGATCATGCCAGTTCATTTTAATCACGTAAATTTAATTTATATAATTGATATTATTAATTAATATTAAAATAATAGTTTTTTAACTATCTCTTAATATTAAATAATTGCTTAAAGATTAAGCAATTATTTATTAAAAGATGATTAATAAATAATCTATAAATGAAATGATCAACTTATAGCCGATTTTTTTAACAGATAAAGGAAACAAAATTATTTTAAAAAATAAACTTATGCCGCAGGATCAATTTTTGATTCATATTTGATTAGTTACATTGCAATAGCACACATTTATATACCACAATGTTACCGCTTTTTATTTAGCGAATTCCTCAATTGAAACTCATTAATTGCCTGAAAAAAACAGGTTTGCATACCAACTTATTTTGAAATTTTAAGTTTTTTCGCCATCACATGGAAATCTTTGGAAAGCCAGAAACTTTATATATTCTGTGATGCCTGCCTAAACATCATCCTTGATTTCTTAAAGAAAAAATTACTTCTGCATTGCTGCAATTGTGGCAACATTAAAAATATCTGAAGATGAACAGCCTCTGGAAAGATCATGCACTGGTTTATTCAATCCCTGCAGCAAAGGCCCCCATGCTGTATATCCTGCCAGTCGCTCAGTAATCTTGTATGCAATATTACCTGCATCAAGTGTTGGGAAAATAAGTACTGAAGCATTTCCCTTTAAAGGCGAATCATTTACTTTGTGTAAAGCTACTGCAGGAACAATTGCCGAATCAACCTGCAATTCCCCATCGTGCAATATATTAGGAAAATACTCTGAAAATTTAGCAACTGCCTGCTTGACGTGTGTTACCTTACGATGTCTTGCGCTGCCTTTGGTAGAAAAAGAAAGAAATGCTACACGAGGTTCTTCTCCACTTAAAAGACGATGGAATATTGCTGATTCTCCAGCTATTGATGCCAGTTGATCAATAGTTGGTTCTGGAATGACAGCACAATCTGCAAATGTATAGGCTTTATCAGCTGAGGGTGAAATCATGAAAAAACTACTTGAAACCCATTTTGATTCAGCCTTAATGCCCACTATCCTGATTGCAGCCTTCAGCACATCTCCAGTTGGAGTAACTGCTCCTGCTACAAGACCATCTGCATCTCCATTGCTTACCATCATCATGCTAAAATTCAAGGGATCTTGCATGAATTGATTTTTAGACTCATCTGACAGTTTTTTGAAGAATTGTTTCTTTTCAAGATCTTGCTGGTATTGGTATTTCATACCTTGAAATTCCTGAGGCTCCAATAGTTCATATCCCAGATCACTTAGCTGTCTTTTTGCTAGAGACACCCTTGGGTCGCTGCTTTCTGGTAGCACAAGCTTTGCACATTTTTTTAGTCCTGTCTCAATAACTCTTTCCTGGTACCTGTTGAATTTCATATTTTAGTATTTTTTTTTACGCAGTAATCAAAATATTATTTATAAAATTTGAATTACATTTTATTGAACTTAAAGGTAAACGGCAATATGCATCAGCTATTGATTAACAGAATTTATTTTGATTTAAAGTAATTAACTGCTAGCCTGACATCCTGAAACCTTTCAAAATATAAATCTGAATCCATATCTCGAATAATACGAATAAGAAAAATGACTCCAGAAAATATTCAGATTGTTGAAGTTGGCCCAAGAGATGGACTGCAAAACGAAAAGTTATGGGTTTCAACCGAAACAAAAATTTCACTGATCGAAAAACTTGCTGATGCTGGACTAACCAAAATTGAGGTAACAAGTTTTGTCAGTTCAAAATGGGTCCCTCAACTTAAAGATGCCCATCAGGTATTTACAGGAATTAAGCAAATTCCCAACGTTAGTTATCCTGTACTAACTCCCAACATGAAAGGATTTGAGAGAGCATTAGAAGCAGATGTAAAAGAAATTGCAGTGTTTAGCGCAGCATCTGAAAAATTTTCTCAAAAGAATGCAAATTGTTCCATAGAGGAATCAATAAATCGATTTAAACCAGTTTTAACGGAAGCACAAAAAAATAATATACTAGTTCGTGGATATATCTCCTGCGTACTCGGTTGTCCATATCAGGGCAATGTACCTGCCGAAAATGTTGCTAATCTAGCAGCTAAAATGACCGAGATGGGATGCTTCCAGATCTCTCTTGGTGACACTATTGGCGCCGGCACTCCAATACAAGCAAAAAAAATGGTTCAGAAAGTTTTGGAAAAAGTTCCTGTGTCAAAGCTGGCACTACATTTCCATGATACCAGAAGACAGGCTTTAGCCAATATTTACGCCTGTCTGGAACTTGGAATTTCAGTAATTGATTCATCCATTGCGGGACTTGGAGGTTGCCCCTATGCTGAAGGTGCAACGGGAAACGTAGCAACAGAAGATGTTGTGTTTATGTTAAATGGTATGAACATTGAGACAGGTATTGATTTAAAAAAGTTAATTGATACCGGTCTTTTCATTAGTAAAATTTTTGGACGCGCACCTAAAAGTCGAGTGTTGTCTGCAGCTTGGCACAATCTTTTACATTAGAATTAATGAATGAAACCTGTTTTCGGAAAAAGCGGACTATCCTTTCATCGTCTTGAAGACGAACGTTTACTCAGAGGGAAAGGAAGGTTTATTGATAACTTAAACTTCGAAGGTCAAGCTTATATGCACATTGTCCGCTCTTCTTCAGCTAATGCAAAAATAAATATAAATAATTCAAGTGAAATTAAAAAAATGTCAGGTGTACTGGAAGTATTTACAGGCAATAATTTGATGCAGGACGGAATCCCTCCAATTCCGATCACACTTCCATTTAAAAGACCTGGAGGTGGTCCTGCCCTCTCAGATCCATACCATGCCATGTCTCAAGGAACAGTCAGGTTTGTAGGTCAACCTTTGGCAATTGTAATTGCAGATTCAATAGAACAGGCCCTCGAAGCTTCAGAATGCCTTGAAGTAAATTATGAAGAATTTCCTGCAGTTACTGATTTGCTTGAAGCTACAAAATCAGAAGCGCCAAAACTCTGTAACTTTCTTCCAGACAATTTTGCCGCATATGAAACTTTAGGTGATGAACAAGATTTGGAAAAAATATTCTCAAATGCCCATCATGTTACACGCATGGAATTAAAAAATAACCGTTTAGTGGGAACCCCATTGGAACCCCGGGGACTTAATTGTTGCATTGACCCGGACGATGACTCACTTATATTGCATGCATCGCATCAGAGCGCAACTCGTTTGCATGGTTTTCTCTGCTCAGTTTTAAAATTAAAGCCAGAGCAGCTAAGGGTTAAAGTGGGGGACATAGGGGGAGGATTTGGTACAAAGGTGGCTATTTATCCTGAAGATATTTTGGTGGTTTATGCGACAAATAAATTGAAAGTTCCAATTAAATGGACGGCAACACGCACTGAAGAATTTCAGGCTTCCGTTCATAGCCGAGACCACATGAATATAGCTGAACTGGCATGTGATTCTAAGGGACATATTCTGGCATTGAGAGTAAAAACATTTGCTAATACAGGAGCATATCTTACTAATCCTGCATTGTTAATTCCTCTTGGACTGATGAGCAAGGTAATTACTTCGGTATATGCAATCCCAGCAATTTACTTAGAAACTCGCTGTATTCTAACAAATACGGCTCCTATCGGAGCATATCGAGGTGCCGGACGTCCCGAAGGAATATATCCGATGGAAAGATTAATTGATATGTCTGCTCGTGAAATGGGCATTGATCCTGTTATAATGCGCAGACGAAATCTTATTCTTAAAGAAAATTTACCATTCACAACACTTACAGGAGAAGTGTATGAAAGCGGTAATTTTAATGAAGTACTTGACCAGACTATTGAATTAATGGACTGGAATGGGTTTGAGGACCGTAAAGCAGAATCAGGAAAAAGGGGATTGTTACGCGGTCGAGGACTAGCTTGCTACATAGAGTGGACGGGCGGAGACTTATCAGAAACTGTCCGGATTAAAGCAGCATCAGACGGAATTGTTACTTTATTCTCAGGAACACAGAATATGGGACAGGGACTAGAGACTGTTTTCACACAGCTAATTTCTGAAAACATCCAAATACCAATGGAAAAAGTCAAGATAGTTCTTGGTGACACTAAACTGGTTAAAGGTTTGGGAAGTTTTGGTTCACGATCTCTGTTTGTAGGGGGTACGGCTATATTAGAAGGTACTAAGGAATTCCTACAAAAAGGCAGGGAACTGGCGGCTGAAGTACTTGAAGCCGCAGAAGATGACGTGCTCTACCATGAAGGATTTTTTCATGTTACAGGCACTTCTATAGGTATCGGACTGTTTGACTTAGCTTCTAAACAGCCGCATAAATGCATCTCAACCGAAACTGAAAAAACAGTTGAAGGCAGAAGCTGGCCTAACGGTTGCCATATTGCGGAGGTCGAAATTGACCCTGATACTGGAAAGGTATTCTTGGTCAAATACGGAAGTATTGATGATACTGGAAAAATGATAAATCCCATGATTGTTGAAGGACAAATAATAGGCGGAATAGCTCAGGGAGTGGGTCAGGCGCTGCTTGAAGAATCAGTTTATGATTCAGATGGACAACTATTAACAGGATCCTTTTTGGATTATGCATTGCCACGTGCGGATGACTTACCTGAATTCCATTCTTCAACTTTCACAGATGCACCGTGCAAAACAAATCCTCTTGGAGCTAAAGGGGTAGGCGAAATTGGTACAGTTGGCTCAATTCCAACAATTGCCAATGCTATTTTAGACGCATTGTGGGGAGAAGGTGTAAGAGAATTTGATATGCCTGCTTACCCCCAAAAAATTTGGAAATTACTACAAGAAGCAAAAAGATTAAGGGAATAATTATTCTGTTGACTCTATCTGTTTTCATAACTAAAGTTTTCTAATAAACATTTTAACATTAAAATAAAAAGGCTAATTATGAATCCTCATTTTATCGCTCATGAACCCACTGATACTGTAGGAGTGGTGGTTGTAGAAAAAGTAAAGGTAGAACAAGAAGTTACAGGATGGATTATGGAAATTGACAAGACGGAAAATTTAAAAGCCCTTGCAGAAGTTCCACTAGGACATAAGCTTGCTCTGACTGATATCAAAAACGGTGATACTATTATTAAATATGGTAATGACATAGGACGTGCTATCGAAGATATTCCTAAGGGAGGGTATGTTCATGTTCACAACGTTAAGACAAAGAGGTGGTAATGGGGGAATGGTCTCAAATTTTTTATGGTTATCGTCGCGAAAATGGTCGTGCCGGTGTGCGAAACCATGTAGTAATTCTACCTGTAGATGACATCTCAAATGCCGCAGCTGAAATGGTAGGGAACAACATTAAGGGTACGCTTGCAATTCCTCACAGCTATGGACGCTTACAATTTGGAGCAGATCTAGAACTTTTCTTCAGAACAATAATTGGAACTGGACGAAACCCAAATGTTGCCGCTGTCGTCGTAATTGGAATTGAACCTGGGTGGACGAAAAGAGTTGTTGAGGGTATTGCAGAAACTGGGAAACCAGTAGCAGGATTTAGTATCGAAGGTAAGGGAGATCTTTCAACTGTTGCTGAAGCTTCACGCAAAGCACAGGAATTTGTCCAGTGGGCTACTGAACTCCAGCGCGAGGAATGCCCTATTTCAGACCTTTGGATTTCAGTTAAATGTGGAGAATCAGATACTACTTCAGGGCTAGGATCCAATCCTACTGTAGGTAACCTGATGGATAAACTTGATCCTTTGGGTGTACACCTCTGCTTTGGTGAAACATCTGAACTTACCGGCGCTGAGCAGGTATGTGCAAGCCGTGCTTCAAATGATGAAGCAAAGAAAAAATTTCTCAATACCTGGAATGAGTATAATGATTTCATTCTTGATAATAAAACAAATGACCTTTCTGAATCACAGCCTACAAAAGG
>MDTG01060650.1_pt1 | contig 11106 bp, 9 predicted proteins | sample 811421 | NCBI WGS metagenome assembly MDTG01 (sample SAMN05326645, study PRJNA326480) | marine metagenome | isolation source: seawater | place: Pacific Ocean: South East | collected 2011
AATCTATAAAAAGAAAAATACCACAGATCTTGAAAAACAATGGTTAAGGCAGAAATTACTAGAGTATAAGGTCAAAAATGGAAACATGAAAGAGTTGCTTACACGAATAGACATTATACCAACTTCTATTGCACTAGCTCAAGCAGCCAAGGAAAGTGGCTGGGGAACATCAAGATTTGCTTTAGAAGGAAATGCAATATTTGGTCAATGGACTTGGAGTGGCAAAGGAATTGCTCCTTTAGATAGAGCTAGTAATAAAAATCATAAGATTTTGAAGTTTCCAATTTTGAGAGCTTCTGTAAAAGCTTACCAAAATAATCTTAACACACATAAAAGTTACGTAAAATTTAGAGATAAAAGATCTGTAATGAGAGAAAAAAAAGTAGATATCTCAGGTTTAGCGCTAACAGAAACTTTAAAAAACTATGCTCAAACAGGTTCTGAGTATACAAAAATTTTAAATCAAATTATCATACAAAATAGATTAACAGATTTTGAACCTGTGAGATTAGTTAATTCTGTAAAGCAAATAGAACTTAACTCTTAATTATTTTCACTAACTACAAACTGAATTCCCAACCAGCGCCAAAACCCACTTGAATCTCTTAAAGAGCAATTAATGCGGCCCCTTTCGCCAACAAATTTTTCATTGATATCAATCTGAAGAATATTGTCTGATACAAATGAAGTTTTTGACTTTCTCCATTTATTTGCTTCATTAGAATAGCAATTTATTGATTTAAGATTCTTTATATCTTCAAAAAATTCTATTTCAACTAATGGTGGGTTTTTGTCTTTAAGAAGATATTTTTCTTCAGGTGATATTTTTCTATATTTAAAGGGTAAAGTTTTAGTCAAAGAAGTAAATCTTTTAATCTCACCATACTTTTCATTTATTGGAAAACGCGGCAATTCATAAAAATCTTTTGTATCATCTATTACACCAGAGTGTTGGCCAAAAGCATATTTAAAACCTAGGGACTTTATAATATTTTTAAAATTCACACTATATTCACCAAAAGGATAAGAGAAAAAAATAGAATTTTTTCCTAATTCTTTTTTGAAAATATTAATTGATTTCTTGATATCATTTTTGATGTGTTCATTATTTTCATCGACCAAGTATTCATGTGTGTGGCTATGGTTGCCTATTTCAACAAAGTCTTCTTTATTAATTTCTTTTATTTGATCCCAAGTCATATAATTAAAAGAACCAATCTCTCGAGTGCTAATAAATAGAATAAATGGTATTTTATTTTCTTTAAGAATTGGCCATGCATTTTGATAGAAAGATAAAAAGCCGTCATCAATAGTTAATAAAATTTTTCTCTCTTTTTGGTTAGTTTTTAGCTCATTTTCAAAATTCTTGGGATTGATAAATTTAATATTATTTTTTCTAATAATTTCTAAGTGTTTTTTGAAATCCAATATTTTAATATTTGTTGATGGGTATTTATTTTCTTCAAATCGGTGATACATCAAAGAAATTAAGCCAAAATCTTTTATATCGTCTTGAATAGCGCTTGAATACAAATTGTTTTGAAAACTTAATAAAGCTATAAAGAAATAAATGATTAAAAATTTTTTAATTATAAATTGCATAGGCAAAAATGATAAAATAGGTTTAAAATTGAATAATAATTTTTTTATACATGAATTAAAAAATAAACGTCAAAATAATGAACAATTAGTAATTACCATATTAAATCTAATAAAAAAACACAAAGTAAATATTACCCATGATTTCTCAATAATTGTAAATTATGGACCAGGTAGTTTTTCATCTATCCGCACCTCAATAGCTGTTGCAAAAGGAATAAGATTATCAAAAAAAATAAAGTTATTTGGTTTTAGTGGCTCTAAACTAGGCCAATTTAACCTTGTTAATATTGAGCTTTTAATAAAAAATAATTTAATGGAAAAAAATTTGATAAAACCCTTATATATAAGTTAAATTATTTATATGAATTCAATTGAAGAAAAATGCAAAAATAAAGGTGTGAGATTAACAGATCAAAGAAAAATCATAGCACAAGTTATGGCGGAGACTAAAGATCATCCTGATGTAGATGAACTTCATAAAAGAATAAGTCAGGTGGATAAAAAAATTAGTATCGCTACTGTTTATCGTACTGTAAAACTTTTTGAAGAAGCTGGCATTCTTGAAAAACATGATTTTAAAGGTGGTAAAGCGAGGTACGAGCAATCACCTGATGAGCACCATGATCATTTAATAGATATTAATAGTGGAGAAATAATTGAGTTTGTTGATAAGAATATTGAAAAACTTCAAAATGAAGTAGCTAAAAAATTAGGTTATAAATTAGTAGATCATAAGCTAGAGCTTTATGGCTCAAAAATAAAAAAATAATTTGCAAAAAAAAATATTTATTAAAACATTGGGGTGTCAAATGAATGAATACGATAGTAATCGTATTTTACATTTAACAAAAAAAATAAGATATGTTTTGACTAATAATTTAAATGAAGCAAATTGTTATATTTTGAATACATGCCATATAAGAGAAAAGGCTACAGATAAAGTTTATCATGAAGTAGGAAGAATAAAAAAAGAATTTAAAAATTTAAAAAAGCCAATTGTTATAATAACCGGTTGCGTGGCACAAGCCGAAGGAGAAGTTTTATTAAAAAGGGAAAGATATATAGATGCCGTTGTTGGGCCGCAGTCTTATCATCAAATAAATGATATAATTTTAAATTTAGAAAAAAAATTGAAAGCAATTAATTCAACAGAATTTGATGTAATAAAAAAATTTGATATATTGAACACAGTAAAGAACTCTAATAACAAAATTTCGTCTTTTTTAACTATTCAAGAAGGATGCGACAAATTTTGTAAGTTTTGCGTTGTTCCTTATACGAGAGGCGCTGAATTCTCGAGATCAATTAGTGAGTTGATTATAGAGGCAAAGCAACTAGTAGATAACGGATCTAGAGAAATTACACTTTTGGGTCAAAATGTAAACGCATATAATTACCAAGGAAAAAAACTTTCAGACTTAATCAAAGAAATTTCGAAAATTAAAGAGTTAAAAAGAATTAGGTATACGACATCTCATCCAAGAGATTTTACAGAAGATTTAATTAAAGCCCACGAAAATTGCAATAAATTAATGCCTTTAATACATCTTCCAGTTCAAAGTGGATCAAATATCATATTAAAAAATATGAATAGAAAACATACAATTGAAGAATATTTAACAATTATCAAAAAAATAAAAAAAATAAAACCAGATGCAAAATTTTCCAGTGATTTTATAATCGGTTACCTAAGTGAAACACAAAATGATTTTGATCAAACAATAGAATTAATGAAAAGAATAAAATTTATTAATTCATATTCATTTATTTATAGTGCTAGACCAGGAACGCCTGCTTTTAATATTAAAGAAGTTGATAAAAATATTGCAAAAGAAAGGTTAACTAACTTTCAAAATTTATCAAAAAAAATAAAAACAGAATATAGAGAAAAACTTTTAGGTAAAACTGTACGTGTTTTGTTTGAAAATAAAACAAAAAAACATAATGAATATTTTGGTAGAGACGAACATTTTAATTCTGTAATTGTGAAAAGCAAAGAAAACTTAACGGGAGAAATTAAAAATATCAAAATTATTACTGTAAATCAAAATACATTATTTGGTGAAACTAGTTCGAGATTAATTCAAAAGGATTTTGCAGCTTAATTAAATATATGTCAGAAATTAGTAAAATAGAGCAAATTTTGATTATCAAAAAGATTGATAGCGAAACCACAAATATTCAAATTACAAATAACGAAATGTTAATGTCAATTATAGGACAATTTGATCAAAATTTAAAAAATTTATCAAAATTGACAAATACAAATGTTTTTTTTCGTGGTAATTCAATTACATGTAAAGGAAAGACAGAAAATATTTCTATTTTTTGTGAAGCAATAAAGTTTTTGGTTAATAAATATTTCTTAACGAATATAATTGAAAAAGAAGATATACTTTTATCTGTGAAAAAAAATGTAGAAGTTAAAGAGTCTAATGTTAAGATTTTTAAACAATTAATTAAAACACCAAGAAAATCTGTGATAGCAAGATCAGAAAAACAATCTGATTATATCAAAGCACTCAAAGAAAATGATATTGTATTATCTCTTGGACCAGCAGGTACAGGAAAAAGTTTTTTAGCAGTATCAGTTGCAATTACGCTACTAATGGAAAAAAAAATTGAAAGGGTAATTTTATCTAGGCCTGCTGTTGAGGCTGGTGAGAAATTAGGATTTTTACCTGGAGACATGAAAGAAAAAGTAGATCCATACTTAAGGCCTTTATATGACGCTTTATACGAACTGTTTGGTGCGGATAAAATTGATAAAAAAATAGAAACTGGCGAGATTGAAATTGCCCCACTAGCGTTTATGAGGGGTAGAACATTAAAAAATTGTTTTGCAATTTTAGATGAAGCACAAAATGCCACTGAAACTCAAATCAAAATGTTTTTAACCAGAATAGGAGATAATTCTAAATTAGTTGTAAATGGAGATCCTACACAAGTAGATTTAATTAACAAAACTCAATCGGGATTAATTAAATCTAAAAATATTTTAAAAAATATTGAAGAAATAGAAATAATTGAATTTGACCATAACGACGTTGTTAGACATCCATTAGTGTCCAAAATTATTAGAGCTTATCAAACTAAAAGCACTGATGATAAAAATTAATGTTATAACTAACTATGCCAGTTGGTTAAATTACATTAAAAACCCAGATAGATACATCGGTAATAAAATTAAGAAATTAAATATTAAAAATAAAAAATTCAAGAAAAATATTATTTTTTGTACATTGCTACTTTCTGGACCAATAGAAATCAAAAACTTAAATAAAAAATTTAGAAAAAAAAACAAAACAACAGATGTTTTGTCATTTCCTTTTTACAGTAAAAAAAATCTTAAAGAAAAATTAAAAAAAGATAAAGAAGTATATTTAGGAGATATAATAATAAATTTTGGAAAAATGGATAAACAAAAAGACTTAGCTTTTTTTAAACTTCATTTAAATAAATTATTAATTCATGGTCTTGTGCATTTATTTGGATATGATCATAAAGAAGAAAAAGATTTTAAAAAAATGAGAAAGATAGAACAAAACTATCTTGAATATATTAAATAATGTTAAATAAATATTTAAATAATAAATACTTAGTTTTATATTTAACACCATTCACGATTGGCTTTTTAACAGTATTTTCTTTTCAACCATTCAATTTAACATTTATCAATTTTTTAGTTTTGCCAATTTTTTTTTTTTTAACGGTTTATATCAGCAAGAAATCCAAAAGCACTTTTAGAAAAAAACCATACAAAAAAAATTTATTCATATTTGGATTATTTTTTGGATTTGGGTTTTATCTAAGTGGAATATCATGGATTGTTAATTCTTTAACTTTTGATGAGAGTTTTAGAATATTTATACCTGTAGCACTTATACTTATTCCATTATTTTTGAGTCTCTTTTTGGGTTTAACAACGTTGTTTGTTGGCCCTCTATTAAATTATAATGTATTTTCAATTTTTATTTTTTCTGGCTCTATTGCATTTTCAGATTTTTTACGCGCCAAATTATTTACAGGATTTCCCTGGAATTTGTGGGCTTATAGTTTCTCCTGGTCAACTGAAATACTTCAAGTTTTAAATTTAATAGGTTTGTATGCATTTAACTTAATTGTAATTACATTTTTTATTCTTCCAGTAATATTTTTTTATAAATTTAGTATTATAAAAAAATTTTTTATCTTTTTTGCAATAATCCTAATATTTTTAGGATTATATATTTATGGAAGTTATAAAATAAATATTAATAAAAGCTATTTAGAAAATATAAATAAAAAAATAAATGTAAAAATAATATCTCCTAATTTTGAATTGCAGTATGGGTTAAGCCTTAATCAAATTAAAAATAAATTATCAAAGCTAATTAGATATAGCGATCCAAATACTGATAAAAAGACTCTATTCATTTGGCCTGAAGGAATTTTTAGCGGTTATAGTTATAAAGAAATTTTGACATTCAGAGATATGATTAAAAAAAATTTTAGCAAGAACCATTATATTATACTTGGTATAAATAAATTGGATGAAAAAACAGGCTTATTTTTAAATAGCTTAATTTTAGTAGATAATGAATTTGATATTATTCAACAGTATAACAAGCTTAAATTAGTTCCTTTTGGAGAATTTTTACCATTTGAAAAAACGTTGAATAAATTTGGGCTTAAAAAAATAACTGAGGGACATGGATCTTTTCAAAGAGGTGACGAAAAAGTCAATATTCAATTAGATCAATTAAATATCTTACCCTTAATTTGCTACGAAGTAATTTTTACAAAGTTAATACAAGAAGCTAATAGTAACACTAATTTAATAATAAATATTTCAGAAGATGCATGGTTTGGAAATACTATTGGACCTGAGCAGCATTATGCTAAAGCAATATTTAGAGCTATTGAAAACAATACTTTTTTGCTGAGATCAGCTAATAAAGGTATTAGCGCTATTATAGATAATAAAGGCATGCAAATAAAAAAAATAAATAGAAATGAAGCAGGAAACATTGAATTTCAAGTGCCATTAATCAAGTCTAAAAAGAATAAAAATGATTTGATCTTTATTATTCTTTTAATTACATATTTATTCATCTTAATATTTACTAAAATAAAAAAATATGAAAAATAATAAATTTTTATTTACTAGCGAGTCTGTTTCAGAAGGTCACCCAGATAAAGTTTGTGACAGGATTTCAGATATGGTTGTAGACTCCTATTTGTCTAAAGATCCAGTTTCAAGAGTAGCATGCGAAACTTTAACGACTACAAATAAAGTTATTTTAGCAGGTGAAACTCGTGGACCTAAAATAAATAAAGATGAACTTATTACAAAAGTTAGAAATTGCATCAAGGATATTGGTTACGACCAAGAAGGCTTCAGTTGGAAAACTGCAAATATAGAAACTTTTTTACACGAACAATCTTCCGATATTGCGATGGGTGTTGACTCAAAAAATAATAAAGATGAAGGAGCAGGTGATCAAGGTATAATGTTTGGGTATGCCTGCAATGAAACAGATGACTTAATGCCTGCACCTATACATTATTCTCACAAAATTTTGAGATTAATGGCTGCCGACAGAAAAAATAAATTATTAAACGGAATAGAACCTGACTCAAAAAGTCAAGTTACTATGCTTTATGAAAATGATAAGCCCGTTAAAGTTACTTCTGTTGTTATTTCCACGCAACACTCAAAAGATTTAAATCAAGAAAAAGTTAGGGATTTGATAATGCCTTATATTAAAAAGTCCATTCCAGAAACATTTTTGACTGATTTAGATCCCAAGGAAATTTATATAAATCCTACAGGACAATTTATCATTGGAGGTCCAGATGGGGATACCGGTTTGACAGGTAGAAAAATTATTGTCGATACTTATGGAGGTGCGGCACCACATGGCGGAGGAGCTTTTTCGGGCAAGGATCCAACAAAAGTAGACAGATCAGCGGCATATGCTTCAAGATATTTAGCTAAAAACATAGTTGCATCTGGTATTTCTGAAAAATGCTTAATCCAACTAGCTTATGCTATTGGAGTGTCAAAACCTTTATCAATTTTTATAAAACTAGCAAACGGTGATGAAGGTAAGATTGAAAAAATTAAAAAGATTATAGAAAATAATTTTAATTTATCTCCAAGAGGAATTAGGGAGATGTTAAAATTAAACAATCCCATATATGAAGTGACTTCGTCTTACGGTCATTTTGGAAGAAAGCCAACAAATAAAGGTGAATTTACTTGGGAAAAGACAGATAAAACTGATTTATTTAAACTGTGATCTTGAAAAAACCATAATTTTCTTTTAAAAACTATCTAAACTATTAGAATTTCAAAATGGGCATTAGCCCATTTTTTTTTAGGAGTAATACAAAATGTTAAATAGAGGCTTAGATAAATTAGAACTATTAAGGATAGTTGAAGCTGTAGCTAATGAAAAATCTATAGATAAAGAACTTGTTATTGTTTCAATGGAAAGTGCTATTCAAAAAGCAGCACTTACTAAATTTGGAAATGACAATAATATTGAAGTTATAATAGATAGAGATAATGGAAATATTAAAATACAGAAAGTTTTGGACATAGTTGAAAATGTAGAGGACCCCGCTAGAGAAATTACTTTAGATGAGGCTCAAAAAAACCATCCAAAAAAAAGTGAATTAAAAATAGGCGAGAAAATTTTTGAAGAACTTCCCCAAATAGATTTTGGGCGTATTGCTGCACAAAGCGCTAAACAAGTAATAAGTAGCAGAGTAAGAGAAGCAGAAAAAAATAGACAATATGAAGATTTTATTGAGAAGCAAGATCAGATACTTAGTGGAATTATTAAAAGATTAGAATATGGTAACGTAATAGTTGATCTTGGTAAAGCGGAAGGAGTCATTAAAAAAGATGAACTAATACCAAGGGAAATTTTAAAAACAGGAGACCGAGTTAAAGCTTATTGTTATGAAGTTAAAAAAGAGTTAAAAGGTCATCAAATATTTTTATCAAGAGCCCATCCTCAATTTTTAGCTAAATTATTTGTTCAAGAAGTGCCAGAGATTTATGAAGGAACTATAGAAATTAAGTCAGTAGCCAGAGATCCAGGCAGTAGAGCAAAAATATGCGTCCATTCACAAGACTCTTCTATAGATCCAGTTGGTGCCTGTGTTGGTATGAGAGGTAGCAGAGTTCAAACAATTGTAAATGAATTACACGGCGAAAAAATAGATATTATAAAATGGACAGAAGATCTGCCGACATTAATTTCAGAATCATTATCACCAGCAGAAATACAAAGAGTTTTAATTGATCAAGATAACAAAAGAATTGACATCATATTAACAGAAGAAAATTTAAGTAAAGCAATAGGAAGAAGAGGACAAAATGTAAGATTAGCCTCTAAACTTACTAACTATGAAATTGATATTTTAACAGATAAAGAGGACTCTGATAGAAGACAAGCTGAATTTAAAGATAAAACAGAAACTTTAATAAAGAATTTAGAAGTTGATGAAACTCTAGGTCAGCTTTTAGTTTCAGAAGGATTTCCAAGCATAGAAGACATATCTCAATCAACGCCAGAAGATATTGCGAAAATTGAAGCAATTGATGAAGAAACGGCTAGTGAGCTTATTAATAGATCTAAAGAAACTTTGATTAAAGAAAAACAAGCAGTATCATTAAAACTAAAGGAGCTTGGAGTCGAAGAGGAATTAATAACTCTAAAAGGCATGACCCAAGGTATGCTAGTAATATTAGGCCAAAAAAATATTAGAAAATTGAGTGATTTCGCAGATTTATCCTCAGATGAATTAATAGGAGGTTTTGATGAAATTAAAGGAAAAAAAATAAGAATTGATGGTTATCTAGAAGAATTTTCTCTTTCTAGAAAAGAAGCTGATGATTTAATCATGGCCGCTAGAGAGATTGCGTATAAATAATGTTATGGAAAAAGAAAATAAAAAAAAGACTCTTACAATTTCATCTGACTTAAAAAAGAAAATTGATACAACTTCAATAAGTACCGACGGAAAAAAATCATTTGCAGTAAAAAAAAAAGAACCTTTCAGAGCAAACAAAAATATTAATCGTCCAAATCAAAATTACAATCCAACAAAAAGTCCTGATCCCAAAAAAAACTTTGCAAGAAAGTTCGTTGAACAACAAGCAACTAAAGCTTTTATAAAAAAAGATGATAAACCAACAGGAAAAAGTAAATTAAAACTTAAAGGCCCGATTGATAAAAGAGATTTCAAATTAACCGTCTCAAGAGCCTTAAATGTAGAGGAAATCGAAATTAAACAAAGAAGTCTTGCATCAGTTAAGAGAGCCCGTTTAAAGGAAAAAAAAACAAGTTTAGATGGTGAAAAAAAAGAATTTAAAAAAGTTTTACGTGATGTAAAAATTCCAGAGCAGATAACTATTCAAGAGCTTTCTAATAGAATGGCTGAAAAATCTAATGAAGTAATTAAATTTTTGTTTAATATGAAAGTTGTAGCAACAATCAATCATGTCATTGATAAAGATACAGCTGAATACATAGTCAAAGAATTTGGTCATAAACCTGTTTTTGAAGATAAACCGAACTTGGAAGCGGCAAAGAAACAAGCGAAACTCGAAGGAGATGTGCAAATAAGGCCTCCTGTCGTAACTATAATGGGACACGTTGATCATGGCAAAACATCTTTGTTAGATGCTTTAAGAGATACGAATGTTGTTTCAGGTGAACACGGAGGAATTACACAACACATTGGAGCCTATCAAGTAAAGACTGGTAATAATAAATTAATTACTTTTATTGATACACCTGGTCACGCAGCATTTACAGAAATGCGTGCAAGAGGATCAAAGATTACAGATATAGTAATTTTAGTTGTTGCTGCAGATGATGGAATTAAGCCGCAAACAATTGAAGCTATTAAACATGCTAAAGCAGCCAATGTTCCTATTATAGTTGCAATAAATAAATGTGACTTACCTGAAAAAAATATAAGCAAAATTAAAAACGAAATGATGCAATATGAATTAATTGCGGAGGATTTAAGTGGAGACACACTTTTTGTTGAAGTTTCAGCACTAAAAAAATTAAATTTAGACAAACTAAAAGAAAGTATTTTACTGCAATCAGAGATACTTGATTTAAAAGCATCTTTTTCTGATCATGCTAGAGGTGTTGTTATAGAATCTAAAATAGACAAAGGAAAAGGCCCAGTGTCTACAATTTTAGTAAGTAACGGTAAACTTAAAAGAGGTGACTATTTCATTTGTGGTAATACTTGGGGAAAAATAAGAGCGATGATTGATTATGATGGAAAAACAATAAATGAAGCACTACCATCAATGCCTGTTGAAATTTTAGGAATGAATAGCTCAGCATACGCAGGAGCAGAATTTGTAGTTACTGAAGATGAAAGCGAAGCTAAAAAAATGGCAGAGTTTAAACAAATAAATTCTGATAAAACTAAAGTTTTAGTAAAAGATAAAACATCTTTATTCGAAGAAACTAAAAATAAAGA
>MDTG01093014.1_pt1 | contig 11106 bp, 14 predicted proteins | sample 811421 | NCBI WGS metagenome assembly MDTG01 (sample SAMN05326645, study PRJNA326480) | marine metagenome | isolation source: seawater | place: Pacific Ocean: South East | collected 2011
ACCGCCTGCGAGGCGAATCCTTCGATGCCCCGGTCCACCGAGACGATGCCGGTGGCCATGAGGACGACCAGGCCGCCGAGCATCGCGACGTCCATGCCGATTCGATTCGAGATCAGCGCGACGATGATCAGGGCGATGATTGCGAGTGTGAACCAGGCTTCGAATGCCACGGGAGGACTCCTCGTCGCAGGGCGTGATCAGCTTGCCGACTCTGCATCGATGCCGAGCGTGCGGATCGCATCGATGATGCTAGCGTGGACATCCGGTGTTGCGCAGATCACTCCGCGGTTTCGTTCCAGCAGACCGCCGCATCCGAAGTCCAGTGGTCGCCCGTGGATGTCCGAGACGAGGGCACCGCCTTCGGTGGCGATGATCGAACCGGCCGCATGGTCCCAGATCTTCTCGACGTAGCCGGCTCGGGTCGGGAGGCGAAGGTATCCATCGGCCTGGCCCCTCGCCACCATCGCGTACTTGCACTGGCTGTCGAGTCGGACCGGTTCACCGACGTTCCCGACTTCATCCGCCACGCGGTCGGTGTCGTTGCGATTGGAATGGGCCTTTTCGACGGAGCCGCAGAACCGCCACGGACGTCCGCCCTGACCGGCCCGCGCTCCGATTCGAAGGGGTCCGGCTTCCGGATCGCATCCGGAGAATTCCCAGGCGCCTTCGCCCAGTGCGGCGGCGTAGAGCACACCATCCGGATCGGGGACATCGAGTGGAGCATCCTGTGAGATCGGCAGGGCGGGGCAGCCCATGACTCCGTTCACGACCCGTCCGTCCTCGATCCGTCCGAGCGCGATCGCATACTGCTGCCCGCGAAGGAAGCCCTTGGTGCCGTCCACGGGGTCGAGTGTCCAGTAGGCATCCGCTGAACCGTCGTGATTGCACGAGTCGATGGCTTCGAGCACCTGCTCTTCGGTGATGCCGCTTCGCCAGTGCTGGACGGTCTCCACCACGGCTTGCCGGACGATCTTCGAGTCGTCTCCGGCGAGTCCGGCCGCATCCTCCTCGCCGACGATGAGGTGGTCGGCCGGATTTCCAAGGAGATCGTGGAGCGTCAGGGCGACGATGGCCTGAGCGGCGTAGTCGGCGACGGTGACGGGGCTTCGATCGTCCTTGGTGAGGGCGGTGACCTCCTGAAGACGTTCCTGCACGGCTCGGGTCACGTGACAGGCCGTGGCGACGGCCTGCATTGCGGCGTGGAGATGGGGATTGTTCTCTTTCATGGCACCTCCATCATCGGCTCGATGCGTGGTTTGTCCCCCCAAATGAAGACGCTCCATCGGGTTCCGATGGAGCGTCCGGGGATCATGGATTGGAGGGCTCGAGGACCGGTCAGCTGGTCCAGACCTTCTTGAACTCGCCGATGGCGGTTTCGAACTCGTCTCCGAGCTTCTTGAAGGACCGCTCCTCGACCAGCTTGTCGCGAAGTGATTTGCCGGGGCCTCGGAAGTGGTCCAGCATGTCGCTTTCGAAGTCGTGGACCTTGTCGAGCGGCAGATTGTCCAGGAAGCCCTTGGAGCCTGCGTAGATCGAGATGCACTGGTCGATGACGTCGAAGGGGGAGTACTGGCCCTGCTTCAGCAGTTCGACCATTCGTCCACCTCGATCGAGCTGCTGCTGACTGGCCTTGTCCAACTCGGTTCCGAGCTGTGCGAATGCCTCGAGCTCGCGGAAGGAGGCGAGGTCGAGTCGCAGGGATCCGGCGACCTCCTTCATCGCCTTGATCTGGGCGTTGCCGCCGACGCGGCTGACCGAGATGCCGACGTTCACGGCCGGGCGGACGCCGGATGAGAACAGTTCGGGCTGCAGATAGATCTGTCCGTCGGTGATCGAGATCACGTTGGTGGGGATGTAGGCCGAAACGTCGCCTTCCTGGGTCTCGATGATCGGAAGTGCGGTCAGCGAGCCTCCGCCGTTCTCGTCGGAGAGCTTGGTGGCTCGTTCCAGAAGACGGCTGTGCAGGTAGAACACATCGCCGGGATAGGCTTCGCGTCCGGGCGGACGACGAAGGAGCAGCGAGAGCTGGCGATATGCGGTCGCCTGCTTCGAGAGATCGTCGTAGACGCAGAGGACGTGCTTCGGAAGCTTGTTCTCCTTGCCGTTCCACATGAAGTACTCGCCCATGGCGCATCCGGCGTACGGTGCGATGTACTGAAGCGGGGCGGGGCTGGAGGCTCCTGCGTTGACCACGATGGTGTAGTCCATCGCACCGTTCTTGCGGAGGGTGTCGACGACGCCCGCCACGGTGGAGTCCTTCTGGCCCACGGCCACGTAGATGCAGACCACGGCTTCATCGGTGCCCCAGAACTGACGCTGGTTGATGATCGCATCGAGTGCGACGGCGGTCTTGCCGGTCTTGCGGTCGCCGATGATCAGCTCTCGCTGACCACGCCCGATGGGAATCATGGAGTCGATCGCCTTGATTCCCGTCTGCAGCGGTTCGGTCACCGGCTGCCGGGCGGCGATGCCGGGTGCGACGATGTCGAGCTTGCGGGTCTGGGTCGAGTCCAGAGGTCCCTTGCCGTCGAGCGGGGTTCCGAGAGGGTCGACGACGCGGCCGAGGAGTCCGTCGCCCACGGGAACTTCCAGCAAGCGGCTGGTGGAGCGGACGACGTCGCCTTCGCGGACGGCGAGGTAGTTGCCGTAGATGACCGCACCGACGGTGTCCGACTCGAGGTTCATCGCCTGGCCCATGATCGGGCCCTGGTCCGTCTCGAACTCAAGCAGCTCGCCCGCCATGGCCTTGGAGAGGCCATAGATCCTGGCGATTCCGTCGCCGACTTCGACGACGCGTCCAACTTCGGAGATCTCCAGTTCACTCGAGAACTGTTCGATCTCCTGCTTGATGACAGTGGTGATTTCGTCGGTCTTGATCTTCACGTCGGTCTTCCTTGGATGCTTCCGTATGGGGTACGGGGGGTGGTCAGGTCTGCTCGGTCATTGGGGGCCAGTGATCAGCCAGACAAGTCGGACGTTTGCATTCACAGTGACGTCGCCGGAGATGATCGGAGCCGGTGCTGCCATGGAATCCATGGCCATTGCTCCGGAACGTCCGTATTCGGCGGCCGCCTTGAACATGCGTGGTTGGTAGTTGCTTCCGTCCAACGAGAGGGACTGGATGCTCGTGAGTTTGACTCCTGCGGCGTCGGCCATGGACTTGGCATCGACCATGGCGTTCTGCGTCGCCGCTTCGATGGCCTGTTGCCGGGAGGTGCGTGGGTCGGTGAGATCGAACATCACGTCGCCGATGTCGTTCGCTCCGGCTTCGACGCCGGCTGCGATGATTCGGCCGGCGAGTTCGAGCTTGCCGGTCTTGATCTGCATCTGGGTGCGGACGGTGTAGCCGACGATCTTCGATCGCCAGTCCGGACCGGGGTTGCGGGGGCGGGGGGTCCACTGGGTGTCGACGTTGTATCGCTCGATCGTGAACTCGGTCTTCTCCTCAAGGCCGAGCTTCTTCATGGCCTTGATGACGTCGTCCATGGCCGAGGTGGCCTTGGCATGGGCGTCCTCGACCGTCTTCGCCTCGGCGTCGACGCCAAGGGAGATCCGGAGCTGGTCCGCGGGGACCTGCAGCACGGCCTGGCCCGATACGGACAGGACGGCAGGGTTCTCGTCGGCAACGAGGGGAGCTGCGAACAGAAGTGATGCGGCGAGGGCGAGTGGAGCGAACGGGCTCATGCTCCGTCCTCCAGGTATCGGCCGATCTCGGATCGGATGTCCTGGCTTCCCCGCTTCTGCAGGGCAGCGCCCATGCGACGCAGCCGGGTCGCGACCGAGCCGTCGATCATCTCGTCGCCGATTCGAAGGCGGACCCCGCCGATGATCGACGGGTCCGTGAAGGAGTGCATCACGGGTTCCTTGCCCAGCGCCTGCTTGATGCGTTCGCCGATGCGGTTTCGAGCCTCGTCGTCGATCTCCAGCGCGGTGATCACATCGACTTCGATGCGACCGAACGCAATCTGGACCATCTGATCGAAGGCGGCCTGGATCGATTCCAGGTGGCCAAGCCGACCCTTTCGGTTGAGGATGATCAGGAATCGCAGAACCAGATCGGTCACACGGTTTCCGAAGATGCGTTCCAATGCGCCGGCGCGCCGTGACGCGTCGATGACAGGGGAGAAGAGCATTTCACGGAACTGCCGATCCTCCTGAAGCAGGTTGCACACCTGTTCCAGTTCATCGGCGATCTCCATGATCTTGTCACGGCCACCAGCGTCTTCCGCCAGCTCGTAGAGACTGGTGGCGTAGATTTGCGACAGGGTGTCGGTCTGGGTGGCCATGTTCCTCTTCCTCAGCCGCCTCGGGCGGTTTCCAGTTCCTTCAGGGACTCGTCGATGAGTGCCTGCTGGTCCTGAGCATTGATCTCACGCTGGAGGATTCGCGAAGCAATGGCGGTGGCCAGAGCAGCGCTTTCCGCATGCAGTTCCGTGATGGCGGATTCCTTGGCCGCCCGGATCTCATGACTGGCGTTCTCACGAAGTTCGGTGAGCTCGTGCTGCGCCCGTTCCCGAAGGTCCCGGGCGGAGGCCTCGGCGTCCGCCTTGGCCTTGGAGATCATCTCGTGAGCCTCGGCGCGGGCCTTGGCCAGTTCTTCCTGTTGCCGTTCCATTGAGGCCCGGGCTTCCGCCTGGGCCTGCTCGGCCGCTTCGATCTCCTGGCGAATCTTCGCCTGACGATCGTCGAGGCCCTGTCCGATCTTCGGCCAGACCTTCGTGAAGAACACCAGGCAGACCAGGCCGAAGACGATCAGCGCGGTGATCGCCGGGGCCAGATCCACATTCAATGGATTCGGTGATTCTTCCGAAGCGGCAAGCAACAGGGAGAGCATGCGCTACCTCCTTAGGGATCCCGCGACGTGGTCGCGGGAATCCACTCAGCCGATGATGCCAAGAAGACCAACGACCACTGCGAAGAGGGCAACGCCTTCCACGAGAGCTGCGGTGATGATCATGTTTGTTCCGATGGGACCGGTCATTTCGGGCTGACGGGCGATCGCCTGCACGGCGTTGCTGCCGATGAGACCGATGCCGAGGCCTGCGCCGACGGCGGCAAGGCCTGCGCCGATGCCGCCACCAAGACCCTTGAGACCGGACGAAGCTGCCGCGGCACCTTCGGCGCCATCAGCCGCAAGAGCGGCGTCGGATCCGAGCACGGTCAGCACGACGAAGGAGAGAGCCATAAGGGCGAATGTGTTCTTCATTTCCTAGGTTTCCTCAGATGAAGGGGGAGTTCAATGATCTCGGATCCACGGCGTTCACGGTCGCCGGGCCTCGATCGAATCAAGTCAGTCAGGTGGCCGGAACCTCTGAATATTCGGTCAGGCCTTCTTCGTATTCCTCGTGGTGATCCTCGTGGTGGTGTGACATCTGACTGATGAACACCGCGGTGAGGAACATGAAAATGAACGCCTGCAAGAAGGCGACAAAGAGTTCCAGGAAGCCGATCGCCACCGCGGAGACGATGGAGATCGCGCTGATGCCGACGAGTCCGCCGACACCGAGTCCGTCGAAGGCCATCTTGCCGAAGAGGGCGAGCATGGCCATGAGCGTGTGCCCCGCCACCATGTTGGCGAAGAGCCTGACGGCGAGAGCACTTGGCTTGATGAGCATGCCCATGAACTCGACGGGGAGCATGATGGGCAGCAGATACAGGGGAGCTCCGCCGGTCAAGTGGCCGAGCCAGCCCTTGATTCCGAGTTCACGGAAGGCGTGGATCTGGATCACGAAGAAGCAGATGATCGCCAGAGCGGCGGTCACCGCGAGATTGCTGGTGGCGGTGCCGCCGAAGAAGGCCCACTCCATCTCGCTTCCCATGATTCCCCTGCCCAGGTACTGGACGTCCATGACCGGAATGAGTCCGATGATGTTGCAGGTCAGGATGAAGAAGAAGAGTGCCATCAGGAACGGCAGGTATCGCTTGGTGTTGTGATCACCGAGCACGGGGTGGATGGCCTTGTCCCGCATGTAGAGGATGATCACTTCGATCATCTGGGCGAAGCGACCCTTGGTCAGGTAGCGCTCGTTGCCTTCGCCTTCGCCGCCGGTGCCGATTCGGCCCGCGACGGAAAGCATCATGATGATGAAGACCAGTCCCGCGATGATCAGCGAAGCCATGTGCATCGTGAGGTACGGCACTGCAGAGGCGGTGTCGACGAAGACGGGATTCTTCCCGCCGATGATTGCCTTGTCGACGACGTGGCCGAGTGGGTTGTCGCTGAATGCGATGAGGTGCATCGCTTACTCCGCTTCTTGTTCCCGTACTGCCGGGAGAACCGCTTTCCTCAGAGGACCAGTCCAGACCACCGTTTCCCAGGTCAATCCCACCAGAAAGCACAGGAGGTAGGAAAAAAGCAGCGTCGCGGGGTCTGGAGAAGTCGCGAAGTATAGCAAGATCACGAGGCAGATGGTGCCTGCGATCCGCACCAAGGAGTGCAGGATCCAGAGGTTCATCCAGGCCACGGCGGCACGAGGTTTCCAGGGCTGGATCAGGAGGTCAGCGGCCAGTCCCACGGCGGTCACGATCAGAGCGGACCACAGCCCGGTGAGCCCGGCCTCCAGCGAGTAGCCCACCCCGCCGATCAGCAGCCAGAGGACGCCTGTGCCCAGCGGCCCGAGAATCGAGGCGGTGAGCAGCGACCGGGTCGGCAGAGGGAAGGTGGGCTGGTTTGCGGGGGATGGATTCATGAAGAAGGGTCTTTCGGGCGGTGTTTCTGGGCTATTTGCCGACTGGCGTTCCTGTTGGCCTTGATGGCTGTCTTCAGAAAGCCGGTCAAGCCCACGAGAACTCCCATGATCGTGCCGATGACCAGAAAGACCTTGTCCGTGCCGGTCGCCAGATCCAGCAGCCAGCCCAGGCCGAGGCCGGCGATGATCTCGCAGGCCATGGTGAATCCCATGGCCGAAAGTCGCCAAAGACTGGCGGCGGACTGGATTTCCGGCGAAGATGGGTGATTCGAGTCCATTGTTTGGATGGTACCAACAGGGATCGTGCCGAGTTCCCGGCTATCATCAGGAGACCTCGCGGACACAGCGAGAGCGATCAGGAGTTCCAAGTGGCTATCGACGACCGGGACATCATCGACGTTTCCCCTCCTCCAATGACCCGTGGGGTAAGGCTTTTCCTGCCTGCAGTCTTCAAGGGCCTCGGAACGACCCTTCGTCACTGCCTCGGAAATGCGGGCCGCGACGGCAAGAACAAGAAGAATCTCTGGGTGGTGCAGTATCCCGAGGAGAAGCGGGACCATCGACCGGTCGAGGAGGGCGGCCAGTGCCGCGAGACCTTCCGAGGAGTGCATCGCCTGAATCGCGACGAGGACGGTCGGGTGCGGTGCGTCGCCTGTTTCATGTGCGCCACGGCCTGTCCGGCAAACTGCATCCACATCGTCGCCGACGAGTCGCCCTGGGAGGATCGTGAGAAGTACCCCAAGCAGTTCGACATCGACGAACTGCGGTGCATCTTCTGCGGCATGTGCGAGGAAGCCTGTCCGGTCGATGCCATCGAGCTGACTCCCCGCTACGAGGTGGTCGGGCTCACCAGAAACGAAATGGTCTTCGACAAGGCCAAACTCCTGCAGATCCACGATCAGACGATCGACGAAAAGCCCATGTAATGTGCTTTGTACGTGGGGTTTGCACCACGTCGTGTTGCAGAAATACCACATCACTTTTGCTCGCCTCGGCCCTCGATCTGCGCATAATTCGGGGTGGAGGGAGTGACCTGTTCCATGGCGAGATTGATGAATACAACGATGGCGTGTGCAATCCTTTGCGGGTTCCTTGCGGGGGCGGGGTGCCAGTCGGGGCAGTCGATCGAGTCCCGGGAGGCGAGGACGACGCCGACGGTTCGTACGGAGCTGAACGCGCAGCTCGTCATGCCCGGAAACGCTCTGCTCGCACTGGCCGGTCCCCGGGCATGGCCCGCGGGAGAACTGGACCTGCTGAACCATCGCAGGAACGAATCACTTGGAGCGGATCGGATGCCGATCATGGCCTCGGTCAACCAGGCCGAAGTCCGGGTCTGGGATCAGCAGTGGATCATCAATGGACGCTCCAGGGAGACCTACCTCAGGAGTACGAGGTCGCTCCAGAGCAATGATTTGCCCTGAACAGGGTTAAATGCCCCCATTTTCTGGAAGAGTTCTGATTCGACCTCGTCTGTCTTGACGGTCTGATGCCGCCCCGCCATACTGGATCTGACCCGGATTTCACCCCATTTCACGTCCGTGGAATCGGCGAGCTGGATCGGGTCTTGATCATGGGAGGAATCGACTCCAAATCTACTTCTGAACAGTGATCTGTCAGAGGCGGATTCGATTGCATACGAGGGGTCGATTGGACAGGACAGTTGGCAGTCGGGCGTTGGGGACGTTCGACCATGGATGAGGCGCAACTTGATGGCCACTACAACAAAAAAAGACCTGATTGACAGGATCGCCGAAGAGACCAATCAGAAGCGAACCGTCGTGAAGGCAACCGTCCAGAGCTTTCTTGACAACGTCATCGCCGAACTGAGCAAGGGCAACCGGCTCGAGTTCCGTGATTTCGGCGTCTTCGAGATTCGGGATCGTGCCCCACGCATGGCACAGAATCCCCGCACGCTCGAGCGTGTACCCGTGCCGGCGAAGAAGACCGTCAAGTTCAAGGTCGGCCGTCTCATGCGGGATGCCCTGGAAGATCCGTCCTCGGACGAATCGGTCAAGGTCGACACCACGCTCGAAGTCACTCCGATGACTTCCGTCAAGTCGGTCTGAACCAGTCAGTTGCCCCAGTGTGGGGGCTGATCGGCGGAAAATTCCCGTTGATCGTGGTGCTGCGCGAATCCAGCGGATGATGTGATCCATGAACCCTTTCCTCGGGTAGGATTGGCGTTTCAGGAGGAGAAGTCGCAACCCGATGAGCCAGGCCCCGACACAATCGAATACGAAGAACGATTCCGGCCGCGCCCGTCGTTCGACCGACATGCGGCAGTTGTCGACGCTTCTCGAGACGCTGCCTCCGCATGCGATCGAAGCCGAGATGAGCCTGCTCGGCTCGATCCTGATCGATCCGAACGTCATCGCCGACGTCATCCAGATCGTCACGACCGTGGACGACTTCTTCAAGCCGACCAACGCCGAGGTCTACGGCGCGATGTGCCGGCTCTACGAGGAGCATTCGACGATCGACATCGTGCAGCTGCACCAGTCGTTGAAGGATCGGGAGACGCTCAACGCGGTCGGCGGTTCGGAATACCTCGTCCAGCTCGCCCAGTCGGTTCCCTCCGCGGCCAACGCGTCCCACTACGCGAGAATGGTGAAGGAGAAGGCGGTCGTCCGGCAGCTCATCGAGGCGGCGGGCGAGATCCTCTGCGATGCGTACGGAAGTCCGGACGAGTCGCGCGACATCCTTGAGAACGCGGAACGCCGCATCTTCAGGATCGCCGAACAGTACGAGACACACCAGGCCTCGAGCCTGCGCGATCTGATCACCCTGACGATGGAGCAGATCGAGGCCCGCGAAGGCAAGACGATCACCGGCATCGGCACCGGCTTCTCCGATCTCGATCGGATGACCGGCGGCATGCAGCGCGGCGAGATGATCATCCTGGCCGCCCGTCCATCCATGGGAAAGACGGCGTTCGCGCTGAACATCGCCGAGAACGTGGCGGTCAACAAGAACGGCGTCGCCGTATTCAGCCTGGAGATGGGTGGAACCCAGCTCGTGCAGCGGATGCTCGCGTCCAGATCGAGAATCAACAGCGACCGTCTCCGCAGGAACATGCTCGAGCCGTCGGACTTCACCGCGCTCATGGCGGCCTGCGACGAGATGCACGACGCACCCATCCACATCGACGACACGCCGGGCCTGAATCTCGTGCAGCTCAGGGCCAAGGCGAGGCGTCTGAAGCAGCGTCACGACATCCAGATGGTCATCATCGATTATCTGCAGCTGATGTCCTCGGGCCATCGGGTGGAGAATCGTCAGCAGGAAGTCAGTGAGATCAGTCGAGGCGTCAAGGCGATGGCCCGCGAATTGAACGTGCCCGTCGTCTGCCTGAGCCAGCTGAACCGTGCGGCCGAGCATCGCGAGGGACACCGTCCCCGCATGAGCGATCTTCGCGAGTCGGGCTCGATCGAGCAGGATGCCGACGTCATCCTCATGCTGCATCGGGAGGAGTACTACCATCCCGACGACGAGTGGAAGAACGCCAACCCCGACAAGATCGGTCAGGCCGAAGTGATCATCTCCAAGCAGCGAAACGGTCCGACCGGCATCTTCAACCTCAATTGGGACGCGACCACGACCAGGTTCCAGACCTACTCGTTCAGCTCACCGCCGCCCGACATGCAGGCTCCGGTCGTGCCACCCGCCTCCGGCATGATCGACGACGACCTGCCGATCTGATCGGATGCCGTGCGTGGTCGTTTCGACCGCATCGCCCGCGGGTCGATCGGTCTCGATCCAGATCGATCCGACGATGAACGCGATGTAGAGCGCGAGCAGAAGCAGGCCCTCGAATCGTCCCACGCTCCGTTTGGTCAGGGCCAGCGGCCACAGCAGCAGCGTGAAGACGAGCATCGCACCGAGCGACCACCAGCCGCCGATTTCGGGAACGGCGACCGGATGCACGATGCTCGTGAATCCCATCACCAGGACCAGGTTGAACAGATTCGATCCCACGACGGTTCCGATCGCGAGGTCGGATTGACCGTTGCGCGCCGCGATGACGCAGGTCGCGATCTCGGGCAGCGTCGTCGCAATCGCGACGATCGTCAGACCGATGAGGACCTCGCCGATTCCCATGGCGCGGGCGGCGTCGATTGCACCGATCTCCACGAGCTTCCCGCCACCGACCAGGAGGCAGAGGCCGAGGATCAGCAGGAGGCAGCTCAGCGGCACGGAACGTTCGATGAGTCCGCTTCGGTCGTCGACCTCCGACTTCACGGCCTCGCTCGAGAGCGTGTCGTTGGATTCGCGTCGACCGATCCAATACCAGTGGATGGCGATGGCCACGGCACCGAGGACGAGCAGGATTCCGTCCAGCAGGCCGTATCCGGGCGCATCGGCGACTCCGGGAGGAAGCCACGTGAGCAGCACGAAGAGGCCGGTGATCACCATCAAC
>MDTG01178831.1_pt1 | contig 11106 bp, 7 predicted proteins | sample 811421 | NCBI WGS metagenome assembly MDTG01 (sample SAMN05326645, study PRJNA326480) | marine metagenome | isolation source: seawater | place: Pacific Ocean: South East | collected 2011
CTTATAATTACTTTTCAGATTCAAAGCTTTGCCCTGGCCTTCCGAGCTCTCTAAATGGTCCCTTTTTTGGCCATTTTTGCGCGGATTCTGCTACTGCAAATTCTTGTCCAACGAGCGGCCGCGGATTGTCTTTGGGTGGTCAGTTCCTTGGACAATTTGTCCAACGAGTGGAGATTTGTCCAACGAGTGGCCACCGAAGTTTTTGGGTGGGTGGACGATCTAACTCGTTTGTTTTTAGTTTATTCTGACTATCTGTCCACTCTACCAAGGTCTATATAGGTAAAATAGATATAGAGTACAAATAATAGAGAATACGGGGAATAGGGGGTATATATATAGATATAAAGGGTTTTATTGGGTGGCGGGTGGTTTGTTGGTTGGGTGGACAAACCGCCAAAAAAGCACCGCTTATTTTTCCCGCGTTGCTCGGTCCAGAAAGGGGGAAGTTATTCCTCGAACATCCAGGTCGCCATTTGGTGGAGCCATTGTCTGTCTCTAGGTCATTGGTGTCTTTTTTTGTAGTCGGATGGATTGTTGACGGGGACACTACTCGCAGATGAGAGCCATTGCTTTTCCGTTTCTCTTTTTTGTCTTCCTGCTGAATTCATGTGGGAAGGCCGAGGAAAGAAATGAATTCGCTGCGAACCTGGCGCCACTCCTTGATCCCGCCAAATTAGATTCTCTAAAAGGAAAGCGTGCTGCAACCCCTCGCTTGCGAAAGGCTTGTTATTGGCTCGAGATAGCCTGCAGAGAGGAGAAAAAATCCAAAGAGTTATCCCTTCATCAGGGAGAAAACTTCATGGAGGATTTTCTTAAAGCTCGCACCGGTCCCCTTTGCCCTTTTCTAGTCTACTCAAAGAATAAAGTTGAACCGACATAGCTATAAAATAAATTCGAACAATGAAAATTGAAGAAAAAAGAGCGAAAGTTATTTTAAAGTGTGGTGATCGGTTTTGGAGTAAAAATGCGACGATAATTACGGACGAAGCAGTGGAAATATTCGCTGAAAATCCTGAATATTTTTTCTCAGATATGGATGTGGATGGGCCGCAAGTTGTAGAAGGTTATTTTGATTTTGGTAAATTAAAGGAGCTTTCAGAGCCCATGGCTGAGTTGCTCTCCAAGTATCAAGGGGAAATTGAATTCTCTTTTGGTAAATCCCTTACCGAGTTCTCTGAATCAGTGGCAAAATGTCTTGGTGAAACCAAAGGAACAATTAAATTTGAAGGACCAATTAATCTTCCTGACGGGGCGTGGGAGGCGCTGTCCAAACATGAAGGTATCCTCAACCTAAACTACCAAGAGAAACTTTCTGACGCCGCGCTTATATCCCTTTCTAAGCATAGGGGAGAACTTGGACTTACGAGTCTTGAAGACATATCTGAGACAGCTGCATTAGCAATTAAAGAGAGGGCAGACCCAATTGATGGAATGAGCCCAACCGAATTTTTAAGCCAATGGGATTTTTAATTGTCTGATTTAATTATAGTTTTTAAGGCCTAAAATAATGGAGATTTTAGATCAGTAATCAGCCAAGGAATGGATTAACACCCGCTGCGATGAAAGATTGCGCGTTTATAATTTTGAAAGTAGTGCCGAGACGGCGTCGTAAATCGTTTTGTAGAATTCATGTCTTTGATGATACTCGGGCGAGAAAAAAGGATGCTTATCAATGAAATCAATTATCACTAAAGCCGAAGCAAAGTTATTAGGAGAGGGTCCACTTGTATTTGATCCTGTTTCGGTCCTAGATGACCTCTTGGCATCTACTGAAAAACAAAAAGATTCAGTAGCGATCTCTATCTCAGCTGATCTGAAACTCTACTGGTCTGGAAGTGAGTGGACTCTTCATGGTAAAATGTTCAACGAGGCTCGCCCCGATTTCAAACGAACTATTACAAAGAAGGACCTTACTCATTTTCTATCCGATATGCTAGGTCTAACTTTGGCGCATGCAACCAAGGTAGTTTCTAACCTTTACAAAACAATCGATAGCAAACTATCCGGACGTGGAGGAAAAATTGCGAAATATGATTTTTTTGGAAAGGGGACTCTTTCTGTAGGTCAAGATGTTCTTTCGTTTTTTTCAGCCTCCAAAAGTGTTTCTGAAAGTCCCCTGGAATACATAAAAGGCTTGAAATTAAAATCAGGTGAAGGGTTTAGTCGTTCAAAGGGCGATGGAATCACTTCTCTTACACCCGAATTATGCGAGGTCCTAATGGGTAAAATCGGCTCCCGCCTAATCAAGAGAAATGGAGAATTTTATGGGCGCGAGACTGATCAGTTTGTTGTTCCAAAAGGCGTTGAAAGCCTTGACTGTGAAACTTTAAATGTACTCGCTCAACATAGAGGTCCCTTAGATTTAAGTGCTCTCAAATCAGTCGATGCCGATGGAGCAAAAGCGCTATCAGCATATGCAGGATATTTATACGACAGAGGAAGCAAAAGCCGCCTAGAAGGGATGTTTCGTATGGGATATAGCTTGAGTGGATTGTCAAAGTTATTGGAAGACGAAGCTTTTTATTTATCTCAATTTGATGAAAAAGCTGTTCCCGCTTGGCTGGAAGAAATCGAGCTTCATTATCATTCGGGTATCCGAGTTAGCGGAGTCGAACATGATTTTTCAGGGCTGAAAGAAATCTCTCCAGAGGCGCTTTCTCATATTGCTAGATTAAACGGTACACTCAAGTTGGATGGTCTTAGAGAATTAAATGAGGACCACGCGAAAGCTTTAAAAATTCACAAGGGCGGATTGTCGTTGCAAGGTCTTAAAACCATAAACACTGAAACGGCAAAAGTTTTATCTAAAATGGAGAAGTGCGGCGAGTATCATCCTGAAGGAAATTTTGTAATAGCTTGTTTGGATCTTCGGGGCTTAGAGGATCCACACATAGACATTATATTGGAACTTAGTAAACTAAAAGATCGAGGTCTGATATTGACTGTAAGAAGGCTGACGGCAGAGATAGCGGAGGCGATCAAAAGTGTTGAAATACCACTCTATTTTAATTATTCTGAGTATGATGATTGCGTTCCAAAGATCTTAGAAAAACGAAGAGACTTTGAATTTGATTAGCCACAAGGCCTGGCAGCTTAAGAACACAAAAGTTTCGAATAGATAGCAGGAGCTCCTTATATTACTCTTGGGCTATTATATGATAAAGTGAGCTTATTTTGCTATCATGGAGAAGATGAATGCTGTTACTTCTCGCAAGAGTCTTCGCGCTTGGCGTGAAGCTCGAATTAGTAACCACTGCACCATGAGTTCCCCCATAGTGCTTTATTGCTCCTACAACCTCTTGGACTGCCTTGTTACCGACAGGGTTACTGTAACGTTTGCACTGCACGATTAGCTTCACACCGCCCTTCTCAGCGATGAGATCGCACCCTTGGTCTGACGACGCTTGAGTTATGTTTGAATTCCATCCTGCCTCTTGAAATTTTGAAACACAGTAATGTTCATAGGCAATTCCATCGTCAGGACGTGATCCATTCAATTGAGCTTCGAGATCCTTCTTGTTTACATCTAGGGTTGCATTCATAAAAAATCGAAATATCCATCTAACAGCATCTTGAGTTGATGCTAAATAGGGGGTAGCCGATTTGATAAGCACAGAACTGATGTAGTCATCGCAATCCATTTTTTCTTTGTCCGTCATCTTCGGAATAATGAGGTTATCGAGGTAGTGGTGCATGATACCTTCCCACTTTTCGACACTTGCTTCATCTTCAATCCCGAATTCGTCTTTTGAAAGAGTCTCCCTTCTTTTCCGATAAAGTGTAACCCAATGATCGTCTGAAATCGCTCCAAGGTATTTTTGGACCATCACCTGAATATGTTTTGGAGCTACATCTGGCATAAAGTCCATTAAGTTAAACTACGCAAAAATTTAAGTATATAGATTTCCTCAGGCTGCACGATTCCAATTAGTTCTTTATTAGTTGGGATGGCGTTGTAGGAATTTCAACGTTGAGAGAAACTCCATGGCTCACAAGGTGAACCCAGCATTTTGGGTCATTTTTTTCGGGGAAGGTCGCAGAGACGACATCGCGATATAACGCCAGCTGTCCCGAATAGGAAAGGCTGGTCTCATTCCAGGTCTCTTTGGGTCCGGGATAGGTCTTGTGGTCAATAATGATTGGTCCATCTGCGGTCATTACGAGATGGTCAATGAAGCCTGTTGCTTGTTGTCCTTCAAACGTGGTGTGAGAGAATGGAACTTCGATTAGTTGTTTTTTTGGGTTAAACGTGTCCTTAATCCATTGGCGGTAGCGATCGACTGACTTAAGAATTTCCTCGGTTTCAAAAAACTCCTGTAGCCCCCAGTGGGAGAGAAGGCGGTTGGCCCGATTTTGACGGTCGGAGTGATCTGGATTTTGGATCTCTGAAGCTATGATGCGGTGCATGGCGTCGCCGAAATCGCGCGCATTCACCTCGGAGGAAATCTTGAGAGGGCTGCCAAAATTGATCGTATCGGCCACGGATGCCCCGGCGAACTGCACGCGTGAGGAGGGGGTGATAAGGAGTGGTGGCCGCGAAGTTTGCGATGCTGCGCGGACTGGGATTTGAATCGTTTGAGCAGGCAAAGGGTGCGCAAGAAAGGGCTCGTAGATTTGGGTGCTGACTGAGAGGGGAAAGCGTTGGTTTCCAAGAGGGAGGAAGCTGCCCTCGGCCGTAAGAACCTCATAGGAGGAAGTCAAGTTGAGCCATTGGGGGTTCATTGCGGGGTCGTGCACCATGACGAGGATATCGCGGGCACGGGTAAAGCCGACATATAGAAGGCGAAGGTCTTCCGCGCGAGCATTCTCTTCGGATCGTTGGCCGATAGGAGACGCTTCGAAAGCCTCACGAAGTGGAGATCTGGATTTCCCAAAGGGGTCTATCCAAAGACGCAAGTTGCGTCCGGCAAGCGGTTTGGTGAAATCGAGTTTTTGGTTTTTAAATTCATTTTGCTGTCGAAGAGTGAAAAGACGGGAACGTGTATCACAATCAAGATTACAGGCGAATACGACGGGCCATTCCAAACCTTTTGCTCCGTGGTATGTGCCAATATAAACGGCGTCGATTTCCGGATCGACAGGCCTTTTGTCTCTGGCGATCTTGTTACCAAAGTCATCTGCAAGATCGGTGAACCAGGCAAAAAGACCATTGACGGTTGCGGGGGCTCCGCTTGAGTGAACGGTATCCTGGTATTCTTCGACGAGTTCGCGGAGGCGGGAGAGATTAGCAAAGCGTTGTTCGGCACGTTGCTGAGTCGGACCCCACGCTGAGGTGATTGAAGGAACGTCGGCGGCGGTATGGGCGATATCGTAGAGGTCGAGCGGGCTTCTGGTATTGAGCTCTTCTTCGTCCCGGGCTGTTAGGATTGCTGCGATGCTTGGGGAGGAAATCTCACCGGTTCGTCCCCATGCTGCAGGGAAGTCCCTGGCAGGGCTATGGGCTTTTTCATTCAGGTATTGAAGTCGGTCACGAAGCCATGATTCGGGTGCATGGTGTGCCTCGAGGGCAATGATCTCAGCGGAGGCAAGGGAGTCGCGATGAGGATCGACAAGAACGCGAAGACAGGCGAGTGCGAGTTGGCACTCAGGAGAGGCAAGGAGCCCTGACGTGCAAAGTGATACTTCGATACCTCGAGCACGCAATTCATTGGCTAAAGCGCTCCCGTCAGCTCCGGTGCGGACGAGGACTCCTAAATCGCGTGGAGTGACGGGGCGAAGGGATCCCAAAGGATCTTCTTTGGTGACCGAATCCTTATCGACAACTTTTTCGTCGGAGCTGAGAAAAGCCCCAATGGCATCGGCCGTGGCGGCGATCCGGTGTTCTAATTTGGTGCGCTTTAGCTCACCTTTTTGGTTTTGATCACCCTTAGTGATTTTGGTGATGCGTAGTGCGGGAGAAGCCTTTCGGTGTGTTTTTCGGTGAGGCTTAAGAGTGACTTCTTCCTCTGTAAGTCCAAGACTATCTTCAAACGGTTTGGCGAAGATCTCGTTGACGAAGTGAACGAGATCGGGGACCGAGCGCCAGGATTCTCTGAGAGGAGGAGTCTTTTTTGCGCTGTCTACAGCTGAGAGGATAAGGTTTGGGTCAGATCCGCGGAAACCATAGATGGATTGTTTAATGTCGCCAACCCAGACAACGCGGGTGGCGCATTCTGCGAGTCGTGAGAAGAGGGCGACCTGAATGGGGCTGGTGTCCTGGAATTCATCTACAACGAGAAGATCGATCTCGTCCCTGAGAATCGTGCGAACTTCCTCCGATTCTGTGAGAAGGTCGAGGGCTTCTTTCTCAAGGTCAGCGAAGTCAGCTACCCCACGTTCATGTTTGAGTTTTCCGAAGCTCTGGGCGAGGTTCCTGGCGGTTTTAAACAGCAGGCGGAGGTAGGTCTCGATATCTGTATGAAAGCGCGGATGTTCATCGAGACGGGAAGCCGCTTCTTGGACTGGGCCCGCGATTTCAACGTTTCCTCTCGCACTCCCGGGTGTGGTTGTAGCGAGTTTGTTCCAGTTCGACCAAGAGAGGTCGTTCTTTGCAAGAGCTCGACTGCAACTCTGAAGAAAATCACAATAATTTTGAACAACTTTAGTCGTGGCCTTCGGTCGGAGTTCATTGAGAGCCCGCTTGATTTCTTTGATAAGATTCCGATCAAGGCTATCGCTGCTAGGAGCTGGAAAAACGCTTTTCATTTCCTCCCAGCTTTCTTTGCCCATCTTAGGGAGATCGTCAGGATCGATATCGTTGCTCCGTGCATTTGCTACGATGCTGGGAATCACGGAGTGGAAGTTGTGAATGCTCGATTGAGCGTCGCTCTGTGAGAGCCTAGTGGAAAGTCGATATAGCTCTAGCACATCATCTCCGGTCAAGATGACGTCGAAGGCCTGTGAAAGGAGTTCTTGGGACTGGTTGTCATCGAGAACCGTGATTTCAGGAGAAATTCCGGCCTGCAGAGAGAATCGGGTTAGGAGATCAAGGCAAATGCTATGCACCGTGCCTATCATTCCTGACCGGATAAGGGTGGCTTCGTCGTGGTGATTTGATTCGTGAAATTTTTTGCTGAGTCGCTCACGGAGTTCGTTTGCGGCAGCTACCGTAAAGGTTGTTGCCACGATTCCTTCCGGGCGTGCAGGACCATCGATGATTTCTTCATAGACGATTTTGACTAGCTGATGGGTTTTGCCCGAGCCTGCGCTGGCTGAGGTGAATTCGATGTGTGGATTCATGAATCTAAGGGGAATCCGGTAAGGTTTGAATAAGGGCTATATGGGTTGCCGTTTTTCGGCGTTTTCCAGTGGCTGATCGGTGGAGGGTCATCTGATTCAGTTCCAAGCACTGGAACCTCTATGAGCCCTTGATCGAGTTGCTGGCGTCGCCAGCAATATATTTGCTCGAACTCCCTCCAACATTCCTCCCAGTCCGAATGCTGAATGTCTTCTTTGGGAGTGATTGGATTGATGTTGGTAAAGAAGCTATCGTTACGTGTAAGAAGAGCTCCGCCGTTGGAAAGAATAAAGAATGCAGTGGCTACATTAAGACCTTCACTCTTGGCAAGGAGGTGGCCATAGATTGCCAACTGAAGGTGAACATTGGACTCAAGCGACTCTATCCGGCTTCTTTTCCCTCCGAGTTTAAGATCGATCACAGCTGTTTTTCCATCGTTGCGGCGGGCGATGAGATCGATGCGGCCTTTAATTTTTCCTCCAGTGAATGGAACGGGGTCGACCGCTTTCTCCAGTATAACTGAGTCGACTTGAGAGTTACGGAGGATTTCGATCAGATGCCAGAGGCTTTGCCGAGCTGTATTGAGGAGTCTGTTTTGGGCGGATTCGCTACCAGGAATGAGATAGTGTGCAGCCTGGGAGCTTAGGAGCGTAGGAAGTAAATCAGCGAGGAACTGATCGGTTTCGTTCTTGCTGGAGCTTCGCCAGTCTAGGGAGCTTGTCTCAAAAAGTTTTTCAGCGGCGGCGTGTAGAACGGAACCTGTCCTTAGTGCGTTATCGCTGACGCGGCTTTCGGTTATTGGGCCTTGCTTTAGTTTAGCGTGATATTGAAGAACCCAGTCGCTTGGAAAATTGATGGCAGCGTTAACGGATGAAAATGACTCATGTTCACGCGGCGGCAGGAGGTCGGTTTCTTTGAGGTTCCACCAGCGGCGGAGAGGGGGTAGAGATCGCACGGGAATTGCTTGCATTTCGATACAATCCCGTACAGATACGGTGAGGGGGGCTTTCAATTTGCTCTGGAGTCGGGTGAGGATACCGGCTTGTTCGTTAGATTCTCCAGCTGACTGAGTGATATGGTAGATGGTAAGAGACTTACCGGCTAATAAAACAGCTCGTGATGCAGCCGTTTCGATAGCACTTGTGAGAGTTTTTTTATCGAGGGGGTTGATCTGTTGAGAGGCTAGCCAGTTTATTTCAGCAACCGCCCACGGGGAGCGCACGACCGGGGACGGCTTAGGCTTCCACCAAATGAGATGATCATGAGCTGTAAGAAGTTGAGAGGGGGATGCTAGGGTTTTTGCAGCACCGACTTCTCCCGGGAAGCGGTTGAAAGCTGGGATGGTTTGGCGCCACTCGACTATAAATTTTTCGAGTTCATTGACTGTCATCTCGCCCTCATTTGCGAGACCGGCTTCCAATTGAGTAAGAGCTCGCGAGGCGAGAAGCCATTCCGAAGCGTAGGATACTTCGTCTGACTTTTTGCTCCCGGCTTGTCTGCTCAGCCACTTTGTAAGAGGAGAGAGAATCTCAGAGATTAATGGGCCATTGAGTTGGTCTCGTTTTACGAGCTTCACGTCAACCCACTCAGCATAGGACCGTCTTATGTAGGTCACAGCCTCCTCATCTTCATTTTTGGTGACACTGTCTTCGAGTGCTTTTTCCCAGTGCGGCCCCCGACCCGGAAGATTATTGATTGCTTTGGCGAGATAACTTCGGAGTTTTGGCGGGATGGGGGAAACCGAGTGTAGGAGGAATTCGAGCCAAGCTTGTGGATCTAAGGGCGCGATACGGCAGCGCAAAAGAAGGGTAGGCAATTCAAGAAGAGCAGAAGCAGTTTCTTTTCTAGCAGTCGTGAGAGGGAGGTCGTGGGGGGCTAAATGACGATTTAGGAGCTGCCTCTCTGAGGGGTCTGCGATGAGAGTAGGAGACTCATTTACTAGGGAGCCAAGTTGAGAGGCGAGAGCTTCAGCGGCTGCCTCAGGGGTCGAGGAGGTGACGATTCTTAAGCTTTTGTCGTTGGTTGGAAATCCGCTTCCCCGCCCAAGGAAATCCGCTTGAGCAGCACCAAGAGTAGTGGTGGGTAAAAGCAATGCTTTCTCTGGAGAAGGGTCTTTATAGCTAGCACCAAGATCCTTGAAGAGTTCCTGCCAGCACCAGTCGAGGGTTTCCGGAGGATCCGTAATGATAAGCGACTCAATAGCATGTCTGGCTCCGGAAGCCAACTCGGCGCGGATGGCACTGATTCTTCCAGCATAGGTGGCTTCGGCGAGGCAAGTATCGGCGAAGGCAGGTTCGAGTGATGCGAGGGCCTTGAGGCGGGGAGGCGCACTGTCATGGTTGAGGCCAGTATGCCATCCAGCTAGACAGAGTGCGTCTCTCCAGGAAAGAAGCAATCGGGCGGTTGCAAGTGGGTCACATTTAAACGAGCGGGTGAAAAAAGCATCCTCTGACAATGTTGCGGCGATGATGTTCCGGTAAGCAAGGATACGCTCAAAATTAGATCCCTTTTTGGGTGGTAGCCCAAGCGAGTTCTCTAGGGCAGAAAGAATATTTTCTGGACCGCAGACAGCGGATTGGAGCCCTCTAAGCGTGTCGGGCGGACTGACGCCATCGAGGTGAAGGCCAAAAAGGTAGCGAAACATCGATGCTAGATTGAAGGTTCTGTTTGGGGAATACCAGGATAGAAGAAAACGGAAGCTTAAAAATTTAGATATTTACAACGAATTCTGACAACCAGAATCAATGCAGATGATCACGCGCCTCAAATTAATTCAACTCGTAGGAAGAGCGACTTTGGGTCGTTTCACGAGATAGTTCCGTTAGCGCATCATTTAGGGCTCATCCCTTAAGATTGAAGCAAGTCCGAGTAAGGGTATTACCCAAAATACACTACTCATTATTTGCGAACAAAGCTCCTCTTCCATCAGCTCTTTTTTAGCGATAATGCCCCAGAAGCAGAGAAATATTAGACTGTATATGCCACCAGAAAAATACAGGAATCCTCCCTTCAAACTTGAAACTAACTCCCAAAAATTAAAGCTCATTTCTTCGGCCAAATTTCTTCCAAGGTCCCTATTTATCAGGCTTATTAAACCTAGCCCGAGAAATGGCCCGATTGAAATGCAGTGGAAGGTTAGTATGCCAAGAAATGAGTAAACTCTGAAGATGGTTCCTAATATCCGGATATTATCCTGATCCATGTTGAAGACAAGGAGTAGGATCGTGTTTACTAAAGCGAGAACTATAAGGGTATCTTTCAACCTGTATCCCCTCAAATGCCAGAACGCAGAAAGAAATTTATACATAACCCTTAGTCAAAACCATTTCTGTAAAAACGGCGATCTTTCTCTACAAAACACAAAAAAATAAATATGTTTTGCACCTTTAGGAAAGACCTGGAGATTCAAGTTGCTAGACGGAAAATAGCCTTGATCTCGAACTAAAGGGGCTAATGCTCAATGCAAAAACGCCTAACGAGTGGACCCAGCTTTGCCTTGATGCCAAAACTAAGGGGCCGATACTATTTACGATATAGGTTATACAGCGGATGAGCTTTGCCTTGATTCCAAAACTAAGGTGCCGATACTCTTCAAAACGTAAAAATACCCACAAACACTGCTTTGCCTTGATTCCAAAACGAAGGGGCCGATACTTAAACACTTGATGGACTAGTTGTTCCTATAGCTTTGCCTTGATTCCAAAACTAAGGGGCCGATACTTAAACAGAAAAAACATGAACAAGAAATGGCGCTTTGCCTTGATTCCAAAACTAAGGGGCCGATACTTCAATTAATTTTATACACCAACAACAATAGGCTTTGCCTTGATTCCAAAACTAAGGGGCCGATACTTCGGTCGTCTTCGATTGTGATTTCAACGGGGCTTTGC
>MDTG01263781.1_pt1 | contig 11106 bp, 12 predicted proteins | sample 811421 | NCBI WGS metagenome assembly MDTG01 (sample SAMN05326645, study PRJNA326480) | marine metagenome | isolation source: seawater | place: Pacific Ocean: South East | collected 2011
GTGCAGTTTTTTGGCCCGTTCAGAAATACCCATTTCAACATTATATCCAAACGAATAGCATATGACCATACGGGAACGATTTTGGTCGGTTTATTGCACTTGTGTTTGAGAAGATCTGTCAGCATTTGAGCTGTGGGGCTGAGCAGGTTCTGATTTAATCCGACGCTGTTTGTCTTTTTTGAACAGATGTTCGAGACCATGGTGTGGATGTCTGACATTGGCTTTCACATAGAGTAAAGAAAGTCTTTTCTTGTGGGCCAGCAGTGCCTTATCGTCACCGGATTTACTGAGCATCATAATTACCCTGAGAAGGTCGCTTATCGCTCGAGGCCAAGCCTTGGATTGTTCGAATAGAATACTTCTTTCTTGCCAAAGTTCTACTTGATAGGGATTCTCTTCTAGAGCATTTTGAATCTCAGAGGCTCGCTGCTTGATGTAGGAAGGATCGGGAGGAGGCTGATTGTGTTCCGCCAAAATCTCTTCTGAACGTGTAAATGAATCGCTTATGAGCTGCCTGTTTGGCTCTTCTAAGGAGTCTTCATCGATGGGGTTGTTGAGGTTTAGTCCAGAAGAAGAATGTACTTCAGGATGATGTTTCGACAGGCTGGGACTGTCGATTGGCTTTTGCTCATCGAAAAAGTTCTCGAAAATTTGAGACGATTGCTGAGAAAATCGTTGTCTGCGTCGGCCATGATTTTTCTTAGGACCTGCAGGAGTTGCTGGTTTTATGGCGACAGAAAGAGAACTTTCTGTGGATTTCGATGATAAAGGAGGTGCTGGAGATTTTTCTGGTTTGGAATTTTCTTTTGGCGAGCTCTCTTGTACGAGCTCCTGCTTTGTAGGTTCATCATGTGAAAGAGAATTGCTTTGATTCTCAGATTGTTCAATTAAAGGGTTCAAAGGAGCTTGAGATACTGGAAGATCTATATCTTTAGCTTGAGCAGGAGTATTTTCAGCCGAGTTTTTTATGCTCTGATCAGCATGTTCAACAATGAATGCTTCTTCTTCGACAGATGTACTCACAGGTGGACGATATGGCACCGATTCGACACGGTTGGCCTGAGTAACCTCTTCAAAAAATTGAGTTGTTTCGCTCTGTGTTTGAGTGTCTGACTGAGGTTTTGATGAACTCACAGGCTGCTGCTCTTTGGTTTCAGAAATTTCTGGGAATACCGGACTGTCTGCAGCAGATTGTTCTGTCAATTCGTTTGTAGGATCGATCGATTTCAACAGCGGATGAAGATGGGAGTTTTGAGATGTGGAAATTGTTGGGAAAGGAGGCTGTGCATGTGTTGAAGGTCGAGGCGATGAGGTGTTGTTGCTGACGGGCATGTGAGCATAGCTGAGTTGCTGTGTTCGCCTGTAAGAAGGAGGTGTTTCAATGTCTTTGGGCCTGTAGTACTGCGTGCTGAAGGATCCAGAATGTCTTGAAAAGGAGTACTCTTCAGGAAACAGCTGAGCTGGCGCACCGCTGTGATTTGGGAACAGAGTACGAGGAATAGTTTGTCTTAGTTCAGTACTGGAATGATTCGAGCACCAAAGATCCCAATCAGCTTCTTGTCGAAAATATTCTGAAACAGCTTGTTCTGGCAGAAAATCTTGAGCGAGGCGATGAAGGCGTTGTCTTTTGGATTGAAGCTCCAGTAGGAATTGTTGAAGGGGATGTTGGTGCATGAATATAAAATAGAGATGGTCAAAAAGCAGACCTTTAATCTTAGCTTAGCTGAAATTTTTCACACCGCTGCTGTTTTGATCATTTTAGTACTCAAAATGAGATTTTTTTTACTGCATGAGTAAAAATCGGATCCGATTTTAAGATTTTTGACGCACAAGAGGATCCAATACACGTTGATGACTTGGTGCGGCTCTCAATCGTTCCTCAATTATTCCTTGTCTAGAGGTTTTCCTGTGGCGACATGATGTAGCTCTGATGTGAGGTTCATCACGCTCAGCATTTGCTGCTCTTGTAAGCGTTTCATTCCTTCTATATTGTCTTGAAGGGTTTGTATTTTGGCTACATTCCGAGCGTTTTCTTCCTGTAAGCGTTGTTGTTGTAGTTCCATATCTCTGATGCGCTCGTTGTCAGAAACACCCGATTGACTGAGTCTGTGAATGTTTCCCTGTAGCTGCTCTAATCGTGATTGGAGCTCTTTTTCTCTTGTTTGCTGATTGTCTAAAAGAGCTTGCTGAATCTGCACTGCATTTTCTTTTTCCACCAGCTTGGTTCTGTGTTCTGAGAGCTCAACTTTGAGGCGATCGAGCTTATCGTGCTCTTTTTGAATTTGTAAGTCTGTTGAAATCACCTCACGTGTCATTGCTTCTGTGGTGCGAATAGCCTCTGTAAGTGCCTGTAATCGCTCTTCAAGAATAGAAGAAAGCTCTTGCTGGAGGGCAATAAATCGTTGGTTACTCATGTGGATTCCTTTTTTAGTGGTATGATCACCTTCTGATTATGTGATAACCTTTATTCTATTCAATATCATATAATGGAGTTATTTGATTATGGATCGGGTTCCCCTTCTAGTTCCTCTTAATGGCCCACTTCACGGAAGACGCTTTCAGCTCAACGATGAAGAGATGCTCACCATCGGTCGATCTGAGGATTGCGATATTTACATTGATGATCCGGAGATCTCTCGTCATCACGCTAGTGTGGTTTTGCACAACGCTGGTGTTTGGATTCAAGACGCTGGATCTCGAAATGGAGTTTTTGTAGATGACAAACGTGTTGTAAGGCCTGTCGAGTTGCGAGCAAACAGCGCAATGACAATTGGAGAATATGGATTTGTAGTCGAGCTTGAAGAGATCTCTCCTGATGATCCGTCGATTGTTCGACCAGCTAAGAAAGAAAAAACCAATTTTAGACCGCCAAAGCAGCAAAAACTGAGTGTGTTTTGGATATCTGTGCTTCTGGCAGTACTGATTGCAGGAGCAATATTTGCTACTGTATATTGACCTGAGAGATCGTTGATCATATTTTTTTTAAGCTGTGCTCATCAAGGTGAGCGCCTGCCCCAGCTTCTTTCAAAGACAGAAGAGCATCATCTATACAGAGCTGCGTTTTCACCCGATGAGCCTACTCGAGCACGAAGTTTTGAAGTGATATTGTCCTCTTCGTCTCAAGAGCGTGCAGATTGGATTCCCATTACTTTAGAGCAAGAGTCTTTGTTCTTGCGTAGAACTGCGCTGTCTTCACTGGCCAAAAGTGGAGAATTGCCTGTAGATGTATTCAATCATCTTTCTTTGGGTGACCGGTGTTGGTTTTTGCTGGAGTCTGAGCAAGAGCTCGAGTTTAAACCAGCATTGTCAGAATTAAACCGCTTAGAAGCAGAAGAGCGTTTTACCTGCTTTGTCTATTTACACCGTACGGGAAATTCGGATCCGTTGGTAAAGCTGCTTTCGTCAGATATTTTGACAAGCATCGTTTATCCCTACGAGGCGCTTGCAAAATTCATGGATCCATCCATCGAAGCCGCTATGAACGAAGCTTATTTCAACGGCCTGGATTCATATCAAGTGACCTTGTTGATGGCCTGGCTTTGCGGAGCAAGTAAGAGCGCACAATCTATTTTTGAGGAGCAGCTTTCAGCTCTCGACGATGAAGGTGTGTTGGAGCAGGTAGAGCTGATTTTGAGATTTGAGCCTGAACAAATAAAACCGCTGCTTCAAAAAATAGATCGACGTTCTCAGACCCCGTATGCAAAGTTGGGACTGGTTAGTATTGCGCAGGCATCTGAAACAATAGCGATTCGTGCTCTTTTGGATGTTGATTCATCTCGTACAGTTCGTGAAATGGCCGCTCGATCTTTGGGCGGATGGCTTGATGTGCAATCTGCTCAAAAGCAACGTTCAAATGCGATTCGAGCTGTTGAAGACGCTTTGCGAGAGGCATTGACAGATGACGACCCGAGAGTACAGATAGCGGCTATTTATGCTCTTGGTTTTGCATCCAGCAGAGCTCTTTCTTGGCTGCAAAGTTTAGAAGTTGATGATGCTGAGGCAAAGGTTGAAATAATTGCTTCCATCAGACGTCAAACTTTGAAAAATAAGTAGAGAGGTTCATTTTTATGTTCTCAAGGTTGTTCACAGCTGTAGAGTCGGGATATGAATAATCTCAAATTAATAGAGTAGGGCCACAGGGCTCGGTATGTTTAAGGAGACGCCATGGAATATCCAAGTTGGGCAGAAGAGCTAAGGATTCGATACCTTTCGGGAGAAGCGAGTTTGTTTTTGCTGCATGGCAATGTTCATGATCTTTACGCATGGCAAGAGTCAACTTCGCAGGGAAAGACGCTTCAATTTTTAGACATAGAGACGTATTTGACCCAATTTTTGAAAAGAACCAAGGATTTCGTGCTGTACTACAATATTTCTGATGGTCTTGAACTTCGCTCAGGAAAAGAGCTGAATTTACAGAACCTCATCAACAAGCAGCGAGAAAGTGCAGGTAAGCGTAAATTTGCAGATCTTCCAAGATCAACATCCAAAGTGCTTTCCTTTCTGGAGGAGGCAATTGTTCATTCAGAAACAACATCTGCAGTTATTATCGATTATCTGGAAACGATTGTTCCACAGGGAAGTCTGACTTTTCTAAGTGAAGAGCAGAAATCGGATCTCATTCGTATTCAACGCTGGACTTCCAACCGATCGCTTTTGGACAGCGACAACATCGTTGTGATGATCACAGAAAGTTTGTCTGACATACCCAGAAGACTGCTTGCAAGCCCGCAGCTTGCGGTTTTGGAAATAGAGCGCCCAAACACAGAGGAACGACTTCGATTTGTGAATTCGGAATTAGAAGAAGGTGTGCGTTTCGATCCAAAGATGACTCAAGAAAGATTTGCTGAAATTGGTGCTGGACTGTCCTTGGTTCAGCTGAAGGCGCTGATGAAAAGAGCGGTCCAAACGGATCAAGAATTGTCTTTTTCAATGGTCAACAAGCGAAAAAAAGCCATCATAGAACAAGAGTGTCATGGTCTTGTGGAATTTGTTGCTCCAAAGCATGACTTTTCACATGTTGGAGGAATGACGGAGCTCAAGCGGGAGCTGATGCAGATTGCGACGTCAATTCGTGCTGGAAAAAAGACTTTGGTGCCGATGGGAATGCTCTTTGTTGGGCCAATGGGAACAGGAAAAACCTTCGTTGCGGAAGCATTTGCAGGTGAGAGTGGTTTGACCTGCATTAAATTTAAGAATTTTAGAGACAAGTGGGTGGGATCTACAGAGGGAAATCTCGAGAAGATCTTACAGGTCGTAAAAAGTCTTGGATACGTCCTACTGATCATTGACGAAGCGGATCGATCTATGAGCGGTAATGATGGTGATGGAGGAACCTCGAGTCGAGTCATTGCCAGAATCAAAGAGTTTATGAGCGATACTTCTCACAGAGGAAGAATTGTTGTTTTGATGATGACCAACAGACCTGACAAGATAGATATCGATCTCAAACGTCCGGGGCGCTTGGACTACAAGGTGCCGTTCTTCTTTCCTCAAGATGTCGAAACCACCACAGCTATTTTAGAAGCTTTGATTCGGAAAAATAAGCTAAGGATTTCTGAAGATCTAAATGTTGGTCTGTTCTCTGAACAGCTCCAAGGATATTCTGGTGCAGAGTTGGAAGCAGTATTGCTTCGAGCTATGCGCTTAATGTCAGAGAGAGAGGCTGAAGAGCTTGAGCTGCAGGATGTTGAGAATGCTGTTGAAGATGTCATTCCGTCAAGAGATCAGCGGATGCTTGAATTTATGGAGCTACTTGCTGTTTTTGAATCTTCTACTCGAGAGATGTTGCCTCAAAACTACAAAGAGATGGAGAATCAAGAGGTTATAGAGCGTCTGGATACGCTGAGGATCGAGCTTCGCTCGGAATACAGAACCTGATTTTCGCTACATCTGCTTGACAAATAAGGTAAAAAATATTAGATCTAAAGGCCTTAAATAAGCAATTTAGAGTATTTCTTGAGCATCAAGGTTTTAGAAATCCTCACTGAGCAGTCGAAATTGTTTAAAAATGCACCTCAGTAAATATTTTAAGCTCATTAATCTTAGAATTTTACGAGAAAACATCATTTATCAAGATGTACGGAGAGAAATATGTATGCAGTTATCGAAGCTGGAGGCTCACAACATCGAGTTCAAGTGGGTGACCTCCTAACGATCAACCGAGTTAATGTTGAAGGATCAAATGTAGGCGTCGGTCAGAGTTTAGAGCTCGATCGTGTTCTACTTCTTGCAGAAGAAAGTGGTCTTAAGGTGGGCACACCATATGTTAGCGGAGCGAAAGTTGTTGCTGAAGTGGTTGATCTTCATCGTGGTGACAAGGTTGATGTCTTTAAATACAACCGACGTCATCGTACTCGAAAGGGAATGGGCTTCAGGCAGAGCCTGACAACCGTTCGAATTCAGTCCATAGGTTAGTGGTTGGTCAAAGAATCTCTGTGCAGGAGAGGCTTTGAATTTCTAATGTGTGAAGCTTATTTGATATAAGGAGGCTTTAAAATGGCACATAAAAAAGGACAGGGAAGTACCCGAAATGGTCGTGATTCAAATCCACAGTATCGTGGTGTAAAACGTCACGACGGTCAATTTGTTCAAACAGGCAGCATCTTGGTTCGTCAACTTGGCACCAAGTTTCATCCTGGAAAGAATGTTGGTGTTGGCAAAGATTGGACTTTATTCGCTCTTCAAGATGGATTTGTCAAGTTTGAGAAGAGAAACAAACGACGAGAGATCTCTGTTTACGCAGAGCGTAGCTAAACTGTTTGTGTAACCAGACTGTGCGTTCTACGAGAATCAAGGTCTGAATAAAGTTACATCAACCAGTCGAGCAATCAGGGTAAATGCGAGCGAATTATTTCGGCGCATGTCATGTTGTGAGTAGCCTGCCTGTGCGGGCTATTACTGTTATCGGCGAGCAGATATGAGATTTATTGATGAAACAGTGATTTTGGTAGAGAGCGGAAAAGGCGGAGATGGTGCCGCAACATTTAGACGCGAGCGATTTGTTCCCTTTGGCGGACCAGACGGTGGTGATGGAGGAAAAGGCGGTGATATCAAGCTGGTTGCAACCAGTCAGCTCAATACATTGCTTTCCTTGAGAGGGCGATCGCAATTTCGAGCCAAGTCAGGGCAGCCGGGAAGAGGGCGGAATTGCACTGGAGCGGGAGCTTCGTCTATGGAGATAAAAGTTCCGGTTGGAACTCGTGTAATCAACGACGAGACGGGGGAAGAATTGGTTGATCTGGTCGAGCACGGACAGGTTTGGATCGCTGCAAAGGGAGGTCTTGGAGGTCTTGGAAACACTCATTTTAAGTCGAGTGTTAATCAAGCTCCAAGACGCTTTACACAGGGAAAGCTCGGAGAGACAAAACACCTTAGGCTCGAGCTTATTTTAATGGCGGATGTTGGTCTTGTTGGATTTCCCAATGCTGGAAAGTCTACCTTGGTCGCCTCTTTGTCGGCAGCACGGCCAAAAATAGCAGACTATCCATTTACGACATTAGCTCCTTCTTTGGGAGTCGTTGATATGGGGGTTGACGGGCAGTTTGTTGTCGCTGACATTCCGGGTTTGGTTCGAGGAGCTTCAGAGGGAATCGGCTTAGGACATCAATTTTTAAGACATGTGCGTAGAAATAAAATGTTGCTTCATCTGCTCAGCATGGATCCAACAGAAGATGAGGAGCCACTTGTTCGCTATAAAGCTATCAGGGATGAGCTGAGTGCTTTTGATGCAGAGCTCACCGAGCGTTTGGAGATCATCGTCCTGACCAAATGTGACCTGCTTTTTTCGCAAGAAGAGCGATTGCGGATAGAAGAGACAAAGGATGCCTTATTGCAGCATCGTGATTCTCACAAAGGCCAGCTCCACATCATTGAGATTAGCGCAGCTACATGTGAAGGGCTTGAACATCTCAAGGCAAGCATATGGGAATCTTTGAGGGGTCTTACAGAGCGAAAAGAAAAGTTGATCGAGGATGAGCTAAAAGAAAAGGGGGTTGCTTTTTTACTCGAAAAACCACCCCATGAGGAAAACACATCGGATAACTCTGAAGCTCAGGATTTTTCGGGAACAGGTTCATGATTTGGTTTTTATCTTGTCAGGAAACTTCTGTTGAGCAGCAAGAAGTAGAATTGGCAAGTGCTTCTATGGATGTCACATTTGCTTCTGTGGAGAAGTTGGGACCTCATCGTTATGAAGCTCTTATCAAGCGCTCTGAGCTCCAAGGAGAGCGTCTTGAAAGTGAGCATACTGAATTCTTAAAGATAGACTGGTTGAACTGGGATAACTTTCACATAGAGCGTCGAGTAGATGGTGTTGTTGTTCAAAATGTATGCGTCATTGATCATGTCGCTTGGAAATACCGGGGTGAAAAAAATAAATCTCGCATCAACAAGCAGGAAAAACAAGAGGGTCGTCAGCGTTTAAAAAACGACATTCAGCAGCTGAATGATCAAAATAGCGTCTGGACAAGGCGTCCAGATGCTGAGCCCTACCGCGTTGAACTTCGAAGCTCCTGGAACAGCTGGGAGCAATTATTGGTTTCTTTTCAAGACGATCTGTTGTTTCGACCAACGGTATTGGAAAGCAGTGATGGTCGTCGCGTACAGCAGTATGCTCTGGATTATACTCCTCCAGAGGCTTCAAAGCACAAATTGGTACCCAGAGTTCTTTCGGGAGAGGTTTGGCTCGATGAGCTGACAGCTGTTCGGCTCTTTGCTCGTGTGGAAGGAGAGAGAGCTCAAGCAGGATATCGCCAGCAATTCTCATTAGATGCTGCACGAACTCTTTTGGATCCACAAGCAGAGTTAGAGATTCCCATCTCGCTGAAACAGCAGTTGCTTTTAAAAAAGCACTCAGAGAAGTAGTCCGATCATTTGGGCATGTTGATTGAACTTAGAATTTTGGAAATAGAATAAAAAATATAAAATGTAGGCAAAATCAGCTTGAAAAATTAAGCTTGAGTTTTACATAAAAACCAGTTCAGGAGTACACCATCGAAACAGATGAAATGATCAAGGTAATAGCGGAAGCTATTGTTGAAAAGAAAGGCGCAGCTCTTAAGATTTTGAAGCTTGATGGAATTGTAGATTTTTGCGATTGTTTTATCATCTGTAGTGGAGGAGCCTCAAGACAAGTTCGAGCCGTTGCTGACAATGTCACAGCCACATTGAAAGAGCAAAAGGTTTTACCCAATGGGGTTGAAGGGGTGGGAACAGATCAATGGATTTTAATTGACTACGGTGACATTATTGTCCATGTATTTAGTCATGACGCCCGGGCTTACTATGCTTTGGATCAGCTCTGGGTTGATGCTGTGGAAGTTGATTTGTCGGAAATCGGAATTACCGATGAAGCAGCCTTAACCTCGCCAGAAGCAGCTCGATTTCTTTAATCTTTCTTTAATTGAATAGCGGGTATTGATTTTGCTACCGGCTGAAGATCTGTTTTTAAGCTTCTATTTGAGAGAGTCAGCCTATGAACATCTTGATCGCTCGAATAGCAAAAGGTGGAAATGATTGGTCGGATCGAGCCGTAGCACAATGGTTCAAACGTATGAGAAAGCCCTTTGTTTGTGCAGAAAAACATTGGAAGCCAGCCCCTGATAATAAAAATCTAGATCATCGACGCGAGCAAGAGTCTCAGATTATTCTAAAACATTTGAAAGCAGGAGATGTTTTGATCGCTCTTGATGAGAGAGGAACGATGCAAACAACCGATCAGTTCGCACAGATTATGGAGCGCTTTCTTAATCAGGGGACAAAGAGAGTTGTATTTGCAATAGGAGGGCCATATGGCCACCATCAAAAACTTAGAGATAGGGCTCAGCATGTTCTGGCTTTGTCTCCGATGATTCTCAATCATGAGTTGGCAAGAATGTTACTTGTAGAGCAAATATATCGGGTGCAAGATCTTCATTTTGGTGGCAGATATCACCATGTTTGAGCTTTGGTTTTCATCATTTCTATGGTGAGTATACATTTGTCTGTATGTGCTTATTCGATGCACATGCTGAAAGAGATTCTCAAATTTGTATTCCCCATGTCGTGTATTTCCTGCGAGGACAATCAGGTAGACGATTCACTGTTGATGTGCTCGAATTGTCAGCTTTTGGTTCCCAAAGAGCTCAGATTGCTCAAGCCGAGTAAATTGATTCAAAAACGATGGGCTCTGGCTTCATATGACTCTCCTGTGGGCGCAGCATTAAGAAGAGCAAAATTTGGCAAAGAGCTCGTGCTTATGCATGGATTAGCCGATCTGTTGCTTGAGAGCTTGAACAACGCTGACTTGGGTGAGATGGATGCGGTTACACACATTCCAACGTCTGTGAAACGAGAGTTTATTCGAGGTTTCGATCAAGCTGAGATTCTGGCGCAATCCGCGAGTGAAGCTCTCAATATTCCAAGATTGAAACTGTTAAGGCGTTTGGATCCTTCAGAGCAATCTGTCAAGTCTTGGAAACAGCGTCAGGAGACTCGAGGACGCTTTAAAGCCTTGTCAAGTCCATCAAGAGTACTCGTGGTTGATGATGTTTGTACCTCTGGATCAACTCTAGAAGCAGCAGCACAAGAGCTTTTGCTGCATGGAGCTCAAGAAGTTACATCTTTATGCCTCTTGTCACGTCAAATTTAATGTTACGGTATAAATATATGAAATTCGACAGCTGATTTGTCGAAATAGGAAGAACATGTCTTCTCATTTGAGTCAATTTACCACGAATGCTTATGAGCGATATTGGTTGCCAGTAACGGTTCGTGCTGCGTGGGAGATGTCCGCAGCAGGTGTAGACAACGAATCTGAGCTGTTGAGAGCTGCTCGTGAGCATGTCTTGTGCTCGCTTCCTGATGAATTGCCAATTCCGGTTGTAGAGCGTCTTACGTCTCTTTATGTATTTGAGTTTTTGGATCGTTATGATCATGATCGCTATCAAAAAATTGAGCTGGATCCTGATCTTTACATCGAACTACCTTACGAATGGAAATTAAGCATCTTGGAAGATCTCAAGAAGCCCGAGCATGTTTTGTTTCATTTTCATTATTCTGACGGTCACTCTCTCAAGCAAATATCGAAAAAAAGCAAAATTCCACTCCGTATTTTGGAAGAAGCTAAGA
>MDTG01434304.1_pt1 | contig 11106 bp, 5 predicted proteins | sample 811421 | NCBI WGS metagenome assembly MDTG01 (sample SAMN05326645, study PRJNA326480) | marine metagenome | isolation source: seawater | place: Pacific Ocean: South East | collected 2011
CGCCGAGCAGCAGGAGGAGGTTGCCGCGGTCTCGGCGCGGGCTCCGGGGCTGCGGTGCCGCGGTCATGGCGAAGCCTCCGCGCGCTCGTCGGCGCCCCCCGGGCCGTCGCCGCCGCTGTCGCTCGTGTCCCCGCCGCTCGCGTCGTCGCCGTCCGTGTTGCCGTCTCCGGCTTCACCGCTGCCCGTGTCGCCGCTGCCCGTGTCGCCGCTGCCCGTGTCGCCGCCGGTAACGCCGCCGCCCGCCTCGCTCCGCGCCTCCCCCGCCGCGGCGCGCGCCGCCGCCTCGTCGAAGCGCACCCAGATCGGCGAGGACCAGGCCCGCTCCTCGTTCTCCGAGAGGCAGTCCTCGTCGGCGGGCGTGCGCCAGTCCCCGTAGCAGGGCTCGCACCGCCCGTGCTCGTCGCACCGGAGCCCGCCCGCGTTCACCGCCGGGCTGGGCTCCTGGATCGCGCGCACGTAGTAGGCGACGTCCCGCGCGCCCGCGACGAACTCCGGATCCTCGAACCTCACCTCGCAGACCCGAGCGCCCTCCCGATTCTCCGGGCAGGGCAGGGTGCGCCAGGGGTCGTCGACGAGCGTCTCCACCGGCTCGTCCTCGCGCTGCTGGAGCCGCACGCGCACCACCTCGACCCGCGTGATGCGCCGCCGCCGGTCACCCGGGTGATGGCACTCGCCGGCGCAGAGGTGCTCGAAGCGCTCGGCGCCGAGGACGCCCGCCGGGTCGCCGGGGCAGCCCGGGAGCTGCTCGAAGGCGCCCGCCGCCCGCACGCGGAAGCGCGGCGCCTCCCCGAGCGCCGCCTCGTCGCCCATGTCCACGGCGCCCGCCGCCCCCTCGAGCGTGAACCAGAGCAGGATCCGCTCGCCGCTCGTCCCGTAGACCCGCCGCGCCTCGAGCGCCTCCCAGATGGCCTCCCGGTCCCGCCCATCCGCGTGCACGGCCACCAGCCCGCCGGTCATGAAGAAGCTCGCCTGTCGCTCGAGATGCACGACGCGGAAGCCCGGCATCGCGAGCAGCTCCTCCTCCGCGAAGGCGCGGGCCCGCGGCGCCGCTTCGGCGGGCGGGCCGAAGATGCGGTCGCGCCACGCTGGCGAGACGAAGCCGCTCGTCTCGGTCATGCGCCGCCGCGCGTACTCCTTGTAGCCCGTGCCCGGCCGGGCCGAGTGGTTGTCGCTCGACGCGATGAAGCCGAGCCGCGGATGCCGCGGCGGCGCGCCCTCTTCGAAGTGGCCGCGCGCGAGGGCGTACTGGGCGCTCCCGCCGGGCCGGTAGGCGAAGGCCGGGTTGAAGCAGTCCGTGCACTGACCGCACTCGCCCCATTCCTCGACCTCGGCGCCGGGGACGGTCAGGTGGCCGGCCACGCCCGCGCGCACGTACGCCTCGCGCGCCTCCGCCGCGCGCGCTTCGCAGTCGTCGCCACCCGATCCCTCGCAGCGCCCGCGGATGATCTCGCCCGCGCGCCAGCAGCAGGGCTCGTAGCCCTCCGTCGGGCTCGGGCAGACGGCCTCGCCCCCCTGCAGGTGCCCGGCGCGCCAGCTCCGGAGCTCCTCGCTGTTGCCGTGCCCGGAGTAGATCTCCACGAGCCGCTGCCGCGCCGGGTCGTCGTTCGCCGGGTCGACCTGCTTGTCCCAGAGGTAACCGGGCGGCGTGTAGAAGCCCCAGGTCGTGCCGTGGGGGATGACCAGCGCGTCGAAGCCCCACTGGTCGAGCTTGTCGAAGAGGTCGCGGGGCGTGGCGGCGAGCTCCCGGCACTCGACGGGCAGCTCCCGCGAGTCGACGCCCTCCTCGCAGAAGGGCAGCGCGCGGTTCGCCGAGAGGAAGTGCCAGGCGTCGAGGTAGCGCTGCCGGTCCGGGAACTCGAGGATCGGGATGAGTGGGAAGACCCACTGCCGGTCCGTCGCCTGGTTGAGGGCGCGCTCCACCGGGCCGGCGGCGCCGATGGGCCGCGCCGGGAGCCGGTCTTCCTCGACGTCGCGGAAGATGACGTTCTTGTGGCCCCAATGCGTCTCGGGGGTGGTGCCGACCTGGGACCACTCGAAGCCCATGAAGGCGACCAGATCCGGGTTCGCCGGGTCCCCGGCGACGGCGTTGCACTGGCGGATGGACGCCTGGGCGTCGCGCCAGTGACGGGGCGTGAGCGCCTCGGCGTGGTCCGTGAGCGCGAAGAAGTCGAGGCCCGAGCAGTAGCGCGCGAAGTCGCAGGCGTCGGCCGGTGGGTGGAGCCCCTCGCCACCCATCAGCGGGAGCGAGCGCATGAAGGCGTCGGCGGAGTAGGTGGTGTGGACGTGGAGGTCGCCGAAGAGGATGCGGCGCGCGTCGGGGGGCGCGACCGGCGCCTGGCGCGCGTCGCGCGGGGCCGGGTCGACGGGCTGGCCGGTGACGGTGCCGGGCTCCTGGTAGCGGCCGCCGCCGTAGGTCGTCCACGCGGCGCCCGCGACCAGCGCGAGCCCCACCAGGCAACCCAGGCCGCGCCGGCGCCCCGGGCGCGACTTCCGGGCGCTTCGCGCCGTCCCCCCACTCATGCCGAGCAGGCTACGGCGGATGTTCATGCAGTTCTAGTGCAGGTTGTTGCTGGGCGGGCACCGGGGAGCGGCCGTACGCTGCCGTCGTACATGTCGCCGATGCGTTCGTCTCTCGTGCTCCTCGCGTGCGCGCCCGCCCTGGCGAGCTGCCTGCCCGATCTCGACGGCTACGCGATCGACACGCTGACCGATGGCGGGCCGGGCGTGCGACCGCGCTGCGCCGACCCGGTCGTGGTGGGGGCCGGCTACGCGGAGGGTTTCGAGGCCGGGCCCGCGGGCTGGGAGGCGCGGGGCGCGGAGAGCAGCTGGGCGCTCGGCCGGCCGGAGACCGAGCGGCTCCCCGCGGCGGCCGCGGGGGAGCGCGCGTGGGTGACGAACCCGCGCGGGGACCACGCGAACGGCGAGCTCTCCTCGTTGACCTCGCCTTGCTTCGACGCGCGCGGGAGCGCCGAGGATCTCCTGCTCCGCTTCGCGCTCTTCCACGACACGGAGCGCTGCTGCGACGAGGGCTGGCTCGAGCTCTCCGTCGAGGGCGGCGACTGGACGCGGGTCGAGGGCGACGCGGACGCGCTCGGCTGGTACGCGGCCGAGGCCGAGGGGTGGGCCGGCGACTCGGAGGGGTGGATCGACGCGCAGGTCGTGCTCCCGGGGACGGCCGGGCGCGGGGAGGTGCAGCTCCGCTTCGTCTTCTCGTCGGACGCCTCCGTGACCGACGAGGGGCTGGCCGTGGACGCGGTGCGGCTCGCGCCGGCCCGCACCGATCTCGCGGTCGAGCTCCTCCCGGGGGAGCGCTGCGGCGACCGGATCGCGCGGGTGCGCAACGAAGGGGCGCGGACCGTGGCCGGCTTCCGGCTCACGAGCGTGGTGGACGGCGTGGAGGAGACGCGCGTGGTGGAGGAGCCGCTCCCGCCGCTCGCCGAGGCGCGGCTGCCCGTGGGCAGCGGGTCGAGCACGGACGTCGCCGTGCGGGTGCATGTCGAGGGGGACGCGGTGGAGGCGAACGACGCCGCGAGCTGGCGCTATCCGGGGGGGCTGCCCGTGGCGTCGGCGGGCTGGGACTTCGAGGCGGATGACGGCGGCTGGCAGGCCGGGGGCGAGAACGCGACCTGGGCCTGGGGCGAGCCCGGCGGCGCGTTCATCGGTGCGGCGGCGAGCGGCGCGCGGGCCTGGGTGACGAACCCGGCGGGCGTGTACGCGAACGGCGAGGAGTCGTGGTTGGCGTCGCCGTGCCTCGACGTGCGGGCGGCGACGCGCGACCCGCAGCTTCGCTTCGCGCACATCTACGAGACCGAGTCGTGCTGCGACGAGGGGTGGGTCGAGGTGGTCGTCGGCGCCGGCGAGTGGCGGAAGCTCGAGGGCGCCGGGACGAACTGGTACGACGACGTGGCGCGCGGGGAGTGGCAGGGGACGAGCGGGAGCCCGGGCGTGTGGCGCGAGGCGGCCCATCCGCTGGATGGCGCGGCGGGGGAGGAGCGCGTGCGCTTCCGCTTCCGGTTCTCGTCGGACGGCTCCCAGCAGCGCGACGGCTTCGGCGTCGACGACGTCCGCTTCGCCTTCTGAGGGAGCGCGAGCGGGCGCCGCGGGGGTGAGAGGTCCTCGCGCGGCATCGCGCGGCGTCGTGCGGCCTCGTGCGTACAGCGCGGGCGCAGCGGTTCGGTGTGGTGGGACGGCGCGAGACGAAGGGCTCGACGCGGTGACGGCCCCGTGGCGCGTGTGACCGGTGGCGCCGCCGCCGCGCGTCGTGTCGCCGAGCCGCCACCGAGCCGCACTTCGGCCTTCACGGCGGGCGGGCATCCAGCCGGCGTCGCGTGAGCGCTCCGAGCACCGGGGCCACGCGCACGACCTGGGAGGACTCTCATGAACGGACGATGGATGCGCGCGCTGCTGATCGCGGCGCTCGCCCTGGGCCTGACCGCGTGCGCCGACGACGGCGCCGACGGGGCGCCGGGGATGGACGGCACGGATGGCGCCAACGGCGCCGATGGAACGAACGGGACCGATGGGGCCGACGGCTCGGACGGCTCCGACGGGTCGGATGGCGCCGATGGCGTGGACGGCTCGGACGGTCAGGACGGGCTCGATGGCCTGAACGTCACCGAGGACCCGCTCTCCGGTCTGGTCGCCGTGACCTTCGCGGGCGTGGCCGAGGGCTCGGACGCCGACGCGGCCACGAACATCCGCGAGCTGGTCGCGACCCGCGTCGACCAGGTCGCCCGCGGCGCGCTGCCCAACGGGGTGCAGTTCCCGCTCCGCGCCGCGACCACCGACACGGTCCGCGCCATCGACGGGCTCCGCACGAACGTGGTCGCCGCCTGGCTCGACGAGCTCACCTACGAGCAGGACGCCGAGGCCGCCCGCTTCGGCGCGAACGCCGACTTCACCGCCTTCATCGGCGACGGGGCCCTCGAGAGCTGGGACACGACCCGCACCACGATCTACCAGGGCGACAGTACCTCCGGCTGGATCTGGGTGAACCACGAGTACATCAGCGGCGCGCGCCCGAGCGCGACCAGCGCCCCGCTCGGTCAGCACCGCACGCTCGCCAAGTGGATGCGCATGCACGGCGTGCTCGCCGCCGACCCCTTCGCCGACGTCTGGGAGCAGGCCTCCATCGACACCTACGTCGAGTGGCACAAGCGCCAGGTCGGCGGCAGCTGGGCGCGCGTCGTCCAGGATCCGTCCACCAAGGAGTGGCACCTCGATCTCGGCGCGCCGAACATGCGCTACGACGCCACGAGCAACACGCTCGTCACCGTCACCGGCCTCGAGCTCAGCGGCCGCGACCAGGACGACTCGGGCACCGAGCTCCCCGAGGGCGTGGTCGCCGGCATCCACAGCGATTGCTCCGGCTTCCACACGCCCTGGGGCACCATCTTCTCCGCCGAGGAGAACGTCCAGGGCGCCTACGGGGATCTCGAGCCGGCCTGGACGAACCACAACCGCTTCGTCGCGGGCGTCGGCTTCGACCCGGGCAGCGCCATCACCTTCGACTTCTCGTCGACGGACGACGGCGACTTCGGCCGCCACTCGGACCCGAACCAGCAGCACCTGCGGGACGGCTACGGCTACCTCGCGGAGATCGACCCCGGCGTGGCCGCGTCGACCTTCTGGGACGGCAGCGAGGGTCATCAGAAGCTCGGCGCCATGGGCCGGGCGCGCTGGGAGAACGCGACCGCGCAGATGAACGAGGACTGGCAGCTCGTCGACGGCGAGCCCGTCACGATCTACGCGGCGGACGATCGGCGCGGCGGCCGCGTCTACAAGTTCGTGACGAGCGGCACCTACGAGGACGACATGACGCGCGCCGAGGTGCGGGGCCTGCTCGACGAGGGCACGGTCTACGTCGCGCACTTCGCCGGCCTCGACAACGAGACCGGCCTGGACCTCGCCGCCACGGACGCGCGCCCCGTCGACGCGGACGGCCAGCGCGGGGAGGGGCGCTGGATCGAGCTCAGCCTCACGAGCACGGACATCGCCCCGAACGCCGGCGCCCTCGGTGACGGCTCGGAGACGGTCGGCGAGGCGCTCCAGGACGTCGACTGGAACGGCATCGGCGGCTTCTCCTCGCAGACCGACGTGCTCCGCGCGCTCTTCACGGCCTCGATGAAGATCGGCGCCATGGAGACGAACCGGCCGGAGGACCTCGAGTGGAACCCGATGGATGGCCTCCTCTACATCGCCTTCACCAAGCACGGGCGGCAGGTCGGCCTCGACCAGGACGGCGTGCTCTACGACCCGAGCGAGCACGCGGCCATGTCGCCGCTCCGGCCCGACCCGGCGGGCGCCGTCTTCGCGCTCCGCGAGAACGGGGACGGGACCTTCGAGTACTTCCAGGTCTGGGGCGGCACGGAGGGCGAGGCCGACCTCGACGCGGCCAACCCGGACAACCTGATGATCGACGCGATGGGCGGCGTGTGGTTCGGCACCGACGGCAACTTCGGGACGAACGGCGCGGCCGACGCGCTCTACTACATCGACACGGACCCGGCGCACCGCGCCGGCGAGGCGGGCGTCGTGCAGGCCACCTACGGGCTGGCCTTCCGCGTCGTGGCCGGGCCATCCGACTCGGAGGCGACCGGCCCCTCGCTCACGCCCGACCTGCGCACGCTCTTCTTCAACGTGCAGCACCCGGGCGAGCGCAACGCCAGCCGTTGGCCGAGCCGCTGAGCCCGACGAAGTCGTGAGGCGGCGCGCTCCGGGGTCGACCTCGGAGCGCGCCGCTTCGGCTCGTGCTCGTGCTCGTGCTCGTGCTCGTTCGTGCTCGTGCGCCTTCCTCCTCCCGTTCGACTCGCACGCGTTCCCGCCTTCGACTCCCGCCTCCGACCCCGCGCCCTCCGCCTTCGACTCCCGCCTTCGAGGTCCGCCATGCTCACGAGCTCGCGCCACCCGCTCCTCTTCGCCCTGCTCCTCGCCGCCGGCGGCGTCGCCGTCGCGCGCTGCGGAACCGGCGACGACCCGCCCGCCACCGACGCCGGTTCCGGTACCGACGCCGGCTCCCCCGCCGACGCGGCCTCGCCCGCCGAGCTCGCCATCGTCGCCCCCTCGGTCCGCCCCCACACCTCCGTGCGGCCCCTCGACACCGGCGCCGGCTACGACCCGACCTGGCAAGCCCGCGCCGCCGACGGGCGCGTCTCCAACCTCGAGGCCGGCGTGCCCTCCATGTGTTACACGCGCACCGACGGCACCTCGAACCCCTGCTGGACCTGCCACACGGTCGGCCAGCCCCCGACGGACCTCACCGACGTCCAGCTCCAGGTCGCCTTCAGCGACGTGGCCAAGGAGAACCACTGGACCAACCTCTTCGAGGACCGCAGCGAGGCCGCCCTCGCCATCTCCGACGACGAGGTCCTCGCCCACGTCCGCACGGACAACTACGCGCCGCTCGCGGCTGCCCTCCGCGAGCTCGCCGAGGCGGGCGCCTACCCGGGCTACGTCCCGGACCTCGACCTCGAGGCCGGCTTCGACGAGGCCGGCTTCGCCCGCGACGGGAGCGGCTGGCGGGCCCTCCGCTACCTGCCCTTCCCGGGCACCTTCTGGCCGACCAACGGCAGCACGGACGACGTCTTCATCCGCCTCCCCGAGCGCTTCCGCTCCGCCCGCGCCGAGGACGGCTCCCTCGCGCCGAGCCGCGCCGTCTACGCGGCCAACCTCGCCATCCTCGAGGCCGCCGTCGCGAGCGACCCCCGCCTCCCGGACGCCGAGCTCGTCCGCGCCATCGAGCCGATCGACGAGGCCGCCATCGACCTCGACCTCGACGGCGACGGCGAGCTCGGCACGGCGACCGTCGTCCGCGGCCTGCCGCCCCACTACGTCGGCGCCGCGCGGGACCACCGGGTGCGCCGCCGCCTCTTCCCCGAGGGCACCGAGCTCCTCCACAGCGTCCGCTACCTCGACCCGGACGCGCCGACGCTCATGGCGACGCACATGAAGGAGCTCCGCTACATGGTGAAGCGCGAGGAGCTCGACGACTGGCGCATCCGCGCGGTCTTCGATCAGGAGCTCGAGGACAAGGAGCGCGGCCGCACCCCGGTCTACCCGGGCTCGGCCCTGGTCGGGCTGCAGAACGCCCTCGGCTGGCAGCTCCAGGGCTTCATCGAGGACGCCGAGGGGCGCCTCCGCCTCCAGACCGAGCAGGAGCACCGCTTCTGCATGGGCTGCCACGGCGGCATCGGCGTCACGGCGGACGCGACCTTCTCCTTCGCCCGCAAGGTGCCCGGCTCGGACGGCTGGCGCCCGCAGGATCTCCGCGGCCTCCAGGATCGGCCCCAGGTCGGCCACGCGGATCCGGAGGTGCTGACCTACCTGCGCCGCGTCGGCGCCGGCGACGAGCTCCGGGAGAACGACGAGATGCGCGATCGCTTCGTCCCCGGCGGGCCGGGGACGGAGGTGAACGAGGCGGAGGTCCGCCGCGCCGCGGCTGGGGGCGATCGGGATCTGGCCTGGCTCCTCGCGCCGAGCCGGGAGCGCGCCCTGCAGCTCGACAAGGCCTACCTCGCCATCGCGCGGGCCCAGACCTTCGAGCGCGGCCGCGACCCGCTCCTCCGCCCCGCCGCCAACGTCCACCCGCGCATCGAAAACGAGGCCACGGGGCTCGATCCCGTGTTCTTCGACGGCCGGCTTCACCCCGACTGGGGGGCGGCGGCCGAGTGAGCGGCGCGAGCGCCGTTCGTCGGGCGGCGCACCCTTCCGCCGCGCGGGCGGCCCCCGTAGGATGCGGTCGATGCGCGTGCTCGTCTCCTCGCCCGACGCGGCGTTGACCCGGACCCTCACCGAGGAGATCCAGGCCGCCGGGCACGCGCTCGTGTCGGCGGGGGAGGGCCTCGACCTCGTCGTGCTCGACGCGCGCTCGGAGGACCTCGAGGCGGTCGCCGCCCGGGCCGCGCGCCAGGGCACGCACGTGCTCCTCTTCGGCCCCGTGGAGCGGCTCGTCGACCTCCCCGAGCAGGTCGACGAGATCGCCGCCCTCCCGCTGCAGCCGGGTGAGATCGTCGCGCGCCTCGCGCTCCTCGATCGGCGCCGGCGCCGCACCACCCGCGAGAAGCTCCTGGTCACGGCCGTCGAGGCGGCGGGCGACGTCATCGAGATCGCCGACACGGACGCCGTCCTCGAGTACGTGAACGACGCCTACGAGCGGCTCCTCGGCGTCCCGCGGCGCGAGGCCATCGGCAAGACGCCCGGCGAGCTGGTGCGTTCGGACGCGCACCCGCCGGAGTTCTTCCGGGCCATCGATCGGGCCCTGGCCCGGGGCGAGGTCTGGCACGGCACCATCGTCAGCCGCGCGCGGGACGGCCGGCAGGTGCACTTCGAGACGACCATCTCGCCGGTCTTCGATGGCGACGGGAACATCACGCACCACGTGGGCGTGAAGCGCGACGTCACCGATCGGGTGCTCGCCGATCAGGAGCTCCGGCGCGCGAACGAGGAGCTGGCGCGGGCGCGGGACGCGGCGCTCTCGGCGAGCCGGGCCAAGAGCCGCTTCCTCGCGAACATGAGCCACGAGCTCCGCACGCCGCTGAACGCGATCATCGGCTACTCGGAGATGCTCGCGGAGGAGGCGGAGGAGAACGGCGACGCGAGCTTCGTGAAGGACCTCGAGCGCATCCGCGGGGCCGGCAAGCACCTGCTCGGGCTGATCAACGACATCCTCGATCTCTCGAAGATCGAGGCGGGCAAGATGCAGCTCTTCGTCGAGCCCTTCGACATCGAGCAGGCGGCGCGCGCGGTGGTCGACACGGTGCAGCCCCTCTTCACGGAGAGCGGCAACACGCTCGAGGTCTTCCTCGGGCCGGAGCTCGGCGCCATGAAGGCGGACCTGACGAAGGTGCGCCAGACGCTGCTGAACCTGCTCGGGAACGCGAACAAGTTCACGAACGGCGGGCGGGTGACGCTGCGGGTCGGCCGGGACGAGCAGGGTGTGCTCTTCGAGGTGGAGGACACGGGCATCGGCATGAGCCCGGAGCAGGTCGCGCGCCTCTTCGAGCCGTTCACGCAGGCCGACGCGAGCACGACGCGGCGCTTCGGAGGCACGGGGCTGGGCCTCGCGATCTCGAAGCGCTTCTGCGAGATGATGGGCGGCGACATCACGGTCGAGAGCGAGCTCGGGAAGGGCTCGATCTTCCGGGTGCGGCTGCCGCGGCGGGTGGGGAAGGGCAAGCTCGTGCGGCGGCGCTCGAGCCATGGGCCGATCGACGCGCGCTACCTGGTGCTGGTGGTCGACGACGACCCGGCGGTGCACGACCTGCTCGTGCGGGCGCTCGGGAAGCGGGGCTATCGGGTCGAGTGCGTGAGCCGCGGCGCGGAGGCGATCGATCTGGCGCGCTCGCTCCACCCGCACGTGGTCGTGCTCGACGTGATGATGCCGGGGATGGATGGCTGGGCGGTGCTGAAGGCGCTGAAGGCGGATCCGAAGACGCAGGACATCCCGGTCGTGATGCACACGATCGTGCACCAGCAGGACGTGGGCTACGCGCTCGGCGCCGTGGACTACGTGGTGAAGCCGGTGGAGCCGACGCGGCTCGGCAAGGTGATCGCGGGCCACGCGGAGCAGGGGGACGCGCCGGTGCTGGTGGTCGACGACGACGCGGACTCGCGGGAGCTGCTGCGGCGGAACCTCGAGGCGGCCGGGTATCGGGTGCGGGCGGCGGAGGACGGGCGCGCGGCGATCGACGCGATGGAGGAGCTGCTGCCGCAGCTGGTGCTGCTCGACCTGATGATGCCGGGCGTGGACGGCTTCGCGGTGCTGGAGCACATGCGGCAGAGCCCGCGGCTGAAGAGCGTGCCGGTGGTGGTGGTCACGGCGAAGGCGTTGACGGAGGAGGAGCGGCGCTTTCTGACGGGGGCGACGCAGCGGGTGGTGCAGAAGGGCGCGCTGGACATGGAGGCGTTGCTCGAGGTCGTGACGGGCCGGGTGCATTCGGCGATCCAGGGTCGCTAGCCGACCAACCCGTGCCGAAGACCCGTGCCGAAGACCCGTGCCCGTGCCCGTGCCCCTGCCCGTGCCCGCCGGTCTCCATGGTCTTCGGGCAGGCACGTCGGGCACGGGGGGAGGGGACGGGGCCCGCGGGACCTCGCTCCGGCTCGCACCCG
>MDTG01074577.1_pt1 | contig 11105 bp, 11 predicted proteins | sample 811421 | NCBI WGS metagenome assembly MDTG01 (sample SAMN05326645, study PRJNA326480) | marine metagenome | isolation source: seawater | place: Pacific Ocean: South East | collected 2011
GAGAGGTCCAACAAAAATAATCACTTCTGAAGATTATATTTTAGAAAGTAAAGATTTGTTTTTAGATAAAAAAGAAAACTCAATTTCATCAAATTACGAAGCAAAAATTTTTGATGGTGATAAAAATAAAATTTTTTTAAAAAACTTTGAATATAATACAAAATTAAATTTTTTTAAATCTATAGGGGAAATTAAGATCAATGATATAAACAATAATACTTACAAATTTTCACAAATATACATTGATACAAAAAAAAAGGAAATCATTGGTACAGATATTAAAGCATATTTAAATGATGAAGATTTTAAAGTAAATGAAAACAATGACCCAAGAGTTTTTTCTAACTCTGTTAGTTTTTTAAAAAATAAAAGAACTTTTAAAAAAAATATTTTTACAGTTTGTGGTTTTAGAAAAAATGATAAATGTCCACCTTGGTCTATTCAGTCTTCTGAAATGCTGCATGATAAAGAAAAAAAAACAATTTATTATGACAATGCTTTACTGAAAATATATAACGTTCCAATTTTTTATTTTCCCAAATTATCACATCCTGATCCTACTGTTGAAAGAAGATCCGGTTTCATGCTTGCATCATCAGAGAATACAAAAAACTTAGGATCAAGTATTTCACTTCCATATTTTTTTGCAGTAAGTCATGACAAAAATTTTACATTAACTAATAAACTTTATGCATCAGAAAAACCTTTGTTCACTGGAGAGTATCATCAAGTTTTTAAAGACTCTTTCTTAATGGCAGATTTTGGATACACAGAGGGGTATAAAAAAGATAAAAATAATCAAAAATCAGGAAGTAGATCGCATTTTTTCACTAATTTTGTAAAAGATTTTAAAAAAGATAGTGAGTCAAAAAGTTCTCTCAGTTTGTCATTACAGAAAACTTCGCATGATAAGTATCTTAAACTCTACAGAATTAAATCAAACCTCGTAGATTATGAAAAAGATAATCTTGAAAGTCATATAAACTTTACACACGAAAAAGAAAATCTATTTTTTGGATTAAATGCTAGTGTGTTTGAAAATATAAAAGAGTCTAGCGTAGATAAATATGAATATATCTTGCCTGAATTAACAATTGATCAAAACTTATTTAGTAGCAAAAATTTAGGAAATCTTGACATGCTTACTAACTTTAAAGTTCATAATTATGAAACTAATAAACATTCAAGTTTTTTAGTTAATGATCTAAATTGGGATTATAAAGATTTTATTTTTAAATCTGGCTTGAAAGGTAAAATATTGGGTAATTTGAGAAACATTAATTATGAAACTAAAAATGAAGATTTATATAAAGACAATACTACACATGAATTATTTGGAGCAATTGGTTACCTGAGTCAACTAAATCTAGAGAAAAGGATCAACGATACAATTAAAGAATTAAAACCTAAATTTCTAATTAGATATTCTCCGAATAAAAATATGAGAAAAGAAGAAAGCGCAAGCACCCTTAGTCCTTTGAGTGCTTTTACCTTGAATAGAAATGATAATTTTAATAACTACGAAATAGGTTTAAGCGCATCGCTTGGTGTAGATTATAAGGTTGCCAAAAAAAATAAAAAATTTGATTTTTCAATAGCTCAAATAATTAATGAAAAAGAAAATAATAAAATGGCCGATAAATCAAGCTTAAATGAAGAACTTTCAGATTTAGTTTTTACTTCAAAATATGAAATTAATGAAAAATTTAAATTTAGTTTCGATGGAGCGATAGATCAAAACTATAATGATATTAATTACAGTAATATAAATACAGAATTAAACTTTAACCCATTTAAAGTAGATTTTAATTACCTTGAAGAAAATAAACACATAGGAGATAAAAAATACTTTAAAACAAAATTTAGCTACATGCGTGATAGCGCAGAGTTTAGTCTAGAAACAAAAAAAGATTTAATCACAAATTCATCAGAATTTTATAATTTAAGTTATGAATATATAAATGATTGTTTGAGAGCGGGTTTAGTGTATAGAAGAGAATTTTATAAAGACTCTGAGATTGAGCCAGAAGACTCTTTAATGTTTAAGGTAACTATTGTTCCATTCGGAGATATTAGCTCTCCTACTTTTGGCAAATGAAACTAATCGCATCGATTATACTTATTGTAAGTAATTTTTTTGTTTATCAAAATATTTCTGCAAATATAGATAGCAAAATAATTGTAAAAGTTGAAAATGAGATCATCACGAATTATGAACTGAAAAATAAAATATTGACCTCTCTTATATTGTCTGGCCAAGAAATAAATCAGCAAAATATTGATAATTTAAAAAAAGGTGTTTTAACCCAACTGATTGAAATAAAATTAAAAAAAATAGAAATATTGAAATATAAAATTCAAAAAGATGAAATAAGAATTAATTCTTACCTAAGTTCGATTTCTAATAATAATTTACAAAATTTCAAAAATAAGTTCTTTGAAAATAATATCAACTTTGAGATTTTTTTAGATGAAATTGATACTGAATTTAGATGGCAAAAATTAATTTATGGATTATATTCAAAAAAAATAAATATTGATGAAGAAAAAGTAAATGATGAAATTGAAAAAATAATTAAACAAGATGCGAGTATTGATGAATTTGAATTGTCTGAGATCGAAATTAATTTAAGTCCAGGAGAAAATTCTGAAAAAACAATAAAAGAAATATATGAAAAAATTAATACTATTGGATTTGATAATGTTGCAATGAATTTTAGCACCTCCTCCACATCATCTCAAAAAGGCTATTTAGGATGGATAAGCAGTAAAGCACTTTCAAAAGAAATTTTTAAAGAAGTTTCAAAAATAAATTTAGGTGAAGTTTCAAGGCCTATAAGAAAACAAAACAATGTTCTTATTTTAAAACTAATAAATAAAAGAAAAATCAAATCAGGAGAATTGGATCTAAAAAAATTAAAAAATGACATAATAACTAAAAAAAGAACTGATCTATTTAATCTTTATTCACAAAGTAGATTATCTAAGTTAAAGAATAATAGTTATATTAAGTATTAATGAAAGAAAAAATATTAATAATAAGTGGTGAACCAACTAGTATTAATCCAGAGATAATTTGTAAAAGTTGGAATAAAATAAAAAAGAATTTAAAAAAAAAAATCTACTTAATTTCAAATTATCATCTTTTAAACAAACAGTTTAAGATTTTGAACTGTAAAATTAAACTTAAAAAAGTTAAAAGTATTTATGAAAATCATAATGACAATTCTTTAAAAATTATAAATGTTGATTTTAATTTTAAAAACTTATCCTCTTTAAAAAATAGTAATATAAGTAAATTTATTAAAAAAAGTTTAAATTTAGCGCACAATCTTGGGTTAAAGAATAACGTTCTTGGTATTATAAATTGTCCGATAAATAAATCACATTTAAGTAGAAAATATAATGGTGCAACTGAATTTTTTGCTAGAAAATGCTCTGTTAAAAATAATTCTGAGGCAATGTTAATCTACTCAAATAAATTATCAGTATGTCCTATTACAACACACATAAATATAAAAAATGTTTCAAGAAAGTTAAAACATAGGTTTATTTCAAATAAAATTAAGACAATAAATCTCTGGTTTAAACTTCTTTTTAAAAAAAAACCTAAAATAGCTGTTTTAGGACTTAATCCACATAATGCAGAATTTACAAAAAAATCTGAAGAAAACAGAATTATTAAACCTCTGATAAAAAATTTGAAAAAACAAAAAATTAATTTAAATGGACCATATGCAGCTGACTCATTTTTTGTAAATAATTATAAGAAATATGATGTAGTTGTTGGCATGTATCATGATCAAGTTATTACACCTTTTAAAACTCTTCTAAAGTTTAATGCAATAAATATTACTTTAGGTTTAAAATATTTAAGAGTCTCTCCTGATCACGGTACGGCTAGAGACATAATTGGAAAAAGTAAAGCTAATCCACAAAGTTTAATAGATTGTATAAACTTTATAAATAAGTATGGAAAATGAAATTTTTAAAAAAATCATTAGGACAGAACTTTTTACGAGACAACAACATTATTAAGAAAATACTTAATACAGTTAAAATAAAAAATAAAAATATAATTGAAATTGGACCCGGCGATGGAGCTCTTACCAATCAAATATTAAATTACAAACCTAAAAATTTAATTTTAATAGAAAAAGATTTTAATTTATCCTCAAAGCTTAAGTTTAAATTTCAAAAAAAAAAATTTGTTGAAGTCTATTGTCAAGATTTTTTAAAATTTGATTTAAAAAATAAAATCAAGGAGGATACTATCATATTTGGTAACCTGCCCTATAATGTCTCTTCTCAAATTTTTGTAAAATTAATTAGATTAAATAAATGGCCTCCAAAATATAGTGACGTAGTTCTTATGTTTCAAAAAGAATTAGGAGAAAAAATTATAGCTAATTTTCCTTCTTCAAATTATGGGCGATTGTCTATTTTATCTAATTCTATTCTTAAAGTTAAAAAAAAGTTTTTAGTTTCACCAAATTGTTTCAAACCAAAACCAAAAGTATTTTCTATGGTAATTCATTTTAGACCAAAAAAAGAAAAAAACACTAACTTTAAAAATATAAAAAATTTAGAAAAAATTACAAATATTTTATTTTCAAATAAAAGGAAAATGATAAATAAAAATTTAAAAAAAATTCTTAATAAAGATCAAATTGATAAAATTGATGGGTTAAAAATGAATATGAGACCCTCCGAAATAAAACCAGAGCTATATTACAAAATTACAGAGATTTTTGAGAAGAAGTGATTAGAGGTTTTTTGTAATTTTCAATTATATTTTCAATCTGCTTAAAACATACATCTAAATTTTTATTTATTAAGATATAATCGTAATCATTCCAATGCTTGATATCTTCATCGAAAGAATCAAATCTTTTTTTAATTTCAATTTTAGTATTTTGATCTCTTTTTAATAATCTTTGTTTTAACTCATTTTTATTATGTGTAATAAGATATATTTTTACTAAATTTAAATTTTTATATTGTGATAATTGCTTGGTACCCTGCCAATCTATGTCAAATATTATATCGTTTTGTTTCAGGGTATTATTGACATTGTCTTTGAGAGTTCCATAGTAATTTTCATAAATTTTAGCATACTCATAAAAACTATCTTGCTTTATTAATTTCTTAAAACTTTCTATTGATACAAAATGGTAATCAACCCCATCTACTTCATTTGACCTGGGTAATCGTGTCGTGTGAGATACAGAGATTTTAAAATTATTATATTTTTGTTGGATTTTTTTTGTAAGAGTTGTTTTTCCTACGCCGGATGGAGAAGATAATATAACAAGTAGATTGTCTTCTTTGCTAACCATTAAATCTTATTAAGTTTAACTAGCTTTGCTTTCAATAAATTTTATTGCATCACCAACAGTTAAAATTTTTTCTGCTTCGCTATCTGATATTTCTGAGCCAAACTCTTCCTCGAAAGCCATAACTAATTCTACTGTGTCTAAGCTATCGGCTCCTAAATCATCAATGAAACTTGCTTCATCTGTAACTTTATCTTCTTCAACTCCTAAATGATCTGCTACTATTTTTTTAACTTTGCTTTTAACATCTTCTGACATGAATACCTTTCTTATTATTTTATAATTCTTAATAGATTATTAATTAAAATTGTCAAGCCATATACATTCCACCGTTAACATGTATGGTTTCACCATTTATATATTTAGCCATATCAGATGCCAAGAATGCTACACAATTTGAAATATCCTCTCCGGTGCCAAGATTACCAGATGGAATCTTATCAATTAACTTTTTTTTGAAATCCTCATTAATTTTATCTGTCATCTCAGTTTTTATAAAGCCAGGTGAAACACAATTGATATTTATATTTTTTTTAGCGTATTCAATAGCCAAACTTTTAGAAAAAGCTATTATGCCTGCCTTTGATGCTGCATAATTAGCTTGTCCTAAATTGCCAGTATGTCCAACAATTGAAGTTATGTTGATTATCTTGCCGTATTTTTTTTTCAACATTTTTTTTATTGCATGTTTACACATTAAAAATGAAGAAGTTAAATTAATATCTAGAACTTTCTTCCAATGCTCTTCTGACAACCTGATAGATAAATTATCAAGCGTAATACCTGCGTTGTTAACTAAAATATCTATACCTTCAAATATTTTATCAGATTTCTCAATGAACTCTTCAATTTTATTATGGTCATCTAATTTAAATTTTTCTGTGTGAATATTAGGATATTTTTTTTTTAAATTTAGTAATTTTTCTTCGTTAGTTCCAGATGCAATTATTTTTGAATCCAGAGAGTTAAATTTTTCAACTAAGCAATTACCTATCCCTCCAGTTGCTCCGGTAATTAACACTTTTTTATTTTTTAGATTCATCTATCAAATTTTTAATATCAGTTATTGAATTAATTGAAAAGCAATTAGCTTGCTTGATTGTTCTTTTAACCATTCCAGATAATGCTTTACCAGGACCAATTTCAATAAAATTGTTTACTCCAGATTTAGACATTAAAATCAAGCTTTCTCTCCACCTCACTGTTGAAAATATTTGATCTACTAACAATTGCTTGATTATTTTTGAATCCTGCTCTGATTTTGCTGTCACATTATTAATTATTTTGTATGAAGGGTTTTTAAACTCTACTTTGTCAATTTTTTCTTTCATTATATCTGCGGCTGGTTTCATAAGCGAGCAATGAAATGGTGCGCTAACTTTTAAAGGTATAGATTTAATTTTTTTTTCTTTTAAAATGAGTTGTAACTGTTCAATACTTGATTTCTCACCGCTTACAATTACTTGCCCTTCTGCATTATCATTAGCTATTTCACAAATGCCTTTAATTTCATTATGTTTTTTTAATAAAAAACTAATTTCTTCTAAATTTAAGTTGAGTACAGCAATCATGCTTCCTTTTCCAACTGGTACTGCATCTTGCATTGCTTTTCCTCTTTCGTGTAATAAAAATAAAGCATCATTAAAATTCAAGGAGTCTGCGCAGACAAGAGCGCTATATTCTCCAAGTGAATGTCCTGCAAAATATTTTATATTCTTAAAATCAAAATTGAATTCTTTTTTTAAAACTTCAAAAATTGAATAACTTACGGTCATTATTGCAGGTTGTGTATTTTTAGTTAATTGAAGATCATCTGATGGACCTTCAAGGATCATTTTTGAAATCGGGAAATTTAGCGATTCATCAGCTCTGGCAAATATTTTTTTTACTAAATCAAATTTATCGTAAAACTCTGAACCCATACCAACTATTTGTGAACCTTGGCCTGGAAATAAAATTGAGCTCATATTCTATGGTCTTTATCGTAAATATTAGTATTGATAAAGTTAGATATTATAGTATAAAACATTTTTTATAAACAGCTAACAAGGCAATATTGACATAAACTATGGCATTTTACGAGAACACTATAATTGCAAGACAAGACTTATCCGATAAAGATATTAAAACATTAATAGAGAGATACGGAGACTTAATTAATAATACTTCTGGAAAAGTAATAAAAGTTGAAGAATGGGGCTTACTGAATTTGTCAAAAAAAATTAAGAACTATAAAAAAGGTTTTTTTATTCATTTTAAATTCGAGGGTATAAACGAAACAATAAATACGATAAAAAATAAGATCAAAATAGATGGGTCTATAATTAGAAACTTGACAGTTAAATATAAAAAATTAGATAAGGATACAGAGTTTTTTAAAAAAAAATAATTTATAATGAAAAGAAAAAATAAAAAATTTCAAAAAAGAGGTAATAACGTTTTAAACAACTTAAGTTTATTTCAAAAAAATGACGGAAAATTTTCTAAAAAAAAATGTCCTTTATCATCTAAAAATGCCCCAATTATTGACTATAAAAATGTTAGTTTATTAAAAAAATATGTATCAGATAATGGAAAAATTATGTCTTCAAAAATTACTTCCGTATCATTTAATAAACAACGAAAACTTACTAGAGAAATTAAAAAAGCTAAACTGCTAGGTTTAATATAAATGAATATAATTTTGTTAGAAAACATTCTTAATCTAGGAAAAATTGGAGACAAAGTTAAAGTAAAAGATGGTTACGGTAGAAATTTTCTCCTTAAATACAGAAAAGCACTCAGACATAATAAAGAGAATGAGTTATTTGTTGAAAAGCGAAAAGATGAGCTCAATAAAAAAAACACTGAAATAAAAGAAAAATTTATATCTATTGCTAAATTAGTTAATAATAAAACTTTCTCCTTTACTAAAGAGAGTAAAGAAAATGGAGATTTATACGGTTCAATTAAACCTAAAGAAATTTCAAATATGATTAAAGAAAAAGTAAATGCTGAAGTAAATCCATCTCAAATAATTTTAAAAAATGAACTAAATAAAATAGGAATATTTAAAGCCGAAATTAGCTTTCATGCCGAAGTAAAAGCAAATATTTCTTTAAAGATTGATAAAATACAATCCAAATAACTTTTCCACAGACTAGAATAAAAAGTGTGTAACTTTTTACTTTATTGACACTACCTTTGCCCTATTATTGAAAAGTGAAAAATATTAGCATTCAAAGCAATTCTGAAAATAAACAACCATCAAACCTAGAGGCTGAACAAGCGCTATTAGGTTCAATTTTAGTAAACAATGATATTATAGATGAAGTTTCTACGATTGTTAATTCAAGTATATTTTATGACCCAGCTCATATTAAAATATATGAAGTTATTGAAAATTTAAATAATAAAGGAATGATTGCTAATCCAATAACCTTAAAAAATTTTTTTGAAAAAGATAATATGCTTAGCGAAGTCGGGGGGACTGAATATTTAGTAAAACTTACAAGATTTTCTAGCTCTGTCAAACAAGCCGTGGACTATGCAAAAATTATTCATGAAATGTATCTTAGAAGAGAGTTAGTTCAAATTTCTGATAAACTTTCAAATGATACTATAAATGCAAACTCACAAGAACAAAACGCTGAAAATATAATTGAAGATACTGAAAAATCTTTGTTTGATCTAGCTGAACGAGGAAGTTTTTCTCAATCCTTTTTGAAATTTAATCAAGCTTTAGATCAAACAATTGAAATGGCAACTGTGGCTATGCAAAATGATCAGGGTATAGTTGGTGTGCCTACTGGTCTGTCTGATTTAGATGAGAAATTAGGAGGGTTACACAAATCAGATTTAATTATTTTAGCTGGAAGACCTTCCATGGGTAAAACAGCACTAGCAACCAATATTGCTTATAATGCTGCAAATCATATTTTAAAAAGACAAGAAAAATCCTCTATAGCCTTTTTCTCCTTAGAGATGTCTTCTGAACAATTATCAACTAGGATTTTATCTGAACAAGCAAGAATAAAATCTGACGATATAAGAAGAGGAAAAGTTTCTGAGGAGGAAATCAATAGGTATATTGAGACCTCAAGAAATATTTATAACTTACCCCTTTATATTGATGAAACACCTGCAATCACAATTGCGACTTTAAGTAATAGAGCCAGGAGAATAAAAAGATTATTTGGTTTAAATCTTATAGTTGTTGATTACATTCAATTAATGAGATCAAGTTCAAATAGAAATGATGGTAGAGTTCAAGAAATTTCAGAAATCACTCAAGGTCTTAAAGCTTTAGCAAAAGAATTATCCGTTCCAGTATTAGCTTTATCTCAATTATCTAGGGCGGTTGAACAAAGAGATGATAAACAACCACAATTAGCAGATTTGAGAGAGTCGGGATCTATTGAACAAGATGCTGATGTTGTAATGTTTGTTTATAGAGAGGCATATTATTTAGAGCGAAAACAACCTAAGTTGGGCTCTATTGAACATGCAGAATGGCAATCTAAAATGAACGATGTAAATGGATTAGCAGACATAATCCTTGGCAAACAAAGACACGGTCCTACTGGAACTGTTAAAGTGGAATTTGAGGGAATTTATACAAAATTCAAAGATTTAAGTAAAAATTAACATCAATTTTTTCTTTTGTTATAATCAAATTAGGATATATCTGAGTTATTCTCATGATTGCTGGTATTTATAAAAAATTAATAACAGATTATGGAAAAATAACTCTTTTTTTTCTTACAATTATAATTATTTTTTCTCTTTATAATTCCAAAAATTTTAATTTAGACGCTTCATCAGATGCTCTTTTACTTGAAGGAGACCCTGATTTAAAATATTTAAGAGAGGTAAATCAAACTTATGGGTCTAAAGATTTTTTATTTTTAACTTACGCTCCAGTCTCGAGTTTCACAGAAAAAGAGACTATTTTAAACCTTCAATTGCTAAAATCTAAAATTGAAAAATTGACTTGGGTCGATAGCGTAATAACCATTATTGACGTACCTCTTTTAAAAAGTACAGACGAAGGCTTAATGGACAGGCTTAAAAATTATAAAACTTTAGCTTATCCAGAAATTGATAGAAAAAAAGGTTTTGATGAAATAATTAATAGCCCGATTTATAGAAACTACGTTATTAGTGAAGATGGTAAAACATCAGGAATTGTCGTTTATTTAAAAAAAGATGAAAGATTAGCAGAATACATTCAAATCAAAGATAAATATTTTAATTTATCTAATGGCCCAGGCTTGACAAATAATGAAGAGGAAAATTATAAAAAATTTATTAAAGAATATGAAGATTATAAAAATTTATTTAACATAAGAAACCATCAAAATATTAAAGAAATAAGAGATGTAATAGGCAAATATGGTGAAAATGCAAAAATCCATTTAGGGGGTATTCCAATGATTGCTGATGACATGATGGGTTATATAAAAAGTGATATTGTAGTTTTTGGGATCGGTGTGTTCATTTTTATTGTTTTTACTCTTTGGTTTATTTTTAGAGACTTAAAATGGGTAATAATGCCTTTATTAGGTTGCGCTACTTCAGTGATTGTAATGATTGGTTTGTTAGGATTAATTGGATGGAAAGTAACAGTCATTTCATCAAACTTTATTGCTTTGATGCTTATTTTAAATATGGCAATGAATATTCACTTAACTGTAAGATTTTTACAGTTAAAAAGAGAACTGCCTCAATTAACAAAAGATGAAGCTGTATTTGAGTCTAGCAAAAAAATGATGTTGCCAATTCTTTATA
>MDTG01113626.1_pt1 | contig 11105 bp, 13 predicted proteins | sample 811421 | NCBI WGS metagenome assembly MDTG01 (sample SAMN05326645, study PRJNA326480) | marine metagenome | isolation source: seawater | place: Pacific Ocean: South East | collected 2011
AAGATATTTATAATTTCTTTTATTATCCATTAACAAATAATATATTCTAATAATGAATTTCGATATAGAACAATTAAAAAAAAAAATAATCTATAGATCTAATTATCGTGGCACTAAAGAAATGGATAAACTTCTTGGAGCTTTCACAAGCAAACACATTGATGATTTAGATAATCAAGATCTTTTGGATTTATTGGAATTATTAGATATAGATGATGATAATCTGTATAATTTTTATAACGGATTAAAAACAGATTTTAAATTTAAACAAAATAATATAAGTATTCTCTTTAAAAATTTTAAATACAATAAGAATTAAAATGGCGGAGAGACTGGGATTCGAACCCAGGAAAGAGTTGCCCCTTTGCCGGTTTTCAAGACCGGTGCTTTCAACCGCTCAGCCATCTCTCCATTTTGAAGCTTTTATAATTAAAAATATTTAATTCAACTATAAAATAGTCTATTTAACTTATTAACTAATTAATACTTAATAATATCAATGAAAAAAGAGTTTAACAAAGGCTTATTACTTACTTCACTCGGATCTTTCTGGTGGGGATTTATTGGAGTCTTATATTTTGAATACGTATCCTTTATTGGACATATTGAACTTGTAGTTCATAGGTGTTTATGGACAGCAGTGATGCTTATAATTACTACTTCTTTTTTTTCAAAATGGAAAATATTTTATAATATAATTTCTATTAAAAAAAATTTAATAGCTTTATTTATTTCTGGTTTTTTAATTTTTATAAACTGGGGAGTATGGATTTATGCTGTTGCTTCGGATAGAATTATAGATGCTAGTTTCGGATATTTCATTATGCCGATTATAAGTGTTTTATTAGGTTACATTTTTTTTAAGGAAAACTTAAACAATAAAAGAGTCATCTCAATCATTTTAGTTTTAATTTCCATAATTTTTTTAATTTTCTTTAATCTTAAAAGTTTACCATGGGTTGGAATAATAGTAGCTTTAAGTTGGGCCTTTTATAATCTTGTGAGAAAAAAGATAAATGTAGATACTGACGTGGGTCTTTTAATTGAAAGTTTATATATATTTCCTTTCGCAATAATTGCATTTTATTTGATACAAAAAAACGGGTTAAATGATTTTAATCTATCAAATCCCGGTTTCAGTTTATTTTTAATTTTAGCAGGTCCAATGACGGTGATTCCATTATTTCTTTATGTAAGAGGTGTTGAATTGATAGGTCTAGGTCCAACTGGAATGATTTTTTACATTACGCCAACATTGCAGTTTATTTTGGGTTATTTTTATTACAATGAGGTATTTTCATTAGTTAAATTTGTGAGTTTTATTATTATTTGGATTGCTGTAATTATATATTTAAAAGATTTATATGAAACTAATTAAATTTTTGATTTTACTTTTTTTACTTAACTTTTCTAAAGTTTATGCAAAGGAAGAAGCAAATTTCGATCAATGGAAAATTAAATTTAAAGAAAGAGTTTTAGCTAATAATATTTCTGAAAAAACTTTTAATCTTACAATGTCAAATGCAAAATTTTTACCAAATGTAATTAAATACGATAGATATCAACCTGAATTTTATGAAGATACCAATACTTATATTTCCAAAAGAACATCTAAAAAAAAAGTATTGAAGGGTTTAAATTTTTATTCATCTAATGAGGATTTAATTAATGATGTGGAAAAAATTTATAATGTAGAAAAAGAATTACTCCTATCATTAATGGGTATTGAGACAAATTACGGTAAGTATCTAGGTAAGATGGATATTATTTCATCTTTAGCGACATTAAGTTACGACAAAAGAAGGTCAGAATTTTTTACCAAAGAACTTCTAATTTTACTTAAATTAATTGACAATAATCAAATTAACTACAAAACTTTATATGGCTCATGGGCGGGTGCATTTGGTTTTTTCCAATTTATGCCTTCAACAATCAAAAATTATGCAATCGATTTTGATAAAAATGAGTATATTAATCTTAAAACTTCAAATGATGCGTATGCGTCAGCTGCAAACTATTTAAATAAAATGGGATGGAATTCTAATTCTCACTGTTTTTATAGAATTGAATTAAAAGAAAACATTTCTCCAAAATATCTTAATGTATCTGCTAAAAAATTAGTTAATAAAAAAAAATTCAAATATTTTAAGAAATTTATTAAAGACTCAAAAAATTTTGATTTTATTGATGAGAATCTGAATGTTGCAATAATTACTCCAGATAAAGATATAGTTGAAAATGCTGAAATATTAAAACCTGCATATATAGTTTTTGATAACTATGAGATTATTTTAAAATGGAATAGATCTTTAAGATTTGCATTAGCTGTTTGTACATTGAAAGATTACCTAAAAAATGAATTATAAATTTTTTTCAATAATAATATTTACTGTTTTTTTATCTAGTTGCGAAAATGTATCTGACAAAACGATTAAACCCTCAATTGATTTATCTAGTAGGTATAGCAATACTGGTTTTGCTTTAGTTTATAAAGAGGACATAACTGATGTAAAAAAACTTGATTCAAGATCTTTAAATATTTATCACAAGTCTTTAAAAAAAAAATCAATGGTAAAAATTACTAATCCAAATAATGGAATTTCTTTAATTGCACAAGTGAAATCAAATAAAGAAAAATTTTCTAATTTTTATAATTCAATTTTGACTAATAGAATAGCTGAAATTTTAAAATTAGATCCATTGGAACCTTATGTTGAGATTATTCATATCTCTAAAAATTCTACCTTTATTGCAAAAAAAGCCAAAACTTTTGATGAAGAAAGTTCTGTAGCAGAAAAAGCACCTATAGATGGAATTCAAATAAATGATTTAAATCCAAAAAAAGTAAAAAAAGATAAAAATAAAGTTAAAAAAAGTTTTTTTTCTTATTCTATAAAAGTTGCTGATTTTTACTATAAAGATACAGCAAGAATTATGAAAGATAGAATTAAAAACGAAACTTCATTAAAAAATTTAAGAATAATTGAACTTTCAAAAACAAAATATAGACTATTAATAGGTCCTTTTAATGATATAAAAAGTTTAAAGAATTCATTTGAAAAAATGAATTTATTAAACTTTGAAAATTTAGAGATTTTAAAAAATGTTTAAAAAATTTTTTTTATTTTGTTCCATAACTCTATTATTTACTAATATTGTAAATGCTAATATTGAAATTAAAGCAAGAACAGCAATCCTACAAGATTTTTATTCAGGAGAAATTTTATATGAGAAAGAGCCTGATAGATCAATTTACCCTGCTTCAATGACTAAAATTATGACAAGTATTATAGCTTTTGATTTAATTAAATCTGGTGATTTAAGAATGGATGAAAAGTTTTTCATTTCTGAAAAAGCCTGGAGGTTATCAACTGCTGGATATTCTTCAATGTTTGTTATGGTAGGTGATGAGGTGTCTGTAGAGGATCTTTTAAGAGGCATAATAGTTGCTTCTGGAAATGATGCATGTGTGGCTTTGGCTGAAGGTATTGCTGGCACTGAGGAAGAATTCGCAATCATGATGACAGCAAAAGCTTTAGAAATAGGAATGAATAATACAAATTTTGCAAATTCATCAGGAATAAATGATCCAGATAATTATTCAACTGTTAGAGATATTATGATTATGTCAAACTACTTAATAAAGAATCATCCTGAATATTATAAAATGTTTAAAGAAAAAGAATTTACTTGGAATAGAACAGGTGGTGATCCAATTACACAAGGTAATAGAAATCCACTTTTATACAAAAATATGGGAGCTGATGGGATAAAGACTGGTTATTTAGCAGTTGAAAGATACTCTTTAGCATCGTCTATAGAGAGAAATGGCAGAAGACTTGTTGCTGTTGGAAGTGGCTTTGAAAATAAAAATGATAGGTCTAGACAAAGTGCTAAACTTTTAACCTATGGCCTAACAAATTTTGATTTAGTTGAAATATCTAAAAAAGAAAAACCTTTTACTAGTGTAGAAATTTGGCTTGGTAAATCAGAAAATGTAAAAGTTTATTCAAATGAAGATATTTATAAAACCATTAAGAAAGGACAAAAGAAAAAACTCAAAACAAAAGTTGTCTATGAAGGTCCAATAGAGGCACCAATTAAAAAAGATCAAGTTTTGGCAAAACTAAAAATTATTTATGATGATGAGCAAATAGGGGAATATGATTTATTTGCAGCTAATGATGTAAAAAAAGTAAATATTATTTCGAGACTTTTAAAATCCTTAAATTTTCTAATTTGGGGTGATGTCTAAAAAACCTGTAATCGTTTTTGAGGGTATAGAGGGAAGTGGAAAAAGCTCACATATCAAAAACATATCAAAATATCTGGATAAAAAAAAGATTAAACACATTTTAATAAGAGAACCTGGTGGAAGTCATAATTCAGAGCTTATTAGAAATTTAATTTTAGACAAAAAATCAAAATTTAATAAAAATACCGATTTATTATTATACCTTGCATCTAGAAGTGAAAATATTGATTTATTAAAAAAGTATTATAGAAAAAAGATTATATTAATAGATAGATTTACAGATTCAACAATAGCATATCAGCATTATGGATTAAATGTTCAATTGAAATTGATAACTTTTATTAATAACTATCTATTAAAAGACTTTAATGTAGATTTCACTTTTTTAAATATTGTCAATCAAAAAAATATGATTAAAAGATTAAATTTAAGAAAATCACTTAATAGATATGATAAATTTAACAAGAAATTTTACAAAAAAGTTCAAAATGGCTTTTTAAAAATTGCAAAAAAAAATAAATCAAAATATCTGATAATTGACTCAAATTTGGAAATTAAATCAAATAAAAAAATAATAATAGATAAAATTAATAAACTTATATGATTAATATTGAACCACATAATCAAAAAAAATTATTTGGATTAGACAAATATATGAATAATTTAATTAATTTATATAAAAGTAAAAAACTCCCAAATAAAATTTTATTAAGTGGTCAAAAGGGACAAGGTAAATCTACATTGGCTTACCATTTTATAAATTTTGTTTTATCACAAAATGAAAAATTTAGTTATAATATCAATGATTTTGTTATTAATGAAAATAATTATTCCTTCAAAACTATATTAAATAAATCAAATCCAAATTTAGCTTTAATAGATTTGAATATTGAAAAAAAATCTATTGATATAACTCAAATAAGAGAGCTTATCTTAAATCTTAATAAATCATCTTTTAATGAAAAACCAAGATTTGTATTAATTGATAACATAGAATTTTTAAACACTAATTCTATTAATGCCTTATTAAAAATTATTGAGGAACCTTCAGAAAATATTTTTTTTATCTTAATAAATAACAATAAAAAAATTCTATCAACATTATTATCGAGATGTATAAATTTTAAAATTTCTTTATCAAATAAAGAAAATTTAGATATTTCACAAAAAATTCTCAATGAAAATATTTTTAAAATAATCAATAAAGATTTAATTAATTATTATTTAACACCTGGTTATATTTATAGTCTATTTATTTTTGCAAAAAACAATGATTATGACTTATTAAATATTAATTTAAAAGATTTACTTAAAAATATTATTAAAGACAAACATTTTAAAAAAAATAATTCAACTGATTTTTTAATTCATGATTTAATCGAGTTTTATTTGAGTAAGATAAATTTTTCTGTTTCATCAAAAATTAATGACAATTATAGTTATTTTATAAAAAGGTTGTCTGATATTAAAAAATTTAATTTAGATTCTGAGTCTTTATTTATTGAATTTGAAGATAGAGTTTTGAATGGATAAAAATTTTTATATTACAACACCAATATATTATCCTTCTGCTAAACCTCATATGGGCCATGCTTACTCGAGCATCATTGCAGATTTTTTTGCTAGATTTAAGAGGATTGATGGGTTTAATGTAAACTTTTTAACTGGTACCGATGAGCATGGTTTAAAAATTCAAAGAGCAGCAGAAAAAAAAGGTATTAAACCACAGATTTTTTGTGACGAAATAAGTGAAACTTTTAGAGATCTTTCTAAAACTTTAAATTTAACAAACACAGACTTTATTAGAACTACAGAAGAAAGACATAAAATATCTGTTCAAAATTTATGGGAAGAATTAAAAAAAAATGACCATATTTATTTATCAAAATACTCTGGTTGGTATTCAGTTTCTGATGAAGCTTTTTATGCTGAAGATGAAATAGAAGAGGTTAATGGTATAAAACAATCTGTTTCATCAAAATCTACAGTCGAGTGGGTTGATGAAGAGTCTTATTTTTTTAGACTATCTAAGTGGGAAAATGCTTTACTTGATTATTATAAAAATCACCCAAATTTTATATCCCCTCCATCCAGAAAAAAAGAAGTAGTTAGTTTTGTAAAAAGTGGATTAAAAGATCTTTCAATTAGTCGTAAAAGTTTTTCATGGGGAATTAAAGTTCCCAATGATAATAATCATGTAATATATGTATGGCTTGATGCTTTAACTAATTATATAAGTGCCTTGAATTATCCGGATAAAAAAAATGATTTATTTAAAAAATTTTGGCCTGCATCTATTCATTTGATTGGAAAAGATATTCTAAGGTTTCATGCTGTTTATTGGCCTGCATTTTTATTAGCTGCTAAAATTGAACTTCCAAAAAAAATTTATGGTCATGGTTGGATATTGTCAGGTGAGGAAAAGATGTCAAAATCTAAAGGTAATATTTTAGATCCTCTTGAAATAATAAAACAATATGGATTAGATCCGCTAAGATATTACTTGATTAAAGAGGTATCTTTTGGAAATGATGGAAATATATCTCAAGAAAGATTGGAAGATTGTGTTAATAGTGATTTAGCTAATAATTATGGTAATTTATGTCAAAGAGTTACTGCTTTTGCTGAAAAGAATTGTAAAAACGAAATTCCAGAAAAAATCAAATTTGAGAATGATGATTTAGTAATACTTAATAAATACAATGACAATTTAGAAAAAATTAGAGCAAATATTGATGATCAAAATATCAATTTTTATATTGATTATATTGTTAATTCATTATTTGAAGCAAATAAGTACTTTAATGATCAAGAACCTTGGAAAAAAAAGAATGATATTCTTAGATTAAATACAATAGTTTATACAACATTGGAAATTGTAAGAAAAATAAGTTTTTTACTCTATCCAATTATACCAGAAACATCATTAAAAGCTTTAAAAATTTTTAGTTTAGAGGAAAAGGATATTAATTTACAATCAATTTCAAATAATAATTTTTTAATAAAAGGTAATAAGATAAATAAGATAGATATTCTTTTTAAAAAGATAGAAAAAAATAATGATTGATTCTCACTGTCATTTAGATCACGAGCCTTTATTTAACAATTTAGATGATATATTAAAAAGATCTAAAGAGGTGGGCATAAAAAAATTACTTACAATATGTACAACACTTGAAAGCTTTATTAAGATTAAGGAATTAGTAAATAAAGATGATATTATTTTTGGCACTTTTGGAATACACCCTCATGAGGCTAAAAATTATAAAATTACTTCACAAAAAATAATTGATGAAATCAATGAAAATAAAAAAATTATTGGTATTGGTGAAACTGGTCTTGATTTTTATTATAATTATAGTGACAAAAATGAACAAATAATTAGTTTTGAAAAACATATTGAAGCTGCAATAAATTTGAATATTCCACTTATAATTCATTCAAGAAATGCAGAAAATGAGACATTTGAAATCTTAAACAAATTTAAGCAAGATAAATTAAAGATTTTAATGCATTGTTTCACTGGATCAAAAAAATTTGCCGAAAAACTTCTAGATTTAAATGCTTATTTTTCAGCAAGTGGTATAATTACATTTAAAAATTCTGTTGATTTACAAAAAACCTTTAAATTTATTCCATTAGAGAAAACTCTAATTGAAACTGATAGTCCTTACTTGGCTCCTGTTCCAAATAGAGGAAAAAAAAATGAGCCATCGTTTGTCAAATTTACAGCAGAAAAACTAGCCTCTATAAAGGATATAACTACAGACAAACTTATTAAGGCTACATCAGAAAATTTTAATTCCTTATTTAATAAATAAATGAAATTTATAATTTTAGGTTGTGGCAGTTCGATGGGGGTACCTAGAACTGATGGTTTTTTTGGAAAATGTAACCCACAAAATCCAAAAAATTACAGAACTAGATGTTCAGCTTTAGTTAAAACTAGAGATGAAACAATTTTAATAGATACTTCACCTGATTTAAGACAACAATTAATAAAAAACAAAATAAAATCTATAAATAAAGTTTTTTATTCCCATATGCATGCTGATCAAACACATGGTATTAATGATTTAAGAGTTTTTTATCTAAAATATAAAAAAACTATACCTGTGTTTGCTGACAAAGATACTAAAAAATATCTTTTAAATTCGTTTAAATACTGTTTTAAAAATAACAGCAAAGAATATCCTGCTATATTAAAATTAAATGACGTTAGGAAAAAATTATTTATTAATGATGGTAAAAAACAAATAACTGTTAAGTCTATTAAAGTTAATCATGGAAAAGTTGACTCGATATGTTATATTTTTGATAATAAGTTAGCTTATATTAGTGATGTTAGTAATATTAAAAAAAAAGATTTTATTCATTTTAAAAATCTCAAATATTTAATAATTGACTGTCTATGGTTAAGATATCATCCATCCCATTTGAATTTAGAAAATTCACTAAAATTAATTAGTATTTTCAAGCCAAAGAAAGCTATCCTTACAAATCTACATTCTGATTTAGATTACGATATTTTGAAAAAAAAATTACCTAGAAACGTAATTCCTGCTTATGATGGATTGCATTTAAAATTATAACAATCCTTCTATCTTTTTTACTAATTTTTCAGACATCGGTTTAGTAAATGAGGAAAAAGTTACCTCTATCTCTCCACTTTTATTGATCAAAATTTTATGAAAATTCCACTTCGGGACAGCAGATGAGCCATGATTTTTTTTTGCCCATTTGAATATATCATGCGCGTTATCACCTTTGACTTCTGTAATTGTTGACAGGGGAAAATTTATATTAAAATTCACTTCACAGAATTTTTTTACTTCATTGTCATTTTTTTTTTCTTGATTAAAAGAATTGGAGGGAATTCCTAAAACAATCAAACCTTTTGGATTATATTTATCCCACAATTCCTGAAGTTCTGTATATTGTTTTGTAAAACCACAGTAACTCGCTGTATTGACTAATAAAACTACTTTATTTTTAAATTCATTAAAATTAATAATTTCTCCATTTATACTTTCAATTTGAAAATCAAAAAATTTTTTTTCATATTTTGCATTAGAGGTAGTATTAAAAAAAAACATAATCAACGTTAATCCAATTATTAAAAATTTATTCATTTATCTATTTGGAGTAAGTAATATCAAAAAGTAGCCAGCCAAAGTGGATAATAATGACCCAGTTAAAACACCAATCTTTACACCATCCATGTATTCCATGTTTTCAACAAATGCTAAATTTCCAACAAAAAGACTCATAGTAAATCCAATACCCGTAAGAATGCCAACACCATATAAGTTAAACCAATTAGAGTTATTTGGCATTTGTGCAATTTTCATTTTAATTGATATATAAGAAAATATAAAAACTCCTAATTGTTTACCAACGAATAAACCCAATAAGATTCCTAGTGGAACTTTGTTGAGTAAAGATGAGAATGTTAAGCCCTCCAATGATACTCCTGCATTGGCAAAAGCAAATAGTGGCATTATTCCAAAAGCTACATATGGACTTATCGCGTGTTCAACTTTGATTAATAAAGAGAAATCTTTTTCTTTTTTTCGATGAGGTATTGTCATAGCTAATAAGACACCTGCAATTGTTGCATGAATTCCAGAGTTATGTGTAAAGTCCCATAAAAATATACCTACAACTAAATATGGGAAAAATTTTTTAATATTAAATTTATTAATAACTAACAAAACTATAAATGCTAAAAGCATTAAAGATAAATATTTTATACTTAAATCACCTGAGTAAAATATTGCTATTATTAAAATTGCTCCCAAATCATCTATGATTGCGAGGGCTGTAAGAAATACCTTTAAGGATAAAGGAACTCTTTTACCTAATAATGAAAGAACTCCTAAAGAAAATGCTATATCAGTGGCTGAGGGTATAGCCCAACCATTAAGTGTTATTGGATCATTAAAATTTATAAAAACATATATTAAAGCAGGGATTACCATCCCACCAACTGCAGCTATAATAGGAAGTAAAGCTTGTTTAATATTTGATAATTCACCTTGTAAGAATTCTCTTTTAATTTCTAAAGTTACAAAAAAAAAGAAAATAGCCATTAAAGCATCATTGATCCAATGAATAACAGATAATTTTAATCCAAAATTATTTATTCCAATGAATAGATAACTATTCAAGGTAGAAAAATATAATTCTGATAAATTTGAGTTACTAATTATCAATGCTATTATGGCGGCAAATAGCAAAACTAAACCACTTGCAGCTTCAAGTTTAAAGAACCATCTAAAGGGTTTTGATAAATAATTAATCATAATTATCTTAAATCCTTAACGAATAAAATTAAATCTTTTAATGTTTCATAGAAATTAAATAAAAAAAATTCTAGATTAGGAAAAATACTAAATAAAGGTGTTTTAAACGTATCTAACAATATTACAAAGGCTATAAACGAGATTATTAAAACTAAAAGATATGATAAAAATTTTGAAAACGTAAAGTTTTTTTGTGATTTATACATTACAATTTCTGAACCTTTTGTATTATTAATTTTATCTGAATTTTTATTAATTCTTGTTTGATTAATCTTTTTTTTTGAAAAATTATCTGGATTGATTTTTCTTATTTTTATTAATTTTTCCTCAATTTGATCAGTTTTTTTAAAAAACCAAATATGATTACAAACACCACATTGAATAGTTCTTCCTTCATTTGGGATAAGTTCAGAATCAACATTAAATTTTTTAGCACAATTGATGCAGGCAATAATCATGTTGTTTATATATCAGATTCTAATAAAATTACCTTTATTTTACTAATCTTTCTACTTTGAAATAATTAATAAGTACTGTATTAGTAA
>MDTG01379544.1_pt1 | contig 11105 bp, 6 predicted proteins | sample 811421 | NCBI WGS metagenome assembly MDTG01 (sample SAMN05326645, study PRJNA326480) | marine metagenome | isolation source: seawater | place: Pacific Ocean: South East | collected 2011
CGAGCGCGGGGCCGTCGTGCATGCGGCCCGGCGGGCGCGAGTGGTGTTTAACGAGATGCGGGCCAGGGTGCTGGCCGCCCGCGAGACCTACACGCTGGAGCGCGACGCCGGGCGGGACCGTGTCAGTGCGGGGCTCGCGGCGCTCAGGGCCGCCGCCGGGCGGCAAGGACTGGGTGAGGGGCGCGACCTGGGCGTTGGTGCAGAGAAGGCCGCGGAGCCAGTAGAGCGGGGGTCTGTCCGGGAGCGGCTGGCGGGGATCCTGGCGCGGGACGTAATCACTCCGGGGCTGGAGCCGAATGCGGAGGATACGCGGCAGAGGCTGGCCGCAGCGCTCGGGCGGGCCGCGACGGTGGCGGTGCCGGAGGTCGCGATCGAGGACGATGACGCTCGCGATGGTGAGAAGGTCAGGCAGCGCGAAGGGCGCAGCCTGGGAGACGATACCGGGTGGAGTATTTGAGGGGGAAAGTCATGGGAAACGGAAAACTTTTGTAGCGAGTTCCGGCCCTCCCCTATACGGTCATGAACTAACTGCAGATTACAATTTGGACCTTGGATGGCTTCTGTTTTTTTCTCATATTGTCATGCTGACGAGACATTACGTGACCAGCTTGAAAAGCAGTTGGCAATCCTCAAGCGACAGGGACAAATCGAGACTTGGCACGATCGACGCATTGATCCGGGGCAGGAATTTGATGGTGAGATCAGTAGTCATGTCGAGACCGACGACATCATCTTGCTGTTGGTAAGCCCGGACTTTCTTGCGTCTGATTATTGTTATGACATCGAAATGGCGCGGGCTATGGAGCGACATGAGCGAAGAGAAGCTATCGTCATTCCGGTTATCCTGCGTGATTGTCTCTGGAAGAAAGCGCCGTTTGGCAAGATTTTGGGTGTTCCTACTGACGGTACACCGGTGACGCAATGGCCTGACCGGGACCACGCCTTCAGACAAGTTGCAGAGGCCGTTCAGAAAGCAGTGGACCGCCTTGGAGGACCTGACGAAGCCAACAGACTGCCGCAGGCCGCACGATCTGTGCCACCTGAGGTCGATCCAAGCCTTCGCTCCAGCAATCTTAGGATATCAAAAACCTTCACAGACAGGGACCGTGACGTTTTTTTGCACGAGGCGTTTGACTATATCGCTAAGTATTTTGAGAACTCGCTAAACGAACTGGTATCCCGCAACGCCGAGATCGAAACTACCTACCGGCGGATCGACGCAAACCGCTTTACAGCCGTGTGTTATCGTGATGGCCGAAAGGTTAGCGAATGTATGATTTTTATGGGGATGGAGCACTTGGGGGGCATTGCCTATTCCGGTAGTGAAAACGCTGTTGGAAATGGGTTCAATGAACAACTAACAGTCGATTCTGATGAGCAGGCGTTGTTTCTGAAGTGTTTGGGTATGGGGTTGCGAAGCAACGGAAAAGAAAAACTTACTTTCGAAGGTGCTGCGGAGCTTTATTGGGAAATGTTGATTGAACGATTGCAATAATTTTAAAAGTCTCAGTGAAATTGAGAAACAGAGATCGTTCTAAAGAGTGATAAATGTTCTTATCAAGGTATAGTTATTCGAAAAGTTCGGGTGCCGAACTAAAGTGAGGAACAAATTAAACGAAATAGACCATATATATCGTTCGCTCTAGTTCAGCTAACAGAGATCTGTGAATCCACGACGGATGAAAAAATACTGTCCGGCATTAAATTGGAACTTGGGCATCGCAAAAAACCTGGCGCTAAGCGTCTCGAAAAATATATATCGCAGCGCCTTTATAACTTGAATCAATCAAGAACTACTAATGAGGGTATTTCAACTCCGCTGACGCCGCCGTGGGCGCCAGTCAATGATGAGGTTCAAACGATATCTCCGAGCCAAAACCTACCAGAGCTATTTCAACAGCATAAACCTGTGCGGCATCACCCCAATTCGCGCAATCCCAAGTATCCACCGACTGTCGAACAGGCAGGTGCCATCGAAGCTTTCATGACCGGAAAGACAACAAAGGTTACTGCATTTGCAGGCGCAGGAAAAACCAGCACACTAGTTCAGATGGCTGATCAGCGCGTCGGTGCGGGCTTATACTTGGCTTTCAATAAATCGATTGCGGCGGAAGCACGAGCAGAATTTTTGCCGTCTGTCGATTGCCGCACCACTCACTCCATCGCATTACAAGCTGTTAGAGCGGGCCAAAAATTTGATAGCGCGAAGCTATTTACAAATCTCAAGCCCAAGCAGCTCGCGGCATCATTGGCACTCAAAACGAAAGTAGTCGCTGACACGTTGTCCCTGACGGATGTCCAGCAAGCGCATCTACTCCTCTCAACTATCAAAGGCTTCTGTCAAAGCAGATCTGAGGAACTGACACCGGAACATGTGCCCCAGACTGGTCGGCTTTTAGGTGTCGGTGAGCAAGAAAAGGCTGAAGTCATATCTCGGATCGCAGAAGATGCGCGAGCGCTGTGGCAGCGGATGATCAACCACGCTGATATTATTCCAATGGGTCATGATGGATACCTCAAGTTATGGTCTTTGAGCGACCCAATTCTCGACCACGATTATGTTTTGATGGACGAAGCTCAAGACACTAATCCTGCTGTCATGCGAGTGCTGGAACGCCAGAGTACCCAAGTGGTCTACGTGGGTGACCAGCATCAACAGATTTATGCATGGCGGGGCGCTGTAAATGCCATGGCTGAAGCCAGTACGACCCATGAAACTTATCTGACGCAGTCATTCAGATTCGGATCTGAAATCGCGGCGGCAGCGACAGGCATTCTGCGTAGCTTGGGAGAAGAGAAGCCCATTCTGGGCAACCCAAACATGACAGGTCGTATTACAGAGAGTGGCCTTACCCGTACTGTTCTTACCCGGACCAACACGATGGTGGTTTCAGAAGTTCTGGATGCGCTTGAGCGGGGACAGAAACCGCACATTATCGGCGGCACGGATGAGATGATGAAGCTAGTTGGCAGTGTTTACGAACTCTTGGCCAGAAAACCAGCGTCCCACCCGGACTTTTTTGGCTTTACAAGCTGGGATCAGGTAGTGGCTTTCTCTGAGACTGATGAAGGAGAGGATTTACGTACTTTTGTTGGCCTTGTAGTGAAGTACGGGCACGGAGGCCTCTACCGAGCTCTGAAACTAACAGTCGCAGACGAAAAAGATGCCGACATTGTCCTGTCGACTGCACACAAGTCAAAAGGTCGCCAATGGCCATCAGTTCGTATCGCCGAAGATTTCAACGGAATGCAGACCCAAGATGGTAATATTCCCTTGGAGGCGAGCCGACTGTTCTATGTTGCAATTACTCGTGCTCAAAATCACCTTGTCGTTGGATCAGAGTTGCTGGCCGGATTTCAACGCGGGAAGTTGCCACCAAAGGAAATTACAGCTTCCGTTAAGAGGAATCTGGTACCCATAGTTTCACAGCGCCCATGGGCTACAACAACATCGTCGCCTTCACTAGAGTTGTCAAAGGATATTAAAAAAGTGGAAGTATCTCCGCGTACGCCATCGACTGCGAAGCCAAACTTTATTGAATCAAAGAAAGCTCCTAAAAAGGGAATTTTTGCACGTCTCTTTGGCGGTAAAAATTAGACATCTTACAACCGGCCAATGAGTTCAGAAATTGTATTTCTTAGAGTTAGCCTTCAGTTTTTTAAAATCATTTTCGTATCCATGCGAGCTTTTGGCCAAAAGCTCGCATTAAATCTTTCGGGTAAATACCACGCTGAGCCCCAATCGCTGGCTACTGAGGGACTAATCTGGCAGGGAAAAGCCTTCAGAATGATCACCCGCCCGATTAGGTTTTAGACCAGCCGAAGCATCTCAATTGCTTTTTTCTTCCGAGCAAGCCAAAAACTATCAATCAACGATGCTGTCTTTTTCGATGTCCATCTTGTATATTGTAGCCAATCTATGAATTTCAGTGCCATTAGCATTACCAACGCATTGAAGATCGTCTTCTTCCGAAACGTTGCCCCATGCCTCAATAACCAGTTCTTCAATCGTCTGAACAGGTGATTTTCCAGTTCCCTGCGTGACTATCGCTACCCATGAGCCGTTTCTGAAAAGGCCATAGTTCCGTCCTGCAGTTTGGGCGACATTTGAATCGGCCTCAAAACATGACTCGAATTCTCGCTTTGTAACGTCGTCATCATCCTCATGTTCAACTGGTCCCGTATGTAAAATAAGCTGAGTAACCATCTTCAGGGCTTCTAGAAATTCTTCTTTTGTCATCCAAACGCCTTGCCACCGGACGACCGGGAGTGCGGCTACGTCACCGCCACAAGCCATCACGATAACGGCAGCCCGTGCCTTTTCAGAATCTGGCACGTCTGCTTCGCTGAGAAGGATCGCTTGTTCAGAGCTCCAAGCAGCCAAGACTGGTTTCGGGACAACAGGTACTGCAGCATTACGTGAAGCAGTAGTTTCGACTCCAATCAGAATACCGGCGACCATATCGACTTTGCTCGCAGCGAGCCCATCGACGGTGACTAATCCAGAAGTATGCCAATGATCGGTTGCGTCGATCCTAGCGCGACCATAGACCTTTCCCTCTTCGTCTCTAACTTCGACAAGCTCTTCCCATGTCTGTACGGCGGTAGCCGGCGTGCCAGCTTTACCGGAAATTCGGTTCATTAATGAGCTGGAACTGATCTCAAGCCAATCACTGGCATCCGTACCACCAGATTTCTCGCCATCTTCGATGACTGTGATCGCTACATCACAGGCGGGCGCGATCGCAGCAATCATTTCACTTAGCTCAGCGGATTTTGGGGAGCTGCTTTCACCACGATGAAGAAGGCCATCAGGCGCTGTTGGGTTAGTTCTCAGGCGTACTTCAATCCGGGTGCCGCCGTCTATTGGTACATCTTTTGGGTCGGCGTCACGCAAGTTAGGACGCGATCCAAGGCCATGGCGGAACTCCAATACTCTGGCTGACTGAGCGTCGCGATCGTAGCGGCGCGTAATCACTCGTACCTGATCTCCCAGCATAAAGATCGAGAAGAACCCAATGCCATATTTACCCCTCGCCTTCATGCCTGCCGAAGCGAGGCCCGGAAATTCTTGTATGGCGAGCGATGATTTCCAAAACGACTGACCAAAGTCGATCAATGGCCCGGTCAAGACGTGTTGCGACATTCCAACTCCATTGTCCTCGAAGGAAAGCCAAAAACCGTCAGCGCGTTTCTGCAGGACAACTTGAAGCTCACCCCATTTCTTATGGCGACCCTGCAGCCTACGCCGGGCAGTGATTGCGTCGAGTCCATTTTGAATGAGTTCTCGGATTGGTGCGGTTGGTCCGCTTCCGTAAAGCTTGCTCCCACCCAGAGTCGCCACGATGTTGGGTATGTCACTGACGCGGACAGTGCTATCGACCGGGGTCCACCCGACCGTCTCAACCGTGCGGGAAAGTTCGCTCGGGGAATGAACACCCTCGACCCGCTGCACAACAAGTAGGGGCCTTTGACGATCCCGCAGTACGCGGTCGACGTTGCGCAACTCGCGGTCAACCATTTGGAGTGCGTCGTAGGCTACCCACCAAGCATCTGCGAGTTCGGGTTCGAATGGCGGTTGTGCTGTGTAAAAAAGTGCGTCTCCACGGACGTATGGTTTAGCCATCCGTCCTTGGAAGTTCCAGTGATCAGCCGCGACGCCAACCGGTTGGACCAGCGCGAACTCGAAAGCGGGCGCGCGACGTTGGTCTAAATGCATCGCATCAGCAACACGAAGTAAGCAGGCGACTTTAAGCAAATCGACCGTGCAATTGGTGACACCGGAAAGCGCGCCCAGCGTACCCGAAAGTTCTTCCTCGACCTTTCCAATTCCCCACCAATGGCTGTACGATAATTTGCCGATCTTCTGGCCATAAAAATTTCGGATTTGCTCATCCTCAATGATGAACATTGCCTGCTTCTTGGGCCCCTCCCACGAGATCATAGGTAGGTTTTCCGCCTGCTTAGCGTGCAGTAAGCGTAATGCCTCCTCCGTCGTGCGTTTTTCCACCTCCTTTGCAGAAACCGCATCGTCCGCGGGTACTGCAGCTGAATAGCGAGCATAGAGGTCGCGCCATTCAGATTCTAATTGCAACTCCGCGATGCCACCAGGATACGCCGCGAGCGTCATTGCAGCGTCGTGCAGAAGTACAGCACCTCCAAATAAAAATGCTTCGGCAGGGTTGAGATTGAAACTTTCACCAGATGCAATGGAAGCCATTTCCCATAGCGCATCAAGATGCGTCACATCGTGAATGGTCATTTGTGGAAGATCGGCTTGAATCTTCGCGACAAGGGCGCTCGCGCGCGTGCGCATAGCCTCATAACATCCAGCAAGGCGCTGTTGCTCGTTTTGGGTGGCATCGTCACGTATTTGTTCAAACGCCGATTTCCACAGGGCTGATTGTTTAAATGACATGATCTGAGTTTGAATCGTAGTGAGTCCCTTAAAGCAACAAAATATTACTATTGCTTTGGCGTTAAGCGCTCAGCGACAAAGGCTCTTCAGCCGCGCAAGGTGCTTGGAATCGACTTTCTCGACCGCGTCGAAGAGCGCGACCGCCGCCCCCTTCGTTTCCTCAAGCGTCATTGTCGAGAAGGACAGCAAGTCGTCAATATTGTCCGAGTGGGATTCGACCTGGACGAGCCGCTCCAAGGCGTTCAGCTTCTCACGGTCCAGGTCGGGGTAGTCGGCGCACAGCTTGTCGAGCTGTCCCGGCAACCCGCCCCCGCCCGGACACTTGAAGGCCAAGAACACGTCGAGCACTCGTCGGATCACGTTGGGCATCATGTAGCCATGGTCGTCGTAAGCGTCGGGGTGCTCCACGAACCTAAGCACATGACTGAAGAGGAAGTGGTATTCGGAATCGTACTCGCGGAGCAGCCTCGACATCTCGATGATCGTCGATGATCGTCGGAGTTGCCCTTCCGGGATCGTTACATCGATGAAGAGGAACGTCGCCGTCGTGTCTTTGCCAACAGGGGGACGGGCTCGCCCTTTCCAGGTCTTCCTGAACTCATTCATGCATTGCAAGTTGTGTGTGAGGATGAAGACCTGAGCGGCCTTTTCGAGGCGGGTCCTCACAAGGGAGCACGCGAAGTTCAGCGCCTTCGTGTCCAGGCTCGACACTGGGTCGTCAACGACGACGATGACGTCCTTCAGCTTCCGGTTGTCTGCCTCGATGGACGACAGGAAGTAGGATATCGCAATCGCGGTCTTCTCGCCTTCGCTCGGGACACCGGTGATCGGCGTGCCGTGCCGCAGGAGTTCGTAACCTTCGTCGACAGGATTGATTGTGAGCTCGCCGTGTCCGAGATAGGCCGCGATTAGCTTGTTGATTACCCCGGCGGCGGATCCGTGTGTCCTTATCTTCTGGCGGAGCTCGCGCGCCTCCTTCCGCAGCGCCTCAACATTCTCATCTTCGCGCTCAAACTTGTTTGTTGCCTCGTCGAGGTCCTTTGCCGTCTTCGCGTAGTCGTCGCGACAGTCGATAATGAAGTGTCGCCGTATCGAGGTCTCAGCGGCTTCCTTATGCTTCGCGAAGTTGGTGACCGTCTGATTGTGGGCCGAAATGGCCTCGTTAACGGTCGCAACACCCGCAGCAAGCCGCTCCGCAGTGGCGAGGACATCCGCTTCCGCGGCCACGTTCTTCATGTCGGCGGGCGTCGCCGGACGTTCTAGCTTGGCGTCAAGGACGGTTTGCAGCACGCCCAACTGCTCCACGAGCAGGCGAACGTCCTTCGACATATTTTTCCGGACCTCCCTGAAACCGGCCCGCAGCTCCGTCGCCAGATCGTCCAATGCGGGCAAGTGAGTGCCCATTTCGATCGTGGACTCGATGAGACCACTCAGCCGCTCGGCAGTCTTATTGATACGTGCGACGAACTGGTCGACCTTGTCGTCCAGAGCGGCAGCGAGGAGCGCACGGCGCGCGGATGAGATTGCATTACCGCAGAAAAGGCAGTCGGTGATCCCGTGAGCTTCGTGGTACTCACGGCCTTGCTTCAGCCAGAGCAGTATGTCGGGATACTGCTGCACCTCGTCGAGCGCCACAGTCGCCAGCGACTGGCCGCAGACGTCGACGATGAATCGGTATGCCGACTCGATGGCCGCCTTGTCGAACGACATCGTTTCGAGGTGTGGCATCGGCTCCTCAAGCCGTAGCGTGTCCTCTGCCGCCTTCAGTTCGTCGTCCGTGAGTGCGGGTAGATCATCTACCTTCCAGGTGTCGTAGTCCTTGGCAAGAGCCGGAGCCTCGTACTTGCGGCTTCCAAGATGGAGGCGGGATGCAACCGACTTCGCGCGTTCCCTCTTGTAGCTGGCGAATGTCTTTTCCGCTGCTTTTTCGGCGGCGGATGCGGCTTCCTTCTGCGCATCTGCTTGGATGATGCGGCCCTCGAGCTTCGTCAGCTCGTTCGCTGCTTCGGCTTGGTCTGCGCCGATGTAGAATACGGGGTTCGCGCGCCCTGCCGCCCATTGTAGGTTCTGCTCAATGTAGTCCGAGTTAAAGACAAGAAGTCGCTGCTCGAGACCGACGGAGTTGATCGGGCATCCGAAAGCTGAGCCATCGTCCAGCGTTACCTCGAATGTCCCGCCCGTAGGAAGCTTTGGGTGCGCGCCCCCAGCCGCAAGGCTTGCGAAAAGGCGCGACAGGGTACTCTTCCCTGAACCGTTGAAACCGTAGACAAGGTTGTAACGGCGGAACTGGAGGGACGGCGAGCGCGCGCCGCGGTCGGCGAATATCCCCATTCCCTGAAGTGATTTGATGTTAGTTATCATAGCCATCTCAACAGTTCATGGGTCGGCTTGGTCTTTGTCAACTTCCCGACGGAAAAATCTGACGTGTCACCCATTCCACGGATGCGCATGTCGTCGATCATCCTCTGGCGCAGCGGGCTAATTCCCTCCTCTGTCATGGGAATCTCCTGTCTGATGAATGAGAAGACCCTAATCGTCAGGCTGGTCCATCAGATCGCAAAATGTGCAGCGTTCTGGACGTCTCGCGCCAGCAGCGCCAAGCACCGATACCGCGGAGCGGCTTCGCCCTTGGGCCGGGTTGCGCTATGAGCCCTAGAACACGCTTCCACTAGTACCTCATGCAAGCTTTTGGCTATAAGCTCGCATAGTATCTGACCGGAGTGCGCTTCAAGGCGAGTATGCCGTCCGAGTGATTAAACGTCAGTCTGGTGATCTGAAGGCCAGACACCTCAGTCCTGCTAAGTGCCAGGCTCAGCTATTCGCGCCAAGTCGTCCGTTCCTGATCCAAAAGAAGCTGATGGCCAAGTCACTTTCGCAAGTTTTGTTAGTCCGGCGATCGCAATCGCCGGACCCTTAGTCAGTTTGAAACACCGAAAAGTGAAAGATCAACGGCATCTGCCATGACCTTATATCCCGCGTCATTGGGATGCAGGTGATCACCTGAATCGTAAGCAGCGTTCATCCGCTTTTCGTTTTCGGGATCTCGCATCACTGTGTCAAAATCGATTACGCCGTCAAAGTTGCCGTCAGTGCGGATCCAGTCGTTCACCGCGACACGCTTTGCCTCTTTGTCCTCCGAGTAGTAGCCCTCCAGCGGCCCGCCCTGGAAGGTGTCCTCGAAAGGCGTCAATGTTGCGCCGATGATTTTCAGGCCATGCATATGAGCACGGGTAATGATTTGCTCGTAGCCAGCGATAATGTCGTCGGCTGTCGGTGCAGGTTCGGAGGGAGCCGTGAGAGGTGAATCGGGCCAGCCGATGTCATTGATCCCCATCATGAACACGACAGTATCGGCATGTGGATGAGTCAGCACATCGTCGTCAAATCGTGCCAGTGCATTTACGCCCATCTGGTCGGTCAAAACTCGGGCACCAGAGATACCTTCATTCAGCACGCCAATATCGGACCCGGCCTCAACAAGTCGCTCGGCAAGAATATCAGGCCAGCGGACGTTTGCATTGGGTGTTGATCCATCGCCATCTGTGATCGAGTCGCCGAAGAGCACGACAGAGCGTGGCTCACCTTCTGCTTCGACCTGAATGCCGCTCAGAAAGAAGCGAGAATTGAAAGTCTGGGGCTCCTTGAAACGCTCGTCAGCGCCAAAGTTGCCGTTGCCCGAGATATAAGCCGTCTGCCTGGCATCGTTGTGCCATGTGGTCAGCGGTGTGACGTTCGGCAAATAGAGGCTCACCGCGACACTGGCGAGATCTTCTGTGCTTAGATCAGCAGGGTCAGACCAGACGGAGGCACCAGGCGGAACAGAGATCCCCGGCTTTCCTGAAAAAGTCAGGTCCTTGTTGCTCGCGGGTTCGATGCCCCCCTCCGCGGCAGAAAGTGCAATCTGAGCGGAGCCAATAACGAGAGGGTCGCGACCGTAGCGGTTTGAAAATTCAACCCGGATCGCGGGTCCACCTTGGGATATGCGGGCTACCTGACGAATGGTCTGGTCCCGCACAGAACGCGGGATTGCTGCGGCGGCGAAAAAGTCATCACTCCAAATGGGTTGCGGACTAGCGGCCCAAGTGCCGAGCCAAGACGATTCCTGTGCTGCGAGCGGTGAGAAAACGGCATGCGCGCCTAGAAAGGCCGCGGCAAGAACCGATCTCGAAACAAAATAAGACAAGGTCTTCCTCCCTGATGATATCGACGATTAGAAAACTGAAAGCCGTGAAAAAATTATTGTCCCCATTTTCTAATTCGATCAAGCATTTCAATGAAAACCTCATCTCCCTCCCTCGCAAGTCTTATGAAGCGAGGGTGCCAGCCACCGCCTTTGATGATCTCAGGCCTGATCATGCAAGCTTTCTGTTATTAGCTCGCATCGCTGATAATGAACTCTGCCAAACGTTACGGCGAACGATATTTCGTTAGTGACAAACGCGTGAGCCTACTAAGCCCAAATCAAAATAGGTGGGGTTTCGCTTGCTGCTTTTGCATGAAAGCTTGCCTCATATGGCGATAAGCCATGATGATGAGATCACTAGGGAGGTCGGCAGCGCGCCATGCGTTGCTGAAGAACAGGAGGATATTATGAAATTCGGACAGATAACCGCTGTGTCGATGCTAAGCGTTTTCGCGCTTGGCACGCAGATGGCGTCAGCGCAGGCCCCGGAAAAAGGCAGCCCGC
>MDTG01153429.1_pt1 | contig 11104 bp, 9 predicted proteins | sample 811421 | NCBI WGS metagenome assembly MDTG01 (sample SAMN05326645, study PRJNA326480) | marine metagenome | isolation source: seawater | place: Pacific Ocean: South East | collected 2011
CGAGTTGGCGCACCACGCGTCGCGCGCGGCCAGCAGGTCGTTGCGGTTGGCGAAGGGCGGCGGAGGTGGAGGCGGCGGTGAAGGCGGGGGTGTCGCACATGAAATGATTCTATTTGGTGGTTTGCAATCCACTATCATGGATGGAGTGGATGGATCACAGTCTATTTTAACAGAATTATAACGTACCGAATACGGAGGAGGCGGTGGCATGGCGGTGGAGCCTGGTGGCGCACCCTGCACCATAAAGGTGCTACTGCCGCTCGACGACGTCGGAGGCGCAGCCGAGCACTTATTTTCATCGAGACATACGGTACCTGAATGACAATCTAACTTTTGTGTATACGGTATCGTGCACTTGTGGCCTTCACCCATCTGTTTTACTCCTTTATCATCCTTCAAGTTACTCAAATATGTAGTGTCGGAACAATTTTTCCAAGGAGCTGCGTAAATAGTATCGTATACAGGACCATTGGATACAGTATTTCCGTTGAGTCTCCTCATTTTTGTAATTTCAATAGCTTGTCCAATATTCAAGTCAATAGAATGTGTATGAAGAGACGTACGAATAGTGGTGAAGTAATAATCTTCAATACCCAGGCGTTCAATACCCTGCGAAGAACTCCACTCGCTGTACGTCCAGCCAAATACACCAGCAAAAACACAGGTGCAACGCGAACTGACATCGCCAACGGTCACTCAAGGTCGAAGCACATAGCCGTAAACCATATCCCCGCACCGCCATCGGTTGCTCCCTTAGACACACGGGCAATCACTTACGGATCTCTTTTCGGCTCGTGCCTCTTCTGGTTCGTCGCGCATGCCATTTTTAGTTGCAATGAAAAAAAATGGAGCGATGCCGTCATTTGGGTAGAGTCGAGGTGGACGACTTTGACTGACAAAAAAAAGGCATTCGCGAGCACACCAATTGCGCCACTCACTGAATCATCACGGGACACGAACCGCGCTCCGTGTCCGTACAGGTGTCTCCCGTCAATTGACGACAGCTTTTCGTACATCCGTCCGACTCCTTAAAGTCATCGCACAGAAACGGCCCGCTCTTGCACGGATTGTGCTCGTTGCTGTCACACTTGCCCTGTTCTGGGAGGCAGCAGGGTTTCTTGACGCTCGAGTTTGTAAAAGCAATGTAATTCCCTGGCCGGACGGAGAGGTTGCACTCGGTTTTCGGATGATCACCTTTCCACACCCACTGCCATGCCTGACGCGGGCAATCCGAATTCCCAGTTGTAACTTTCAAAGTAGTGCTGTCTGAGACCGACTTACTCGACGAATGTGCGTATGAAGCACTGAACGAAAAGGTTTCTTCCGTCTCTATCCCCAACGGTTTGAATGACATACCCTCTGTAAAGGAATTGGCAAACGAAAATGTCACATCAACACCCGCCGAAGACCTCGTCGAGTTGGTTTTAGTCTCGGTCTTCGTCTGTCCACCTGTCGTGGACAGATCCGGCCTGTATTCCCAGTAACCTTCAATCTTGTACTGTTTCGGATCACACTTTACGGGCGGCACCGTGCACTGCCACGTCCCTTCGCCACTGCCGCCACCTTGCTTTTCCCAGATACCGTTGCACGAGAAAGTTGCAGAATTACCCAGCCATTGAGTGTACAATGTCTTGCCGTCGTTTGTGGTATGGGTGTTGTTGCACCCACCCGCACCGCCCGCGATACCGCACTTGAATCCGGGTTCGACGGCATTTTGTCGTGCAGGGTCGCAACTGTCGGCGCAACCCATGAGTGGTGTTTTCTATAACAGAAATTAAAAAAAATCATGTTTCATTTTCTTCTTCGATTCACACCGGACACGCGCCTCGCTTCAAATCCGTACAGTTGGCGAGACTCTGGCAGCTCTCGGTACATCCGTCCGTCTCCTTGAAGTCTTTCCCGCACAGAAAAGTCTTCCCAGACAGACACGGGTTGTGCGCGTTGCTGTCGCACAGCGACTCGCCGGGTAGACAACATGGCGCGTCCGAAGACGATGTGGTGTATGCGGTGTATTCACCTGGTTTGACGGTGATATCGCATTTCGGATTCGTCGAGTCTACGCCCTTGAAGACCCATCGCCATACGGCACGAGGACATTTGCCACCGATGTTAGTTTCGGACGTTGTGGTCTCCGAGGTGGCGTGACTGTACTTGGCAGCCGTTTCTTCCGAGAATGTAGTCGTTTCGCTACCCTTAGCTGCGAGACCGGGCACGTTCGGAAATTCCATCGATACTCCTGTCTTGAATGCTTTGCTAAATGCCGTTTTGACAGTTTCACTGTTGCTGTATTCCGTCGTGACGGTCGTCGATTTCGACTTGCTCACGCCCCCCACCGTAGACGCTTCTTTGTCATACTCCCAGTACCCCTGTATTTTGTAATTGTCAGGGTTGCACTCCAACTGTTTGGCGAAGCAGCGATACGTGCCTCCACCGGAACCACCGCCGTCTTTTCTCCACTCCCCATCGCAATGATACTCGGCGCGCCCCCCCGTCCACTGCGTGTATAATTTCGTGTTGTCTTGTTCAATGTGCGAACTGTTGCAACCAGCGAAGCCCTCCCAGATTGTGCAATAGTCACCCGGTTTGGCTGGTGTCGTTTGGTAGGGTGAGCAGCTGTCTGCGCAACCTCCCATTGTGGTTTGTTAGAAAGGGTACAATGAAATATTTTTGACCGGTCGATTTTTTTTTTTCGTGTACATTTGAAAAAAGGGCATGACGTCCATCGGTTCAATCATCACACAAGGGCCGAACGCTGGCCAAATCTACACGGGACAGTTTGGTCCTACAGACATCGGCGGTTTTGCGACGAGCGTGCCGATGGGATCCTCGACCATGCGCAGCTCCCTGACGGCCAAACAATACGCAGCAAAAACTGGAGACATGAAGACGAGGTTTTTTTTGGTTTCACTCGTCATCGGTATCCTGGTTTTGGCCCTCATGCTATTCTTTCTACGCAAACTCTAGGAGGCGTGGTTACTGGCCCCTTTTGGTTTCGATTTTTCTTTTTTTTACAAGAAAATGCGCTTGGGATTCGTGCGGCCGGTGGTGCCCCGGGTGCCCAATACTGCGCCGCTCGAGATTGAGACGGTGTCGCGCCCCACGCGACGTCCGAGCTGCTACCTCCTCTTGTCGGCGTGGCCTTTACGCGGGGACTTGATCGAGAGCGCATGACAGGTCATTCGCTACACAACTGCGAAGCGGTCGTCACGTGATATCACATGGGGAAAAGCCCGAGCCGCCGACCCAATCGCCCAAAATTGTGCTAAAATTTGTTGAAAAATTAGCGGATTTCGTTCAAGTTGGACACCGAACTTTTCGTCGATGAACTACGGTCGAATACCCGTTTCGAAGAGTGGAAACGGCATCGCTGAACCCACCACCCGAAGGTATAAAGTTCTGGACTGAGCACATTAGAACGAAGTCATCGTCGGGATTCTCAAAGAATCGAATCGTAATATGTGCAATCTTCGCGTGAGATTGCAATTTGTCCGCAATTAATGATGCCATATCCAGACTTTTTGGTGCGTTGTGCACACGCGAACCGCCTGTCATAATACAGACATGCAACTTCGTGTCCGTCGGACTGGGTTGAAAATCTTCAATTATATCGTGTACGGGACGCATGTAAATGGCGCCAACATCTCCCATTTCATATTCCAAATCTGTTGATATCATTTTGGCCACACCAAACTCGTCTTCCAGCACATCTCCGCCGCGTAAATGGATCACCCAGTCCGGGATGAACTCGATCTGTTTTTCGCGAACGATGTTAGCTAACACTGTGTACTGTTCGGGTTTCTTTGTACGTCGCATATACTCTGATGCGATGCTATCATTAAACATTCTCAAATGTAGTTCCCTTCCATCCTCTTTGCCTTGCGCATAGGAACTGAAGAACATATCTGCAAGTCGATATGCCGCCCATCTATCCGTTATCGTTGGAAGCACCACAGTAGTCACAAGATCTTTTGGCGATCTTAAAAATACACATCGAGCTAAGTCGTAAAACACATGCAAGTGCGAGTGACATTGATACACACCCTGTTTTGAACCTCGATACATCAACATCCATAAAGACGCACTTCCTGTTGTAAAAAATATTTTCGCACATTGCGAAACAAGCTTTACCATAGCGAGGAATGACGGAATATTTCGATTGTTTGGACGTGCAACATGGACATCTTGTCCGAAATGCCTTTTCGTCTTCGATGAGAAGTTGGGACAGTTTGAATAGACGAGCAGGTGGTATCCATTGTCAACGCACAGCCTCATTTGCTCGTAAAAGATATCAATAAGGTCCGAGTGTTTGGAGCCTTCGATCCCATAGTAGAATGCGGCCGTTTTGTCCATTTTTAAGTTCCATTGCTTTATGCATTTGTCTGCAGAGTCATGTATATTTTTGCGTAATGAAAAGTAACACTCTATGACTGGCAAATAATAAGATATTTCAAAGTCGTATGTAATGTCTTCGTGGAACATGACTGGTTGTGGATTTGCAATGCACGCGATGAGACATTTTTCAGTTGCTGGGACGAAACATGTCTCGAGTATGTTTTCCGGTAGTTTATGAAAAAACGTCGACGAAAGCGGAGTCGTTTTTCTCTCATGAATGTACTCTATTATCGCACGAAGAATGAAACTACATTGTGAGATAAAATCCATCCTGTCCATTGTTTTTGTGTTTTGAAAGTTAAGCATACACTCCAACGCGTCGACCATGTATTAAACATTCTAAACAGTGGACACTGCGTTCGTTAATGGGTAAAGCGAAGTTTACATCGATGTGCCCCAAACGCTAACCCTAAACCCTGCCCCTGGCAACAACTGTCTTTTTACTGGATGAAACACAGACTGCTTACGATGGCAAATACGACTCCCCAAAGCTGAAGAGTTGTCGTGCTCTCTTTGAATACGCACATCGATACAATGCTGACACCAACAATGCTCGTCGTCTGCCACAGGCAACTCACGGTATTCATGTGATTCACATAACGAATCGTCATCCCGAATGCTAAGCCGAGCGTCGCGAAGAGATACAAACCCAAAAAGCAATACAATACATTTCCACTTCGGACCCAAAGAGTGAGTGCCCATGTGGCGGCCACTTCTATTGCGGTCAACAGCGTAGTGCAGCAGAAGATTATACCACGCATCTTTCAATACACATATACTTTCTCTCAGCTGACCGCATCGCCCAAAACGGCCGTGAGTGAAACTCGCTAATTCCACGGTTGTCACGCAAAAAAATTTAATTAGAGATTTTTTTTTTCGGCATGAGCACACTCGAAGCGGATGATCTGCTCATCGGACCTGACGAGTGGTCTGCGTCGCTCTTGGAAGACCTCACCTTCGATACCACCGAAGCAACCGTACAAGCGACGGTCGAATCGTCGTCACCAGCACTCACGTGTGTCAAACGATACATTGAGGCTCGTCACGACTGCCTGCTGAGACGCATTCGAACTGAGGTGTCTTCGTCACGGTATGAGACAATTCTCATGACTTTGTCGGTTTACGGTAGTGGCGTGATTTCCGAAGCAGTGGCCGAGGTCTTCATACGCAATGCCTTGTCATCGCATCAGTCGTTGCACGAAGAATTCTGTATATTGATGCGCGACAAGCACATATATGATGTCGTCCAAAAATCGTACGACGCGGTCGTTTCCGACGCATCAAAATTGCCTTCTGCTGAATCGTTATAGAGAATGGCTGCCCTCGTGACCTCACAGAATGTTGGCGAGTTGAAATCCTTTTCCTGCAAACAGCTCGAACAACGTGTCCGTATCAAGCTGGAGGGTGGTGAGATTGTAGCTCTTCGGCGCAATTATGCCGCGCATTTGCACGCTAAACTTCACAACGTCGACGACAAGGAGGACCCTTGTTGGCTTTCGCTCGACGGTGAGCACGGAGTGTGTTTCAACACAAAAAACGGCACGTGTTTATACTTGTATATAGTTCCACAAGAGCACATGCACATCCTTTTGGATCAATCGGGCTCGATGCAGACAATTCAAGATGCCGTCTACAAAGGTGCTCAAGAGCTTGTCGAAGAATTGTCGGAGGGCGCCATCGTTATTTTTAGCACATTTGCGTCCGAAGTGAAGATTGGCCACGCGGAGAGCAAAGCGCGAGCGCTTGAGCAGCTGTCATCCGTTCCGACCGCGCATGGATTGACGCGACTTTACGATGCGATCGTCCAGGCCACGACCGGCCAAGCAAGCAACACCACTCTTCTGATCGTGACCGACGGATTAGACACAAATTCCGTTTCCACATCCTCGCATGCAAGCGTCGCCGCACAACGCTTCCAGTCGGACCCATCAAATCGTATCCTCTTTCTCGGCAGCAACCAAGACGCCGTGCTTGCAGCACAAGCGCTGCACATTCCGGCAGAGCGAGCGCTCACCTTTGGCGCTGAGGCAACGCATATGCGAGCAGCTCTTCGTTCCGCATCCGATAACGTCACGCGCTACCGATCTCTTGGAACCGATGAATTTACCATTGTCGAACGGCACGCCTCTTTGGAACAACCACCGGAACACCGCCCCGAAAGACCCCCCTACGTTGCGGGCGAGCGACTGTGATGGATATGTTAAAAAAAAAGGGCGAGGGGGGGCCAACGAGGTTCCGGCATCGAGAACTTCCGGTTTCGGAAGGAACAACCGAACGCCCGAGCCGCGCGTCGTGCTTGCCGCCCCCTCCTTCCTGACCGTGCACAGCCAAGTCAACCACAGTCCCATTCCTGATAAAATTGCCCATATTTTTCGCCGCAGCGGTGCTGGGCAACCCAGTCGCACTCCGACAGAATGCAACCGGGCGAGCTTGGCCACAGATCCAGTCGCATGCCGAGCGACGGATGTGTCCGTTAAAAAATTGAGCTGTCTTTGAACTCAACAGGCAACTAATGATGATGCCCGAAATTCGGAGCTCCTCCTTGATATACGAGGATGCAGAAAGGTGTGCGTTAATTTTCCGAGTCCGTGCTGCTCGGTTCTGAGCACGTTGGTGTGAGTGGCGGTGAACGTGCTGCAAGATCAAGATGAAAAGGATCGCGTATACGCAGATGCGTCTCCAATCTTTCGAACCACTCTATAATCAATATGATAAATAAGATGATTGCAACAGATGCTAGAGCTGGGAGGGTGCGCAAAATGCATAATACGATTAGATAAGGAGAAAGAATCAGCGGGATCCTTATGTGTTCGGCGTGAGCCATGATGTTCGTTGTCGCCCTAATTTTTGGGTTTTTTTTTCTAACAAATGTCGTCACGTCGAGGCACACTCAGCGGCGCATCCCACCCGCTCCGACCTCGCGGTTCGACTCCATCTGCAGCGTCGGCGTCCAGCGCGCTGCCGTCGACGCGAGGGCGGGCGCAAATGAAGACGTTGCCTCAGTGGCTTGTCTCATGACCCATGAGATACGCGATCGTGCAACTTTTGTGAGTTTGATGGGGAAGTGAAAATTGATGAAAGATCATCGTGCCAAATTTTATTTTCAATGTGATAAGGAACCCAAAAACAGACATGAAATTCCTACATTTTGCCCTTTTCATTTTTGCGGTAACAACCACCGCATCGCTGATGCCACCATCGGCCTCGCTTCCAAAAACAACACCGACCATTCATCTTGAAGCCATCTTTAAAAAACATAACGAAGCTTTGCCGCGCGATGGAGAGTATGTGCATATCGGTGTTCCACTCGTGAATAATCTCAAGAGCAATAAAAATGTAATCGAAAAAGTCATAGACGCCAAAGACGCCCCCTATGTAGAAGTGCTCTTCACCGATGTAGATCTTGGTGATGGAGGAAGCCTTAGCGTCCTGAGCGAAAATGGCCAGCAAAGGCACGGACCGTACACCGCCAAGGACGTCGGTGCCGACAAATCAATTTTCACGCCCATGATCGGCGGCGGTCGGGTCGTCGTCCGCTTGGAAGGCCTCGACACGACGGGTAAGGCGCCTCGCGTTGTCCTGGATGGCGTCGTGCAGGGTTACTCGCTCAAGAAGCATCGGGAGCTCAATCCCACATGGCCGAAGACTAATCAAGACACCTCATGTGTCATCAACGCGCGCTGCTCTGATAACCCGGACGCCGTTGCGCTTATCGATACGGCCGTGACGGTGCATCTTGCGGGAGTATGGTGCTCGGGCACCATCGTGGCAAACGACGATCGCGAATTCTTCGTCTTTACCGGAGTGCATTGCGGCGCGGAAGGCAGAGAAATGGCCTTCATCACCTACCTCTATCATGATCTGCCGTGCGACCAGTGGAATCCAATCGGTGACGTTGGCCGTGAAAACACCTACCTGGACTACGAGCAGTACGCGCAAGGACGAATCAAGGCGCTCACTGGCATGGTGCGCGTCGCATTGGATTATTCGTCGGACACCGCAATCCTAAAATTTGTCAAGGATCCCCGTACGGACATACACGCAAACCTTCATCATTTGCAGGTCGCGGCGTGGACCTCACATGACCTCTCTCAGTTTGATTGGTTCGGGAGCACGCCCGCAATGCTTCTGACTCACGGCTCGGTAGTGCCGGTCAGTTACATAAATGTAACGAATCAAGCCTATAACGATGCTACCACGAAGATCGACGCCGTGGCAGTCGGAAGCGCGGTCACGCAGGGAGGCTCTGGAGGCGGACTTATGCTGTACCATCCGGACGAAGACCGCTGGTACCTCGTTGGCACACTTTGGACCACCGGCGATAGCTGCTCGTACTTTCCGGACGGTTCCGCTGGAGGACCGCTCGGCTTCGGTGCGATGTCGTATCTCTTTGACCCAACCAAGGGAGAGCAATGGATGCCAGCGCGCCAGATGAAACAAGCAAGCCATGCCGGCGCGACATTCACCTGCATGGATGTTTCGTCGTGCAACTACAATCCGAACGGCACACACCACGATCCAAAGCTGTGCAGAGGTGCTTTAAACCCATGTGGTAATTGTGGAGGGACAATGTCATGTCTTGCGAACGAGCGCTTTCCGACGTGCCAACATGTGCTGGACGCTTATGACAGAGAAATTGATGGGATTTCGTGCTGCTATCAAGAGAATGACAGGTGCCATAACCTGAAACAATTGTATCATCAACATTGTGGCTGCCCCATTAACATCACTGACCCGAGTCTTGTGTTTTTACCCCCAAACCAAGACTTTATACAACCGCTTGAGATTGAGATTAAAGCACCCTCTCCGCCTCCACCACCCTCCCTCCCACCGACATACTTTTGGAGCCATTGGGAGGAGGTCGGCATGGCCGATAAATTGTATAATAGCCCCAGTTGCCAATCGTATGCGAACTATTGCAATGACACGGCCGGTTTTAGACCGACATTGATCTGCTGCGCGTTGGATCCGTTGGATGGCGCGCAGGTGTGCGTGGCGAATGTGACTACCAGTAGACCCGTTCCCATTGAGAATACATATCAATTTTCAGATGGCCAATATTCTGGCATAACGTATACGGCCGTCAGCACCATTGGTCCTGACCAGCCATTTGGAACGTGGTATCGCGGAGATTACCAATCTGTTTCCGATGTACCACAAGCTGACGCTCCGGATCCGGATAACAGCCTCGTCGCAATCGCCGTCTCTGACGAGTATGATGCACCTGGATTGAATAATCAAACTGCGAATTCGCCTGTTGCCGTTTTTATGAAGTTTCACGACGAGGTTCCTATAGGCACTACTTTCTTTAGTCTGGACGCTGGCAACTGGATCTCAAACGACTGCGATGAAACTGCCAAGTGGTATGAGCTGCCCCTGGTTGCACCGATGTACCCTCCAGCGCCGCCGCACCCGCCGCCACCCGACAATAAATATTGCACGGCTTATGATATTAGCAGCCAGGGAGACGGCACGTGTGACACGAGACACGGTCTCATTGTGCACAAGGCGTGCTGCAGCGGTGGCGACGCGAAAGGCGCCGGACAGGTGTGCGAAGTCACGATGTCGAGCAACGTCGCTATCCCGATTAACGACACCTATTCTGACCAAGGCAATGTGTGGAGCGCCTTCTCGCAGGAGATGAACGGAAACAATTTCCTTGGCCGATTTGGCACATACATAACGCCGGGCGTCACACCACAGTGGAACTATGGCTACTGGCCAGGCTCGTGGGCCGCAATGCAGCAGCAATTCACCATCGCGGCAAGGTTTGACTTGCCACTCTATGCTAACCCCAACCCTCTCTACTTTTATCCTGACGCGTCCGACAACATGAAGGAGGACTGCATGGGTATTGGTTTTGCCCGTCGCTTCGAGGTGCCTGCAAAAATTTTGCACATGGAGCATTCGCCGCCACCGCCGCCGGCGCCTGGCGCGCAGTTGGTGACGCTCAATACGGTCGTTCCGTTGAACAACGTCAACGCTGCGCGCAACGATCACAGATGGGAGCTTTGGTGTAAGCTTTCCAACGGATGGGGTATGTACCAAGCATTGAAAGGTTCGGCGAGCAACGGAAACGCGTCCGACGTCGTGGCGATCCCCGACTATGACACAGAATGTACGATAGTGCTCTTTTCGACTAACGACTTGTGGCAAGGAAACGATGATTTGTGGAGCGTCACCAATCCCTACATCCCCGCATCGTGCGACGTTGAGTTGGACGGCTCGTGGAACTCAAGGGGATGCATCAACATTCCCCAGGCGGATACATACGTCGAAGTTTCCATCCCAGGCGCAGGTAGTTACCGCTACACTGTATCAAACCCGGTGGACCGCTTCGTAATGCTGCTTCAACGGCAGAAAGACATACAGTCGCCAAGGCCGCCGCCCTCTGCGCCGCCGCCTCCCGCTCCGCCCTTTTACCCGGCGAGCTTTTCGGAGCTACACACGTATTCCTTCGACCGCCAGCCAAGCTACGATAAACCACCATTTGGCAAAGTTCCTGGCATGTTGGAATGGGTTTGGAGGACGGGTCCGACGCCGTCCCAGAACACTGGGCCAGATGCTGGAATGTCTGCTGACGGGTATCTCTATACAGAAGCTTCCGAATTGCTCTACACTTCATATGGGATTTCGTACACGTGTGAAAACGGTGAGTTTGTCAACGAGATACAAATTGCCTACCACATGAAGGGTTATGGTTTCGGTAAGA
>MDTG01339749.1_pt1 | contig 11104 bp, 11 predicted proteins | sample 811421 | NCBI WGS metagenome assembly MDTG01 (sample SAMN05326645, study PRJNA326480) | marine metagenome | isolation source: seawater | place: Pacific Ocean: South East | collected 2011
ATTCCTTTGATTATTACTCCTTTAACCTTGTTATTCGTTAAAATTATTCCTTCTCCACCAAGCGACTCTGTAATTTTAACACCTGAATATTTTTTAATTAAAGTTTTTTTAATACTTTCTAATTCCTGTTGATTTTCAAAATTCAAAATCAAATGGGGATTTAGCCCAATTATTTTATTTGTTAAATCAGTTCTAAAACCATTCATTACTGACATAACTATAATTAATACCGCTACCCCAAGCATGATACCTAGGAATGAAAATAAAGAAATTATTTTTAAAAACCCTTGCTTTTTTTTTGGTCTTAAATTTCTTAAAGCAATTAATCTTTCTGTGTAAGTAAACAATTTAATTTTTAAGTTTTGATTTAATCTCTTTCAAATCAATAAAGGAACTATCGGAACTTACTTCTTTAAATTCAATTTTATCTTCGGTTGATTTAGATCCAATTATAATTTGATAGGGTATACCGATTAAATCATGTTTTTTAAATTTTTGAGACATATTCTCATCAACATCATCTAACAATACGTCAATATTTTGTTTTTTTAATTCTTCGTATATTTTTAAGGATTTAGAGAGATTTTCATTATTATTTTTACTCAAACTAGGTATTATAACTACATCAAATGGGGAAATTGATTTGGGCCATTTCATTATTTCTTTTTCGTATTTTGCTTCTATCACAGCACCAACTAATCTCGATACACCTATTCCATAGGATCCCATTTTAACCGAATTTTTTTTACCAGCTTGATTATCAACAAAACAATTTAATGGTTTAGAGTACTTATCTCCAAAGTAAAAAATGTGCCCGACCTCTATACCTTTTGTTATCATTTGATTTTGTTTGCTAACTTTTTTATCAAATTCTGATTTGTTAAATTTATCATCTGTTGCTGCATATACAGACGAATAGTCCTTTAGCATTTTTTGTAGAGATTTATTATCGAAATTATAGTCATTAATATCTATGTTAAATATATTTTTATCTGTATAAATTTTACTCTCACCAGTATCTGCCAAAATTATAAATTCATGTGATAAATCACCTCCAATTGGTCCGGTATCTGCTGCCATAGGAATAGCTTGCAATCCTAATCGTTTGAATGTTTTCAAATAAGAAAAAAACATTTTATTATAAGAAATCTTGGCGCTTTCATCGTCTAAGTCAAAAGAATAAGCGTCTTTCATAAAAAATTCTCTACATCTCATTACGCCAAACCTTGGTCTAATTTCATCTCTAAATTTCCACTGAATGTGGTAAAGCATTTGAGGCAATGATTTGTATGACTTAACTGATGATCTAAATATATCAGTTATTAATTCTTCGTTTGTTGGTCCATATAACATTTCTCTGCCCTGCCTATCTTTAATTCTTAACATTTCTTCACCATAATCATTATATCTTCCACTTTCTTTCCAAATATCTGCAGATTGAATAGTTGGCATTAACAATTCTTGTGCCCCGATTTTATTTTGTTCTTCTCTTACAACTTGCTCAATTTTTTTCATCACTTTTAGACCGAGAGGTAACCATGAATAAATACCCGCTGAAGCCTGTTTAATCATTCCAGACCTAAGCATCAACTGATGTGATTTAATTTTAGCATCTGATGGTAAGTTTTTTGTAATCGGTAAAAATAATTTTGATAAAAGCATTACTTAATAAATTCTCTTAAGTTAAAATAGTCATTTGAAACAATATAGTATATTCCGACAAAAATTACCGTAGTTATTAAGGTTGTGAATAAAAATTTTTTTAAAATATTTGGGTTTTTTGGTGCTCCTGGATCAATTCCTTCAAGATTATTATTAAAATTTTTTTCATCATGTTTAATTCCTACTGGTAAAGCAGAGAAAAAAACTACCCACCATATAATAACATAAACTACTATTGATCCAGTTATACTCATTACACCCTTGCAATATTAATGTTGGTGAATGGCCTTTTGCCGGTTTTATCCTTTATAATTTTTCTACAGTTCTGCTTAATTGTATCAATTAAATTTTTTTCTTGGTTAATATTATTCACTGAAAAAGTTTTACAAGTCTTATTAATTTCATCTTCTAAGTCAAATTTAAAAGTCTCGTTAATTTCATCTTCAGGAATTCCTCGATAACTTATTACAGGTTTTTTCATTTTGCCATTGCTAGCAATAATTAAAGTAATTTCTAAAATTCCATTGATTGATATATTTTTCCTTTCTTTTATCGAATTTGAGTCAAGACTAACAGCAACGTTTCCATCAAGATAAATTTTTCCTGTAGGAGCTTTATCAATAATTTCAGGTTGTTTATCTTTGTTGATTTTAATTATATCTCCATTCTCAACTTTTAAATTAAATGGAATTTGCATTTCTTTAGCAAAAGATATGTGCTCTTTCATATGTCTATGTTCACCGTGTACTGGTATTACGCATTTTGGTTTGACCCAATTATACATATCTTTTAAATCTTCTCTATTAGCGTGACCAGAAACATGGACAAAAGCGTTTTCTTCAGTAATTACATCGATTTCTCTTTTTACAATTGTATTTTGTAAGTGATACAATTTTTTTTCATTACCTGGAATTATTTTAGATGAAAAAATTACAGTGTCACCTTTTTCTAAGTTAACATCAGGATGGGTCTCATTAACAATTCTATTAAGAGCCCCCATTGGCTCGCCTTGGCTCCCGGTACATAGAAATATGACTTTTTCTTTTGGTAGTTTTTTCGCATCTCTAGGGTCTAAAGGTTCTGTAACATCCTTTAAATAACCACATTGCTTAGCAGCTTTATATATACGATGCATTGATCTGCCGACTAAAGAAATATTTCTTTTGGTTTGTTTCGCAATATAAAAAATACTTTCCATTCGTGCTACGTTTGATGCAAATGATGTTACTAAAACTCTTTTTTTTTGACTTGAGATGATTTTTAACAAACTTTCTCTAACGTCATTTTCAGATCCAGCTCTACCGGGACTAAAAACATTTGTTGAATCACAAATCATAGCAATTACGCCTTTTTCACCAATAGATTTTAATTTTTTTTCATCTACTTTGTTTCCTATTAAAGGATTTGGATCAACTTTCCAGTCACCTGTATGCAACACAACACCAACTGGGGTTTTTATACTTAAACCATTAGGTTCTAATATGGAGTGGGTCAATGTAACAAAATCTATTTCAAAAGGGCCTAAATTAATTTTGCTATTTAATTCAACTATTTTGAGATATTTTGTTATATCTATTTTTTTTTCCTTAAATTTTTCCTGAATTAAGACAGCAGTAAAAGGTGTTGCATATATTTTACATTTTAAATTTGGCCATATATGCACAATTGAACCTATATGATCTTCATGTGCGTGAGTTAAAACAATACCCAGTAAATCATCTTTTTTATCGATTATAAATCCTGCATCGGGGTAAATTAGATCTATCCCAGGTATGGACTCATCTGCAAAAGTAATGCCCATGTCAACGATAATCCATTTTTGATTTTCTTGAGGGCCATATGCGTAAAGGTTCATATTCATTCCGATTTCTCCTGAACCTCCCAGTGGGCAAAAAAGTAATTCTTCTTTCATGTTTTAATCGACCAATTTTAGTAATCCTTTTATCGTTAAATCCTTATCAATTTTAATTTTCTTTTTAAATGAATTTTTAAAAAAATTAGAAAGACCGCCAGTAAAAATAATATTGTATCTTTTCTTTGTTTCTTTCTCAATCATATTTACGATATTTTCAATTAAACCTTGATAACCCCAATAAAAGCCAGAATTCACTGCGCCTTGTGTGTTTTTTCCAATGATTTTTTTTACTTTGGTTAATTTTATGTTTGGTATTAGTCTCGCTTTTGATGAAAGTGTATTTAAGGATAAATTTACACCAGGAGCTATTACACCACCTTTGTAGCGATTTTTAATAACTACATCGAAGGTTGTTGCTGTACCAAAATCTAAAATAATATAATTTTTTTTATAATCGATTATTCCTATAGCATTTGCTATTCGATCTGATCCAATTTGCTGCATATTAACATCTATTTTTAATATTTTTTTCAAATTAAACTGTTTAAGCTCTTTTACTTTTAATTGGAATTTTTTTTCAATATATTTTTTTATAACGACATAAGTGTCTGGCACAACACTACTAAAAATAACTCGTTTTATTTTTTTTTTTCGTGAATTGATAAAGCCTATCTTTTTATTTAAATTAAAAAATTTTAATTTATTTGTATTTAAAGTTTTTTTAATTAAAAGTTTTTTATTTTTGTCAAATAAACAAATTTTTGTTTCTGTATTCCCAATGTCACCTATGATATACATAATTATACTACTATAAATTTTTCAAAGTTATTTTTGATAACTTTACAAATATCATTTTTTTTAATCTTACTATTGCTATATTTTTGTAAATAAGAAGTTTTTTTATCAATTAAATTTGGACTTTTACATAAATTAATGCCTACTCCAACTATAAAAAATCTGTCATTATTATGCGTTATGGTTTCTTGCAATATTCCACAAAACTTGGAACCCTGAATTAACAGGTCATTAGGTAGTTTAATTGTTATTTTTTCTTCAATAAAAGGATTTAAACTTTTTTTCAAAATTAAATATATTTTTCTTGTTAAAGTTTTAATCTGTATTTTTTTTTTAACGTTAAAGTAAATACTGATAAAAATATTACCTTTATAAGATATCCATTTACGACCGTATTGTCCCTTCCCTTTACTTTGAGAATTTGCAATTATTAAAGTCGGACTATTTTTTCCTTTTTTTATTCTTCTAATTGCAACATTGTTTGTACTATCCACGCTATTATATTTAACAATTTTTATTTTCATCAAATAAATATTCCAATTAACAATAAGCTTATAGAAGAGGGTGATACAAATAATAATGATAAAATTATACAGCTCAAAACAATCGTAACTTTTGCGCTAAAGTTTCGTATTTCGTCAAAATTAACTTTCGTGTCATCAAAATAAATTATTTTGATAACTTTTAAGTAGTAAAAAGCAGATATTACTGTCGTCAATAAGCCTATAATCGCAAGAGCGTATAATTCACTTTCGATAACAGCCATAAAGACAAAAAATTTAGCAAAAAAGCCTCCAAGAGGAGGGATGCCGGCTAAAGAAAAAAATAGTATCAAAAAAGAAAATGCAAAAAGAGGTTTTTGTTTCGATAATCCAGATAAGTCCTCTATTTCTTCCGTATACTTTCCATTTACTTTCATTAAATACAAACAGGCAAAAGATCCAATATTCATAATTACATAAATAGTTATATAAACTATTGTACTTGCATAACCCGAAGAAGTTCCGGTAGCTACGCCTGCTAAAGCATAGCCCATATGGCTGATTGAGCTATACGCTAAAAGTCTTTTTATATTTTTTTGACCAATAGCTGCAACACTTCCAAGTATCATGGACGCGATTGAAATAAATATTATAATAACTTGCCACTCATCTAAAATATTTTTGAATGGCAGATCCATAAATCTAATAATTACTGCTAGTCCCGCAGCTTTAGGAACAACAGCAAAAAAGTTTGTAATAGACGTTGGTGCTCCTTGATAAACATCTGGTGTCCACATGTGAAAAGGGACAGCTGAAACTTTAAACGCTAAACCAACCAATATGAAAACCATTGCAAAAATAGCACCAACATTTTGGGTGTTTAGATTAGAACTTATTTCTTCAAAATTTGTTGAGCCTGTAAAACCATACAATAATGAACAACCATATAATAAAAGACCGGACGATAAGGCACTAAGAACAAAATATTTAATTCCTGCTTCTGATGAAATAACATTGTCTCTATCAATTGCCGCTAAAACGTATAAAGCAAGAGATTGGAGTTCTAAACCAAGATAAAATAATATTAAATCATTTGAACTTAACATAAAAAACATACCTAAAATTGAAAACATAATTACAATTGGGTACTCAAACTTAAATAATTTTTTATCTTTTATAAATTGATTTGAGGAAATAAATACAAATATACTTGATATTAAAATTAAAATTTTAAAATAATCAGAAAATTTATCATTCTTAAAAGAGTCTAAAAAGATTTTTTGCTCTCCTCCCCAATCTGTGAGTATAAGATAAATCGTAACAAATAAAATTAAAATTGAAAGCTTGATAACAATTTGAAAACTATTTTTAAAAAAAACGCCAGCCATTAAACTTATGCAAATTCCTATAAACAAAACAATTTCTGGTAATATTATATTTAAGTTTTCCATTAATTTTTGTTAGTTAGGTTGGCAGTTAACTCATCCCGGTGATTTTCAATTATTCCATTCACTGAAATGTCCATGGTATTAAAAAAAGGTTCCGGATAAAACCCAAACACTAAACTTAAAATGCATAAAATTATTAAAACAGTACCTTCTAAATAATTTATATCTTTTAATTTGGACATGGTATTATTAATCTCACCAAATATAACTCTTTTTGCTAACCAAAGCATATAAGCAGCGCATAAAACTACTCCTGTGCTAGCTAAAATCGCTGCTAAATAATTTTTCTGAAAAGCTCCTAGCAATACCAAAAATTCGCCTATGAATCCTGTGGTACCTGGTAGTCCCAATGCACCTAAAACAAATATTATAAATATTAACGAAAAGTTAGGTAAATAGTTTACCACTCCACCGTAGCTTTTTATTAATCTTGAACCTGTTCTGTCATAAAGCACACCAACGCATAGAAATAAAGCTGCAGATATTAAACCATGACTTAACATTTGAAACATGCTTCCCTCTATGCCTTGTTTGTTAAAAGTAAATATTCCTAAAGTAACAAAACCCATATGTGCTACTGACGAATATGCAATTAGTTTTTTCATGTCCTCCTGCATAAGAGCAATCAAGGATGTATAAATGATTGCTATAATACTTAATACGAAAACTAACGGGGTAAAAAATTCTGAGGCAATAGGAAACATTCCTAAGGAGAATCGTAAAAAACCATAACCAGCCATTTTCAAAAGTATTGCAGCTAAAATAACTGACCCTGCAGTTGGAGCTTCTACGTGGGCATCAGGCAACCAAGTATGCACTGGCCACATTGGTGTTTTAACTGCGAAAGAACTAAAAAATGCTAGCCATAACAAATACTGAAATTCTTTTGCGATTTTTATCCTATAAATTTCTGTATAATCTGTTGTCCCTACTGACCAATATATGAATATAATCGCAGCTAACATCAAAACTGAACCCAATAAAGTAAACAAGAAAAATTTATAAGCAGAATAAATCCTTCTTGGACCTCCCCAAATACCAATAATTAAAAACATTGGTATTAATCCTGCTTCAAAAAATAAATAAAAGATTATTAAATCTAAAGAACAGAAAACGCCCAAAATAAATGTCTCTAAGACTAAAATGGCTATTAAAAATTCACTCAATCTTTTTTTGACGCTATTGATACATGAGATTATACATATAGGAGTTATAAAAGCAGTCAGAACTATAAATAAGATTGATATTCCATCAATACCAAGTTTAAATTTTATAAAACCACTTATCCAGTTTTTTTCTTCAATAAATTGAAAACCGCTAAAATTTTTATCAAAAGAGTGCCATAAAAATAAAACTAATAAAAAATTTGCGATTGATGTAAATAATGAAATGTAAATGGCACTTTTACTGTCGTCTTTTTGACTAGACAATAATATAAAAAGAGATCCAAGAAATGGAAGTGCGATAATAGTTGATAATATTGGAAAATTCATTTTAATTTAAGATTAGATACGTTATTAATGCTGACAACCCTATTAGCATTACAAAGGCATAATCATAAATATAGCCTGTTTGAAATTGTACTGCTTTATTAGAAATATATTTAATTACTTTGGATATCCCATCTGGCCCAAATCTATCTATAGTATTTTTATCACCTTTTTTCCAAAAGATTGTCCCAATTTTTTTTAAAGGTTCAACAAAAATAAAATCATATATTTCATCTATATACCATTTATTTAACAGAAAATTATAGAGAGGCATATTTGATTTTTTCATACCTTCTAAGATTGACTTGTCTTTCACAAAAAAGAAATAGGATATTGGTATGGCTGCTATTACTAGAATTGGAGTAATAAGGATTATCCATAGTGGTAAATCTTCTAACTTTAAGAAATTTAAAAATAGAATTGAATTTGACCAAAAATTAGTATCGTTACCGATAAAAATTTCTTTAAAATAATATCCAGCTAAAATAGACCCTGCAGCTAAAACAATAAGAGGGATTATCATAACTAAAGGAGATTCGTGGGTTTTTTCTACTGGCAGTGCTTTGTTGTTATATTCGCCAAAAAAAGTTTTAAAAAATAATCTCCAAGAATAAATTGCAGTTAAAAAAGCAGTAAAAATTCCAACACTGCTCACATAATTTCCAATAGCGTTATTTTTCAAATAAGCAAATTCAATAATGGCATCTTTTGAGTAAAATCCTGATAAGAAAGGAAAACCAGTTAAGGCTAAAGTTCCTATTAACATTAATATCATTGTATAAGGAATTTTTTTCCAAACCCCACCCATTTTTCTAATATCTTGCTCGTCATTAAAAGCATGTATTACAGATCCAGCACCTAAAAATAATAGAGCTTTAAAGAAAGCATGTGTAAATAAATGAAACATTGCAATATGATAAGCACCAACACCAGCTGCAAAAAACATGTAACCTAATTGACTACACGTTGAGTATGCAATAATTTTTTTTATATCATTTTGTACTAAAGCAACTGATGCAGCAAATAAAGCAGTAATCATTCCAACAATAGCTACTAGATTAAGTGCAAAAGTTGAATATTCAAAAATTGGAGAGCATTTAACTACTAAAAAAACACCAGCAGTTACCATTGTGGCAGCGTGTATTAAAGCTGATACTGGAGTTGGGCCCTCCATTGCATCTGGAAGCCATGTATGTAAAAAAAATTGTGCTGATTTTCCCATTGAGCCAATGAATAAAAATACACAAATCAATGTTATTACATTAAAGTCAGCTCCTAAAATGTTTAAATTCTCATTTTGAAAATCAGAAATTCTTGGAAAGACTTCGTTAAAATTAACTGTGCCAAATATTAAAAAAATTAAAAATATTCCTATCGCAAGACCGAAATCTCCAACTCTATTTACAATAAAAGCTTTTATAGCAGCGTTATTTGCAGACTCTTTTTTAAACCAAAAGCCGATTAATAAATAAGAGCATAAACCCACACCTTCCCAGCCAAAAAATAGTTGTAAAAAATTGTCTGAAACAACCAAGCATAACATTGAAAAAGTAAAAAGAGATAAGTACGACATAAATCTCGGCTTATGCGGATCATGACTCATATAACCAATTGAATAAATATGAACCAAGGCCGAAACAGAGGTTATAACCATTATCATAACTGAGCTTAATGGATCTAGATTGATAGACCAGTTTACTTTTAAGTCACCTGAGTTAATCCACTCGAATATAATATAATTTCCATAATTGCCATTAACTACTCCATTATAAAAAATGTAAATAGATAGTATTGCAGAAATGAAAATTATTAATGAAGAAAAAATTTGAGAAAACAAATTTCCTAAAAATTTTGCAAAATAAGTGATTATAGATCCAATTAAGGGTAAAAATATTACTGCGTATTCCATTTAACCTTTCATCTCATGAATATCTTCAACTCTAATTGAACCTTTATTCCTATAAAATATAACTATAATTGCCAATCCAATGGCTGCTTCGGCAGCCGCAACTGTAAGGATCAACATTGTAAAAATTTGACCTAACAAATCTCCAGAAAAAATTGAGAAAGAAATCAAATTGATGTTGACAGATAAAAGTATAAGCTCGACTGACATTAAGATCACTATTACATTTTTTCTATTTAAAAAAATACCTATTACACCTAAGAAAAATATAATTGCACCTAAAGTTAAATAGTGACCTAAGCCTATTTCAATCATCTAATTTTACCCCTTGATTAAATTTTACATCCTTTAGCATAACTGCAGAAGATTTTTCTCTAGAAATTTGTTTTAGGTAACTTTGAGTTTTTACATTTTCTCTTTTTCTATAAGTTAAAATTATTGCCCCAACCATTGATAATAGAAGAATAATACCAGAAAGCTGGAAGTACAAAATATAATCTGTGTACATAACGCTACCGATAGAGTGTGTATTTGTAATGCTTTTATCAATTACAATATTCGAGCTAGATATTACATTTTCTTTATATTTCCAACCGCCAACTACAACCAATAGTTCGAGAAATATCAAGACTGATACTAAAAGTCCTGAAGGAATATGAGTAGATTTTTTTCCGACAAACCATGATTGTTTTTGTTGAGCAACATTTAACATCATTACAACAAATAGAAATAAAACAGCTACAGCACCTACGTAAACAATCAAAAGTATCATTCCTAGAAATTCAGCTCCTACCATTATAAATAAACAGCCAACTGATATAAAATCTAGAATTAAAAAAAAAACTGAATTTACAGTGCTTCTTGATGTGATAACCATTAAAGCAGAAAAAATTGCTAGGATAGAAAAAAAGTAAAAAAATATTGCGTGTGCAAGCATTTATTTATAAATTTTGTCTGTTTTAATATTTTTTGCTAAAACAGACTCCCATCTATCACCATTATCTAAAAGTTTATCTTTGTTATAATAAAGTTCTTCTCTTGTCTCAGTGGCAAACTCAAAATTAGGTCCTTGGACAATAGCGTCAACCGGACAGGACTCTTGGCACAAGCCGCAATAAATACACTTTAGCATGTCTATATCGTATCGAGTTGTTTTTCTACTCCCGTCATCTCTTTCCTCAGACTCAATCGTTATCGCTTGGGCTGGACAAACCGCTTCGCAGAGTTTGCAAGCTATACACCTTTCCTCACCATTGGGATATCTTCTTAATGCATGTTCTCCTCGATATCTTGGGCTTATGTGACCTTTTTCAAAAGGGTAATTAATTGTTTTTTTTGGCTTAAATATTTCCTTGATGGCTTTCATTATTGCGTAGAAAAATTCAGTTAAAAAAATAGTTTTTAAAAATCTATTGATATTCATTGAACGCCTTTCGGTAATTTATCAAAATATAATAAAAAGCTGG
>MDTG01417042.1_pt1 | contig 11104 bp, 6 predicted proteins | sample 811421 | NCBI WGS metagenome assembly MDTG01 (sample SAMN05326645, study PRJNA326480) | marine metagenome | isolation source: seawater | place: Pacific Ocean: South East | collected 2011
CCCAGACGATCCTCGGAACGAACGAGCCACTCTTCGGGGTCGGCCCGTCGTTCTTCACCAACGACGAGATCCCGTTCACCGTCGGGATGACGCCTCCCTTCGTGCTCCTCGGAATCGCATGCGGGGTCGTGGCGGTCCTCTTCATTCGTTCGCTTCAGTTCACCGAAAGACGCTTCGAGGGCATCCGGATTCCGATCCCGCTTCGTCCCGCCCTCGGAGCCGGAGTGCTCGGCCTGATGGGACTCGGGTACATGGTCCTGATTCGGATGAACCCGGGTGGAGCGGAGACGGAACCGCTTCCTCCCTTCATGGGGAACGGCTACTCCGTCATCCAGCGTCTCCTCACTCCGGACTTCTACGCCTCGGAAACGGGAGCCTCGATCGCGGACGCATGGCCAAGCGTGATCGGCATCCTCGCGGTCTGGGCGGTCCTGAAGGTCGTCGCGACCAGCCTCACCCTCGGGTCCGGTGGCGCCGGCGGCCTGTTCGCCCCGTCCCTGGTGATCGGAGCGCTGGTCGGAAGCCTGTTCGGCGTGATGGTGGTGGGTACCGGCTGGTTCCCCGACGCCAGCCCCGCGCACTTCGCGCTGGTGGGCATGGCGGCGATGGTGGCGGCCACGACCCACGCCCCCATGACCGGGGTGATGCTCGCCTACGAAATGACGCAGACCTACGCCCTGATCGTGCCTCTCCTCCTCTGCGCGGTGTTGAGCGTGATCATCGGACGCCTGCTGGCCCGGAACAGCATCTACACCGCGGAGCTCGTCGCCGCCGGGGTCAACGTGGGAGGGACCACCGACCTGACCATCCTCCGCCAGCTCACGGTCCGCGATGTGCCCCTGATCCCCCCGGTGACGGTGCGTGCCGAGGAGAACGGACAACGACTCCTTGAATTGAGCGAACGATTCTCGGTGTCGGATTTCGTGGTCGTCGACGAATCCGAGGTGTATCTGGGCATGGTGACCGCCAGCGACGTCCAGGCCGCACTGGTCTACCGGGAGGCTCTTCCCCTCCTGCAGGTCGGCGAACTCGAGAGGCGGGACCTGCCGAGCGTGGAACTCGACGACACCCTCGACATCGCCCTCGACCGTTTCAGCGGGCACGATTCGGGAAGCCTCGCGGTGGTGTCCGGATCCGAGGGAAACAAGCGGGTCATCGGGATCCTGACCAGGACCCGACTGATGCGCGAGTACCAACACGCCCTGGCGGAGTCGTGAACGATGAAGCCGCATGACCGCAGCTTCGGACCCGAATGGCGGATACGCAGTCGCCGGGATTTCGCCGCCATCCATGGGGCAAGAGTCAGGAGCGAGTCGGGGCCTCTCCTGGTCTACGGGCTGCCGAATGCACTCGGCCGCCTTCGGATCGGCATATCCGTCGGCAGGCGGGTCGGCAACGCGGTGATTCGAAATCGAATCAAGAGAAGGATCCGGGAGTCCTTTCGACTGCATCGGTCCGGATGGCCCGCCGGTTACGATCTGCTGGTGGTCGTCCGCCCCCATGAACCCGTCGCGGTAGAGGCGTACGCGGAGTCTCTGGGTCGATCGATCGAAGGGATCGAGAAGACATGGCGAAGACGAGAATCCAAGCCGACCAACACCCGGGACTGATCGCCCGCATGATGCTTCTGGGGATTCGGGCGTACCAGCGACTGCTGTCACCCCTGCTCGGGGGACACTGCCGATTCGAGCCGAGCTGCTCGCATTACGCTCACGAAGCGATCGTGACGCACGGACCGATTCGCGGTGGATGCCTCGGTGTCCGGCGACTCTGCCGCTGCCGGCCGGGTGGAGGCTCGGGGGTCGATCCCGTCCCCGATCCGAAAACCCCTCCGAAGATCGATCCGCCCGGGGATCCGACCTGAAGCACCGATGCGGGCCCGAAGCTGATCAGCCTTCCAGGACCCGGTTGCGAAGAACGCCCACCCGTTCGATCTCGATCTCCACCACATCCCCCGACCGGAGGAATCTCGGCGGGTTCATCCCCGCCCCGACTCCCGCCGGTGTTCCCGTGAGCAGAAGCGTGCCGGCGAGCAGCGTCGTGCCTCGGGAGAGATCCGCGACGAGTCGCGACACCGGAAAGATCATGTTCGAGGTGCGGGCGGACTGGACGATCTTGCCGTTGAGCCTGGTCTCGATGCCGAGGTCGTCGGGATCCCCGACCTCCGACGCCGGAACCGGACGACCCACCGGACAGAACGTGTCGAAGCTCTTGCCCCGACAGAACTGTCCACCCCCGCCCTGCTTCTGCCACCAGCGTGCGGTGACATCGTTGGCGACCACGAAGTGCGACACGAAGGACATGGCGTCCTCCGGATCGACGTCCCGCGCGTCCGGACCGATGACCACGCCCAGCTCCCCCTCCCAGTCGACCTCCGGGCCGTTCTCGCGACAGACCGCGGGAATGACGATCGGATCCTCCTCACCGATCACGGAGGCGGGGTTCTTCATGAAGATCATGGGACGCTCGGGAGCATCGTTTCCGAGTTCCCGAGCGTGGTCGGCATAGTTGCGACCCACACACCAGATCGCAGGCGGCGTTGTCGGCATCACTTCCTCTCGGCACCGACGTCCAGGCTCTCCTGGCGGACTCGAGCCGCTTCGGCGGCGATCGCCTGGGAGCGTCGGTAGGCATCCATTCCCGGAGGTTCGGGGAAGGCCTGATTGAAGCTGAAGGCCTGGACCAGGGGTGTCATTTCGAACTCCGCCTTGATCTCGGGAAGAACCGCGTCGTAGGCCATCCGCTTCTGTTCGTCACCGGCCCGGTTGTAGATCGTCAGTCGGTCGATCAGGGGAAGGGATCGGTCGAGGAGAACCACTCTGAACACGTCGCGAACGCTGGTCTCGAGATTCCCGACCAGGTCCTTGATCCGCCCCGCTCCGAACTTGTTCACGTAGTTGTTGGACTCGTTGCCCTTGAAGTAGGCGGTGAGCTGGCCCGCGAACCGGATCGCATCCTCAAGCACCTCCGGACGGTCCAGCAGCAGGCCTTCCCGGAAACCCCGTCGGAGGGAGGCGTAGACATCGCTCCGAGCGACCTCCGGCTGCATCTCGTACTCGCCCGTGGACTGGTCTTTCACGAACTGTTCGATCGGGACCGAGTATCCGGCGTTCGGGATCACTCCCCCGGATCCGTACAAGGAGTCGAGGTACGTGTACATCTCCTCGGAATCCTTGTACTCCCCCGCTCTCCAGAGCTCGCGGACCGCCTGCTTCATGAAGTTCTGGTGGAAGTTCGAGAAGGAATCGCCGCCACCACCACGCGAGTCGTAGTGCTTGTCGTACACCTCGCGGAAGTATCGATCGATGGACCTGATCCACCTCGGATCACTCAGACGCCCGGGGTTCTCCTCGCTCATGGGGTCGACGCTCAGCAGGCCGCTTCTGGCCAGGGCCTGCATCGACTGCAACCAGATGCGGTCGTTGTTGATCACCTTGTGGACGTCTTCAGCGCCCTCGTATCTCTTCGCCCCACGTTCCGTTCCCAGTCTCGCCCAGTAGAGCGCGTGGGCCTGGGGATGTCGCCAGTCCAGGGGTCCGATGTCCCTCGTGAACTCGTACATCACGCCGGGATTCATGTTGTAGTCCTCGCGCAGGACCTTGGCACGGAGATACGCGAGGAAGTTGAGCACCGCGTCGCGTTGCTCCGGGTCGCCGAGGACTCGATCGAAGGCGGCGTAGACGGGATCGTTGCTCTTGAACGCCGCGTCGAGACCGAGAATGCGGGCGTAGGGCGAGTTCTTGACCGCAAGCCACCGGCCGAGGTTGATCAGGAAGTCACGGTCGAGTCGCATGCGGAACCTCGGCCCCTGCTCGTCGAGCGCCTCCGAAAGGGCGTCGACGACCGCCTGGGTGCCGGGAACCCTTGCCTCGGCCTCCTCCAGGGAGTCGGGGGCGTTGGCGAGCACCTGGATCCAGCCGATCCGCTCGTCATGATCGAAGGGCGGCGGTCCAAGCAGGTAGTGCCATTCGTCCGCGAACTGCTTCTTGTAGTGGAAGTGCGCGTCGTCGCTGACCCCGTCGATCTTGTGTGCAAACCAGAAGGCGAGATCCTTGTGCAGGACGACGTCGTTGGGGTTGTATCGAAGCCCCTGGTTGCGGACGAGATCGATGCCCGCGGTGACCCAGTCCCAGCGTTCCTCCGCGGTGTTGGTCATCACGGAGATGTTGTAGGCCATGTTGTGGCCGTGGAAACCCCAGACCTGGGCGAAACGAGGCTGGAGCTGGGTGATGAGTTCCGCATCGCTCATCACCTCGTAGAACTCACCATCCTCCTTCATCATGTTGACCTTGAGCCAGAGGTAGTCCACGATCACCCCTCGCAGAGCTCCGATCGCGGTACCAAGAGCCACGATCGGAGGCGCACCCTCGACCGAGGAGTCGGTGTACCGGAGTCCATATCCGTCCCGGCCCTCGAGCACTCCGGTGATCTCCCGGGTCTCGCCTCCGTCACGCCATCTCACCCGTACGACGTCGCCCTCACTGCCGTTCCAGGTCTTGGTGCCCGCGTCGTACCTGACTTCGATGTCGGGATCCTCGGACACTCCCTCCACCGTGGAGATCCGGCGGATCATGCTGGTGAAGATCCTCTCCTCGTCTGCACCCGGGATCAGGACCCTGGTCTCCGGGTCGACGGGAGCGACCAGGAGGTGATCCTGGCCCGCCTTCTCCACGATCGCGGGGAGCAACCCGCCAGCGAACATGATGAACACGCCGGCGAGGAGGAGGGCCACGATTTGGACGATGCGGTCTCTCATGTAGCGGTCGATCCAGTCTCGGTCCAGGGAAACGTCTTCTTCGACTACGTCCGGCCGCCCGGCCGGTTCGGTGGTTGGCGGGCGGTCAGCCGTGCCCGGAGTAGGTCGCGAGTTCCCGGCGTCGAAGGACCGCCCAGCCGACCAGCAGGACGCTGCCGCACCAGAAGACCCCGATCACCGCGAAGTCCCGGATCAACGAGCCACCGGAGACCAGTCGTCCCTCAACGACCAGTCGATTCGGACTCGCCTCGCCGAAGGGCCGAAGCAGCCATTCCGCGGATCTCGCCACCCCGGCGATCACCATCTGGACCAGTTTGATCAGAAAGAACGCGTCGTTGTCCGGCCGGAACTGGGAGAGGCTGGTGGAGATGAACGGCGTCATCGATCCACCCAGGAACACCGTGAAGGCGAGCAGCATCGCGACCGGGAAGCTCAGGAAGGTGGAGGCGACCACGCCCAGCATCGCGAGGAATCCAAGCTTGACCCAGTTGATGAGCATCGCCCGGAAGAAGTTGGCCTCGAAAGTGGATGCCTGCCAGAGCACCTCGAACTCGTCGGCGTCGAACATCAGCGTCGCACCGTTGGAGAAGAACATCCGGCTCGCCTCGCTGGGGGAATCGGAGAAGCCGCCATTGAGGATCTGGATCTGGAGGGTTCCGTCCTCGCCCACCAGTTCCGAAGGGAGCATCACACGCTGCCACTGCTCCGGGATCACGTCCCGCTGGATCTCGTCCCCGAATTCGGGGAAACGGAAGACGATTGGATATCGATCGGTGCTTTCGGAACGTCCGATGTGACATCGGTAGCGAAGCGTGAGGTTCCGTTCCGAACTCGCGGCCCCCCCGAGCCCTTCGAAGGTGTACACCCGTGCGTCGTACTCGCGGTTCTCATTGAAACCACCGGGAGGGATCGCTCGCTGTCGGTCGAGATGCTCGCGTCGGATCCTCTGGACGATGCCCCGGATCACGTTGAACTCGTCCGCCTCGCCCGCCTCCACCCGGTCCCGGGTGATCTTGTCGTTCTGGTACTCGGTGTAGGCCAGATCCCGAACCGCATCCTCGCTCAGCTGTTCGTAGGTGGGCCGGATTCCAATGCGGGCGGTGAGAATCTCGTCGTGGACCTCGATGACGGACTGCGGGTCGTTCGCCCTCGTGCCCAGGTACTCCGTGAAGCCGAGGACCGAGAGACCCCCGATCAGCAGGAGCACCAGGTTCAGAAGGCAGATCCCCAACCACTTGCCCAGCAGGTACTGGGCGCGTCCCAGAGGCTTGGTGACCAGATGCCAGATCTGTCGGTCACGGATCTCGAAGCTCACCGTGGCACAGGCCAGCACCAACGTCATCACCGCCGCCAGGCCATAGACAAGGGCCATCGAGTCACTGAGGAAGTTCTGGATCTGGTATCGGACCGGTTCCGTAGGGTCGATCCAGAGCGGAATCAGCGGCAGCGCGATCAGCATCACCACGATGAAGGCGAGAGTGATCCTCAGCCGGACGCTTTCCCGGACCACGGTCTGGGCGACGGCGGCGATCTGGACCAGCCGTCCGGGCCTGCCGTGCCGAGTCGGGCGGGAGGAAGGCGACGCGATCGCTCCCAGCACGATGAGGACCAGACGCACCAGGATCATGAAGGTGGTGACCAGCACCCCCACGCCCACGATCGAGACCGCGAGCCCCCCGTAGCCGCGAAAGTACGCGGGCAGCGCAAGCAGGATCGCTCCGCCGGCCGCCAGCAGGGAGGGAACCACCACCCCGGTCCAGATCACGATCAGGAGCCATGCCAGCACCGTGGTCGCACCCCAGACGACGAATTCCGGGCGGTCGATGATCGCAGCCGGCAACCAGGATGGCTGAGTGGGCCCGACGAGCAACGCGGCGATCTCCGCGATCTGCAGGAGGTCGCCGGAGGATTCCTCGAAGTAGTCCGCGATCGAAGCTTGGAACCGGGGTCCACCGTAGACCATGCCGTTCGCCTCGACCTCACCGGACTCCAGGAGCCGGGCGGCCACCTCGTCCTGCTCGATGCTGTTGGCCTGCCGCAGGACCTCGACCACCGCGTCGTATCTCGAACGGACGTCCTCGGCCGCGAGGTAGACCCGACCGAAAACGCCGGCCACCATGACCACCGCGAGAGCCGTGAGCACGATGCGCACCATGGGACGACGCTGCGCATCATCGATGACCGCCCATGCCCTCCTGAGCAGATTCACGAGTTTCGATCCTCCGAATGATCGTCGCCCAGCAGGCCTTCGATCATGCTTGAATCATGGCCCTCGGGCTTCTGCGGAGCGTCCGTCGACGGCTTCTCGGCTCCCTGATGATCCTCGGCTTTCTCCTCAAGCAGTTCCTCGAGCACGGAATCGTCCGCGGCCTCGATCCCCTTGGTTCCCTTGCCGGGGGACGTCTGACGTTCCACAACGCGGGACTCCGCAGCGGGCGTGTCGCTCTCCAGGGCATCGATGAGCGAACTTCCCTCCTTGCCGGCTTCGCCTTCTCCGCCGAGAAAGGCTGCGGTCGAACCTCCTTGGAGGGCGCCGGATGTCTCTTCCGCTTCCGACTGGGCCTTTTCGACGATCCCCATGAAGAGGTCCTCGAGGCGCTGCCGGGGTCGCTCGACCGAATCGATCGCGAGGCCACGTCGCCGAAGGACGCCTTCGACCTCCCCGACCGTGTCGTCGTCCAGCGCCTCGGTCCTGATCACCGTTCGCTGCTGGTCGGCAAGCAGTTCGCCGGTCGCCCCCTCGGCATGGATGCGTCCCCCGTAGAGGATGACCATGCGGTCGCAGACATCCTCGACGTCCGCGAGCAGGTGGGAGCTCAGGAGGATGGTGGTGCCCCGACGCCCCAGGTCCACCAGAAGGTCCTTCACCTGCCGGGTTCCGATCGGATCCAGGCCGGAGGTGGGTTCGTCGAGGATGAGCAGCTCGGGGTCGTTGATCAGGGCCTGGGCGAGCCCCAGCCTCCGACTCATGCCTTTCGAGAACTCGCCGACCGATCTTCGACGCACCTGGGAGAGTCCCACCATCTCGAGCAGCTCGTCGATTCGCCGGACGCGGGTGCGACGATCCAGACCGAAGATCCGTCCGTAGTAGTCGAGGGTCTCCCGAGCATCGAGGTACCTGTATAGATAGGACTCCTCCGGGAGGTAGCCGATGCGTCCCTTGATCGCGACGTCGGACGGCTCGCGTCCGAACACGCTGAGTCGTCCGGAGCTCTTGTGCAGCAGTCCGAGGATCATCTTGATCGTGGTGCTCTTGCCCGAACCGTTGGGACCGAGCAGGCCGAAGATCTCGTGACGTCGGATCTGGAAGTCGATCCCGTCCACCGCCCGGGCCTTGGAGCGCATCCAGAAATCGGTGAAGACCTTGGTGAGCCCCGCGGCATCGACGACCGGCTCACCGAAGGCCGGCCGTCCGGCCGCCACGGTCGTGGTCCCCGGCTTCGTACCGATGGCGCTCATTCCCCGGCCTCCTCGCGACCGAAGCCGCCGCTCGCATCCCGTTGAAGACTGCGTCCCGCCTTGTCGATCGAGATCTGTCTGGACCCCAGCTGGTAGCCGCTGAAATCGGTCTGCCGCATGGACTCGTTGGTCCTTCTCTGCAGCGAACCGTCACGACGGGCGTTGGAGACCTCGGTTGAGCTCTTCATGCGGAGCGCCAGACCACCCAGTCCCGGGGGGGCGGAGATGACCTCGACCTCCGGGCCCTGGAGGACGTTCTGGTAGGCATCCAGCCAGAGCTGGCGGATGAGCTGCCGGGGATTCTCTCGATAACTCGCGGAAAGGCTGTCGACCCGCCTCGCAAAGGTGCCGAGTCCCGACTCGATCATCGATCGATACGCCCGGGCACGACTGAGGGTTGCAGCCGCCTCTCCGGAGATGTCCTCCCCGTTGAAGCGATCCCCGATCCTTGCGAGGACCTGGTCCGCTGCATCGTCGTCACCGCGGGCGATTTCGGTCTCGTACTCCGCGATGAGGGTCACGATGTCCTCGAAGGCGGATGCACCCGCCGCATCATCCAGTATTTGCGTTCCGTCCTGGCGGGCGGTCGTGACCACGGTCTTGGCGTTCTCCCTCGCCTGCTGGACGCCCTGCACGCTCTTGGCCACCGCGAACGGAGGCATGCGATCGGTGCAGGTGACGCTCAGAATCCGGATGCCGGCGTCGACATCGTCGAGCGTCGACTGCGTGCGTTCGCGCAGCGATCGATTCGTGCTGTCCCGGTCGTCGACGAAATCCTCGAGGTCGAGGGTCGCGGCGAGATGCACCGTCGCCCGTTCGAGCGCCATGCGAACCACCTCGTCGGCCTGCTCCGCGGTGAACTGCTCCAGAAACGACACCGGATCCTCGATCGAGTAATCCGCATTGATCCGACAGTGGCCCAGATCGCCCCCACCGAGGATCAGGGATCCGTCGCCTCCCGGCCTGATCGGCTTCGAGGTGGCCGCGAATCCGATCGCCTGCTCGACCGACTGCTCCGTGGTGCCGCCGGGACCGCGAGTCCGGAGGGACGGGAAGAATGCGTTGTTGATCGCGACCGTCCGCTTGAGGGGTACGGTCACGATCTCACCCACCGGGTACGGCCAGAAGGCCTGAAGACCGGAACTGACCTGTCGATCCATGCCGTCGCCGACGATGCGTCCGAACAACGTCCGGACCCCGGTGTAGTTCTCGCGGACCGTCTGGAAACCACTGAAGAGGAAGACCACCGCGAGCCCCAGGATCGCGAACTGCAGAACCCGATAGCTGAGTCGCAGAGCGTCCGCGAGACTCTGGTTCGCGGGGTCCATGGCATCATGGAAACCCGCATCCCCGACATCGTCGCGCACCTCGAACTCCGCCGACTTCTCACGGCGAGGCTGGTCGGCTTCCTGATGCTCCTCGGAGACCGGCAGGATGCCCGAATCGTCCGGACGGTCTTCTTCGCTCATCGATCCCCTCCCTGCGAGCCGTAACCGGCGGCCGGACGGGGAATCCCCGCGTCGTCGAGGGGAGCGTCGAGATCGATCAGGTGGAACGGCGCCTTGGTCATGTCGGTGACGAAGGTCGTCGACCCTCGCAATCCGGCCCGAAGAGTCTCCAGCCAGGAGAGGAAGATCGCGAGATCCGCGTGGTCCCGCATCTGCTCGTAGTAGCGGGTCGCCTCCTCGTTGCCTTGCGCCTCGATGCTGGCCGCCCACTGTTCCGCGAAATCCCTGATGATCTGAGCCTGCGCCGTCGCCTGCTGCTTGATGGTGTTGGCCTCGGACTGACCGCGGGCCTGCTCGAGGTTGGCCAGGGTCTCCTGCACCGCGGACATGCGTCGCATCACCGCGACCGTGGTCTTGGGGGGGAACACGATCCGGCTGATCCCGACCGAAAGGGGGACGACCCCGGCCGTCGCGTTGTCCTTCACATCCGCGAGGATCGAGGCCTCGGCCTCCGGGAGCATGCTCTTCGCGCCGATGAGCTCGTCGAATCGATATCCGCCGACCTGCGTCATCGATCCCTGCAGAAGGGTCTCGAGTTCGCCCCGGACTCCTGCCAGAGAGCCGTAGCTGTTGTAGAAGGCCTGGGCCTGCTCGTCCTCGTCCCCGATCTTCCAGAGCATGTACGCCTGCACCAGCACCTGCTGGTCGTCGGCGGTCTGGACGGTGACGAGCGGTGACCTGACCAGCTGGCTGCGGGTGTCGAGCTTCGCCACCGTGTCGATGAAGAATGGAAGCTTGAAGTGGAGTCCGGGATCACGAACGATCCCCGCCTCCCGACCCAGCCTGGTGGAGACCGCGAGTTCATGGAAGTTCACCGTGAAGGTCGTGTTGAAGAGGATCAACACGAGCACGATGGTTCCGGCGACGGTGGCGGTGATGGTGCGATTCATTTGGGATCCAGCCTTGGTTTCTGCTGTCGTGGTCGGCGGAACGCCGTCACGCTCAATTCTCGGAACTGTCCATGTACTCGCTCAGGTCGAGGCCCTGGGAGGGCTCCTGCATCTCGAAGTCGAGATCCGTTCGTCTGGGATCCACTCCAAGCACGTACTTCGCACGCACCCCTCCCAGCGACGACTTCAGGATCTCCATGATTCTTCGCTGACGGTAGAGCTCCGGCGCGACCTCGTACGATCCCGCCTCGCCCAGCACCTCGGAGGCCGTCCGCCGCGCGTCCATGTGGATCTGCCATCGGAGGCTGCGGGCCGCGGCGACGAAGGAAGCGATCATGCCCGGGTTGTCGCGAAGGGTGGCCTGGATCGCGAGACGCGCCTCGCGGGCCTCGGGGTCGTCGCGACCTTTCTCGTTCTCCAGCACGTAGAGGGCCTCGATCTCCGCGACCACCCTGCGGGCGAGACCGGCGTTGCCGACCAGCGAGGCCAGC
>MDTG01055312.1_pt1 | contig 11103 bp, 10 predicted proteins | sample 811421 | NCBI WGS metagenome assembly MDTG01 (sample SAMN05326645, study PRJNA326480) | marine metagenome | isolation source: seawater | place: Pacific Ocean: South East | collected 2011
ATCTATCAAGTAAAAGTATTAAATATAGATAATCATGATATATGTCTTTCAATATTTAAAAGTAATCAATATTTAGGTATGCTTATTTGTTTATCATTAATTTCGGACTTTTTATTTTTATGAATTTTGAATCAATAGCAGAAAACATCATTAAAAAAACTATTTCATCGGGAGCTACTGATTGTGATGTAGTTTTAGCTGAGGGATCAGGGAAATCAATTTCTTGTAGATTACAAAAGATAGAGGATGTTGAAGAATCAAGGGATAAAACAATAGGCATCAGAGCTTTAATAGGTAATAAACAAGCTTTTGTTTCTTCTTCAGATATTGAGGAAGAAAAATTAAATTCATCAATTCTAAAAGTTATTGAAATGGCAAAATTAGCCCCTGAAGATGATACTGCATGTTTAGGTGATAAAAGATATTTTGAAAATGAATTTGAAGACCTAAATCTCTTTCAAGAGGAAGAAACTAAAACAGATATATTAATAAATGCTGCAAAAGAATGTGAGGAGATAGCTTTATCAATTAAAGGCATTAGCAACTCAGAAGGGGCTGGAGCTTCTTATTCAACTGGAGAGTTCTTTCTCGCAACTAGTAATGGATTTAGAGGAGGATATAGATCTTCAACGAATTCTATTTCATGTTCAGTTCTAGCTGGTGAAGGTTTGAATATGGAAAGAGACTATGATTATGATGTTTCAAGACATTTAAAAGATCTTCAAAAACCATCTTCGATAGGTAAATCTGCAGCAAAAAAAGCGATACTAAGGTTAAATCCTAGAAAAGTTAAATCTTGTAAAACAAGTGTTGTCTTTGATAAGAGAATTAGTAATGATTTAGTGGGATATTTTGCTAGTGCAATTTCTGGTCCAGCTATTGCGAGAGAAACAAGTTTTTTAAAAGACAGTTTAAATAAAAAAATTTTTAGTAAAGAAATTTCTATTTTGGATAATCCAAAGATTCCTAAGGGTCTGGGATCTAGACCTTTTGATGGAGAAGGAATTAAAACTAATGAGAAAGAATTAGTTTCTAATGGAACACTTAATACTTGGATATTGAATACTTCTACAGCTAAAAAACTCAACTTGAAAACTACTGGTCACGCATCAAGATCAGTAGGATCTCCGCCAGGTGTAACGACATCAAATCTCTACATGACAAACGGATTAAATTCCTTCGATGATATGATTAAAAGTATTAATTCTGGATTTTACGCAACTGAATTAATAGGCATGGGTGTAAATTTGGTTACAGGCGATTACAGCATGGGAGCTACTGGACTATGGATAGAAAATGGTGAAATTGCTTATCCTGTGAATGAAATTACTATTGCGTCAAACTTGAAAGAAATGTTCTTGAATTTGTCTGCAGCTGATGATTTAGAATTTAAATATAGAACAAATGCGCCCACTCTTCGAGTAGATGGTATGACTTTAGCAGGAAAATAGCCCTTTTTAATTAATCAATAATTAGATTACAATTTTTTATAATAGTATTATGAATACTCTGTCATGACCGGAAGTGAAATACTTAAAAGACTATTTAGAGATAGTATAAAACCATACGCTGGCAAACTATTAGCGTCTTTATTTTTTATGGCAATTATTGCCCTGACAACAGGAGCAACAGCTTGGTTGCTTGATCCAGCTATAGAAAAAATCTTTTTAGATCGTGACGAAAAAATGTTGATTCTTATACCTTTTGCAATCATTTTAACATTATTAATTAAAGGAGTTGCAACCTATATCCAGGTGTATCTTCTTACAGTGGTTGGCCAGCAAATAATTGCAGACACTCAAGTTAAGATGTTTAGTAAAGTTATATATTCAGATCTTTCATGGTTAAATCAGATTCATTCAGCAAAAATAATTTCAAATTTTTTATATGATGTGAATCTTTTACAAGGGTCTGTAAGTAATAGCTTAGCGAGTGGTATGAAAGATTTACTGACCTTAATTTGCTTGCTGGGAGTAATGTTTTATCAAGATTGGAGATTAGCTACAGTTGCAATATTGGCTTTCCCACTAGTTGGACTTTTATCAGGTCGACTTGGTAAAAGAATGAAAAAGGCTGCTACAGAAGGTCAAGTTGAAACTGGTATTTTGGCCTCTCTTCTTGCAGAAAATTTAGATGGAACAAGAATTGTAAAAGCATATCAGCAAGAAGAATCTGAAATTAATAAAGTTAGTAATTCAATTACAAGAAGAATGAAGAATATAATTAAGGCCCACGTAACGAGAGGTGCTGCATCTCCATTTGCTGAATTCTTAGCCGGCTTTGGAATAGCTGGGGCACTTTATTATGCTGGTCTAAGAGGCATGCAGGGAGAGCTTCCTTTAAATGAATTTATTTCTTTTCTAGGAGCAATGATGCTAGCGTTTCAACCTCTTAGGAGACTTGCTGCTATTAATACAACAATTCAAGAAGGTTTTTCAGCAGCCATTAGAGTATTTAATCTTCTCGATCAAAAAAGTCTTATAAAAGAAAGTAAAGATGCTATTGATTTAGAGGTTAATCAAGGAAAAATTGAATTTAAGAATGTAACGCTTTCTTACCTCGGACAAAAAGTGTCTGCTTTAAATGATATATCTCTTTCCATACCTTCTGGACAAGTAACAGCTTTAGTCGGACCCAGTGGAGCAGGAAAAACCTCTATTTTAAATTTAATTCCAAGATTTTACGATCCTAACAATGGTGAAGTACTTATAGATGATCAAGTCATTAAAAATACCACTATAAGTTCACTAAGATCTAAAATTGCCCTTGTTAGTCAAGAACCTATATTATTCGATGACACTGTTAGAGAAAACATTTGTTATGGAAAAAAAAGTGCATCCGAAGATGAAATAATCAGTGCAGCGAAGTCTGCTGCTGCAAATGAATTTATTTTAGATCTACCTGATGGGTATGATACTATTATTGGTGAAAAAGGATTTAGCCTTTCTGGAGGTCAAAAACAAAGAATCTCAATTGCAAGAGCATTTTTAAAAGATGCACCAATATTATTGCTCGACGAAGCCACTTCAAGTTTAGATACCGAGTCTGAACATTTAGTTCAAGAAGCAATTAATTCATTAATGAAAAATAGAACAACATTAGTAATTGCTCATAGACTAAGCACAATTATCAACTCAAAAAAAATAATTGTTCTTGATAATGGGTCAGTAAAGGAATCTGGAAATCATGAAGAGTTAATAAAATTAAATGGTATATATAAAAAACTTTATGATAGAGAGTTTTAATTGAACATGCTCAAATACATTGCCGGTCTTTCAATCTCAAAATTTATCATTTCTATTCTAGGTGCATTTTATATTCATCTCGTCTTCATTACATCAAGTGTAAATTTAAAAAATAGAAGAAATATCGATATTTTACTCAAGAAAAAAAAATCATTTATTTATTCATTTTGGCATGACCAACTTCTAATGTGCCCTCTTACTTGGAATAGTGAATCAGAAATAAAGGTTTTAATTTCAAAGCATCGTGATGGTGACATTATTTCAAAGGTAATATCAATCTTAGGGTTTGGCGCAATTCGCGGATCAACAAATAAGCCTGAAAAAAAGAAAAACAAGGGAAGTTTGAGAGCTATAAGACAAATTATCAAGTCTTTAGATAATAATATATCAATTGGGATGAGCCCTGATGGTCCCAAAGGGCCTCGACATAAAGTAAGTGATGGTATTATTCATATAGCTAGATTGAGTCAAAAAGAAATTATTCCGGTAGGAATAGGATTTAAAAAAAAATGGATTTTAAATACTTGGGATAAATTTATTATTCCAAAAATATTTAATGAAATATGTTTTGTCTGGGGTAAGCCAATTAAAGTTTCAAAAAGCTCCAGAGAAAGTATAAGATTAAAAAAAGATTTAGAATTATTAATGAATCAATTAACCGCTGAAGCTAATAAAAAATTTTAACTAATCATGCTCTTAAGGGTTTATAAAATAATTTCCTACTTAATTTATCCTTTTGTTTCAATTTATTTAAACAACAGATTAATTTTAAAAAAGGAATTAAGTGAGAGAATCGATGAAAGATATGGATATTCAAAAATTAAAAGGGGGAAAGGGAAATTAGTTTGGATACACGCCGCTAGTATAGGTGAGAGCGTTTCAGTCTTACCAGTAATAGAGGAACTGGAAAAAAATAAAAAAATTAAACAGATACTTGTTACAACTGGAACAGTTACATCTGCTAAAATAATGAACGAACGATTAAGAGGAAAAGCATTCCACCAGTTTATTCCAATTGATATTCCTGTTTTTGTTGATAGATTTTTGAGTCATTGGAAACCTTCACTTGCAATATTTGTTGAGTCTGAAATCTGGCCAAACTTTATATCTGCGTTAAGCAAGAGAAAAACAAAATTAATGATTTTAAATGGCCGAATGACACCTAAATCTTTTAACAGTTGGTCAAAACTAAAAAAAACAACCTTAAAACTATTTTCTAACTTTGATCTTTGCTGTGCTCAAAGTAGTGATAGTGCTTTCTTCTACGAAAATCTTGGTATTAAAAATACAATTTATACTGGTAATCTAAAGTTTGCCTCAAAACCTCAAGAAATAGATAGTAAGAAGTTAAAGTTACTAAAAAAGATGGTTAAAAATAGAAAAATCTTACTAGCTGCAAGCACCCATGAGGGAGAGGAAGAAGTCATTGCGGATGTTACCTTAAGCTTAAAAAAGAAATATAAAAATTTTCTATCAATTATTGTTCCCAGGCATCCTAATAGATCTAAGTTTCTTTCTAATAGGCAAAAATTAAAGGTTGCTTATAGATCCAAAAATCAGGATATAAAGTCAAATACAAACATTTATATTGCAGATACAATAGGAGAATTAAATCTATTCTATGAATTGGCTAATTTTATTTTCGTTGGAGGAAGTATAGTTAATCATGGAGGTCAGAACCCGCTAGAAGCGGCATTCTTAGGTAAAACAATTATTCATGGTCCAAATATAATGAATTTTGCTGATGTATATGAAATATTAAATCATATGAAATTAACTCATCTCGTGAATAATAAACGCCAATTAACGATGTATATCGATAATAAATATAAAAAATCTAACGCTCGTATTTCAATGTCAAGATCTAATAGAATTAAGAAAGAAGGTGAGCAAGCTTTAAAAAATTCTATACAAGCAATCAATCAACTACTCTAAAATGTGATGGTAGAAAATATATTTCAAAAAATATGGTATAATAAGAATATACTTTCTATATTTTTTTCAATTTTATTATTACCTTTTTCATTCCTATATCTTGTAGTCTTCTATTTAAAACAAAATTTAACTTTGGAGGAAAAATTTAATACCCCAATTGTTTGCTTTGGAAATATAAATATCGGAGGTACGGGAAAAACATCAACACTTTTATCATTACTGCCTGAATTACGAAAATATAAACCAAAAATAGTTATTTTATTAAGAGGTTATAAAGGAAATATTAAATCAACTCACAAAGTGGATACAAATAAAGATACTTCACTTTCTGTTGGAGATGAAGCACTAATTTACGCAAAAATTATTACAACTTATATTTCTTCAAGTCGACCTAAGGCGATTAAAAAAATACTAAAAATTGAAAAGCCAGATTTAATCATTCTGGATGATGGGTTTCAAGACAAAAAAATTAAAAAAGATAAAAACATAATTGTAATTAATGGTGAAAGAGGACTGGGTAATAATTTAATATTGCCATCTGGCCCACTTAGGGAAATTGCTTCTTTAGCAATTAAAAAATCTGATATCATCATATTAATTGGAAAAGATAAAACTAAATTCAGAGAAAAATACCATCATCAAATCAAAGAAAAAAATATATTTGAAGGTAAAATAGTTTCTTTAAAAAATGGTTCAAATAAAAAAGTTCTAGCTTTTAGTGGAATTGGTAATAATGAAAGTTTCTTTAAAACATTAGAAAATAACAATTTTAAAGTATTAAAGAAAACCTCTTTTCCTGACCATTACCAATATAGTGAAAAGGAAATAGGAGAGCTCATAGCTATTGCGAAAAAAAATGACTTAATTCCAATTACTACTGAAAAAGATATAAAAAGAATATCGGATAGCCTAAAGCATAAAATTGAATATTTAAAAATAGAAATTGAAATAAATAAAAAAGATGAGATTGTTAGTAAAATTTTGGAATTTTAATGAATGAATTATTTTATTAAATTTTTTATAAGATACCCAATAGAATTTATTTTATTCTTAGATTTATTCATAATTTTTAAAATCTTACCTATAAGTTTTGCTCGCAATATAGGATCATTAATTGCTACCACTATTGGGCCTCTATTGCCAGTTCATAAAATTGCTCAAAAAAACATTGAGATCGCCTTCCCTAGAGAAAAAAAGGAATGGCATTCAAAACTTTTAATTGAAATTTGGCATAATTTTGGATGTATCATGGCTGAATATTCACATCTGAAAGAAATATTAAATAATCGAATTAATGTCATTGATAATGACTATTCAAGAGATTTTTTTGATAATAATTCAGCTAATATTATCATATCTGCTCACTCAGCTAATTGGGAAATTCCTGGAATGTCTTGTAGAATAAGATCTGATAAAATTTCAGCCATTGTTAGAGAGCCTAATAACCCTTTTATAAGGTATTTTCTAATATCTCTTAGAAAAAAATATAGTGTTCATTGCTTAAGCAAGGATTTGAATGGAACAAAAACACTCATAAAAAATTTTCAATGTGGAATGTCTATCGCATTACTAGCAGACCAACAGCTATCAACAGGTTTAAATGTAAATTTTTTTAATCAAGAAATGAATATTTCAACGCTCCCTGCTCAAATGGCACTCAAATCTAAATGTAAATTATTCTTAGGATGGCCAGTCAGAAAATCTAATAATGATTTTGAATTTGAAATTCATGAATGTATAGACACTTTAAATATGGAAAATAATGAAGAAAATATTTACATTATATCAAGTAAAATTGCCTCATTTTACGAAAAAATGATTAAAGCATATCCAAATCAATATTTTTGGTTTCACAATAGATGGAAATTTAAGTGATTAGAAAAAATGCTGCATAGCTAAAATTTTTTATCAATTTACAATTAATAAAGCAGGATCAACATAGGTATTAAGTAGCATGACTCCCCAATGTAGATGTGGGCCAGTAGATCTACCAGTTGAACCTACAGAGCCTATTCTTTGACTTTTTAAAACTATATCATTAACCTTAACATCTAATGAAGACATATGAGCATATATCGATTTAACACCGTGCCCGTGTTCTATCATTATTGTTCCGCCTGTATAATATAGATCTTCTTCCGCTAAAATCACTATACCATCATTTGTAGCTATTACTGGCTCTCCCTCAGCGGCAGCTATGTCCAATCCTCTATGAGGACTTTTTTCTTTACCATTTAAAATACGTTGACTGCCAAAAACTCCAGAAATAATTCCTTGAGCTGGAATAATGAATTGATTTACAAAGAAAGTATTATCTGTAATAACTAATTTTTTCTCTTTTATAGCTTTATTTTCAGCGATAATTCTTTCAATGATTTCGTCCTCTAAAGGAGTAACCATTTGTTCAGGTAGTCCATCGATTCTTTGTATTTCATAATCCTGCTTAATAATCTTTATTTCATCTATTGATACAACTTTCTCTTTTAATAATTTTTTTATGCTAATTGGGTCAATTCGGTCACGTCCAACAGCAAATACAAAGTATCCATCTTTACTTAATTTGATATTTTGCCCATCTTTAATAACTTGATCTACCTTAGTGTCTTTACTTATAACAAGGCTGCCCTGCAAAACCTCTTGGGGCAAATCTTGAGCTTGAGCAAATAAAGAAATAAGTACAAAAAAGATTGCTAATTTAATCTTTAATGTCATTTAATTCTTTATATCTTTTCATTGCAATTGAAGGAGAGGCGTAAACTTCTTGTAAATGCACATTCCAATACTTTAGCTCTTCCAATGGGATTTTTTGATTTGAAACAGAACACTCAACATAATCTCCAGGTTTTTTAAACTTAAATTGTCCATGTTCCAAAACAATTTCAGCAAGTTCATTAAGGTTTTTGTTCATTTTTATTAATTGATAAATCTGATTGTAAAGTACCAAATTTAGTTTCAATAATCAATTTCTTGTCACTTAATATATCTTTTTTTGACTTTAAGACTTTTTCTTCGCTATTTTTAATAACAGAATATCCTCTGTTTATTATTGATTTGTAGCTTAAGCTTTCTAATAGCTTATTCACTGATAAAATTTTATCCTTTTGGGTATTAAAATATATATTTTTAGATTTAATTAATCTTTTCGTTAAGTTTGTAAGATTACCATTTCTCGAAATAAGCTGTTCTTTAAGAATGCTTATATTTAGCCTAGATGATGTACTTTGTAAATTTCTATGTAATTGACTAGAAAACAATTTTAATGAAGTAGGTAATTTATCTGATAGAGTATTCAAAATAAATTTTCTTTCGTCCAAGTTAAACCTTATGAGGTTAGTAAGTTTTTTCTGATAATCTTGAAGATCATTTCTAAGCTCTTCTCTAACTGGAGTGCATAATTCAGCAGCTGCAGTAGGTGTTGGCGCTCTCAAATCAGATACAAAATCAATAAGCGTAGTATCAGTTTCATGTCCTACAGCAGAAATAATAGGAATCTTACTTGCAAATACTGACCTAACAATATCTTCTTCATTAAACGCCCAAAGATCTTCGATACTGCCTCCTCCACGAGCAATTATAATTACGTCGGGAGATCTAAGATTTTGGTTTTCTTTCATTTCATTAAATCCATTTACTGCATTTGTTATCAATGCAGACGCATCATTGCCCTGAACGGGAACAGGCCATAATAGAACTTCACAAGGAAATCTTTCTTCTAGGCGATGAAGGATATCTTTTATTACTGCTCCAGTTGGAGATGTAATAATTCCAATTGTCTCAGGGAAAAATGGTATATTTTTTTTATGTTCCTCATTAAATAACCCTTCCAATTTAAATTTTTTCTTCCTCTCCTCCAAAAGAGCCATCAATGCTCCTTCTCCAGCGGGTTTTAAAGTATCAACATGTATTGAATAATCAGATCTTCCTGGGTACCTCTCTGAATAACCTGTGGTTAGCTTTCCAGAACATACAACTTCTAATCCATCTTCAGGTCTAAACCCTATCCTCGATACATTACTTTTCCAAATAATCCCTCTAATTACTGCATTTTCGTCTTTAAGGTTAAAATACATATGCCCTGAAGAAGGCTGTTGCAATCCAGAAATTTCCCCTCTGACCCTTACATAACCAAATGAGTCTTCAAGTGTATTTTTTATAGAATTTGAAATCTCTGAAACTGAATATTCTTGAATATTTTCTTTAACCATTTCTACTAATTATTATTATGCTACTATAACAATTAATCAAAATTTTATCTTTATGAAAATATTAGTTTTAGGTAATGGAGCAAGAGAACACTCTCTATGTTACGCTATAAGTAAAAGTCCTAAAACTTCCGCTATTTTTTCAATTCCGGGTAATTATGGAATTAGTAAAATTGCTAAATGTGCCGAAATTAATCTAAATGATTTTGACTCTATTTATATATTCTGCCAGAAAAATCAGATTGATCTGATAGTTGTAGGTCCAGAAGTGCCTCTAGTAGAAGGGATAGTTGATTTTTTTATAAATAAAAATATCAAAATATTTGGACCAGAAAAATTTGCAGCACAGCTTGAAGGGTCTAAAGGATTCATGAAGGATCTCTGTAAAGAATATAATATACCTACTGCAAGTTATGAAAGATTTGATGATGAAACAAGTGCTATAGCTTATTTAAAGACACAACAGGTACCTATAGTAATCAAAGCTGATGGGCTAGCTGCAGGAAAAGGAGTGACTGTAGCTGAAAGTTATAATGCTGCAGCAGAAGCTATTAGAGAAATATTTGCAGGAAGATTCGGAAAAGGAATGGAAGTTGTAATTGAAGAGTTTATGAAAGGAGAAGAAGCAAGTTACTTTATATGTACTGACGGAATTGATTTTCTTTCGCTTGTCAGTGCTCAGGATCATAAAAGAGTAGGAGAAGGTGATACAGGCCCTAATACAGGCGGAATGGGTGCTTATTCTCCAGCTCCTATTTTCACGCAAGAAATCAAAGATCAAGTAGATAAAAAAATTATAATACCTACTTTAAAAGCTTTTCAGGATAAGGGCTGTCCCTATAAAGGAATATTATATGCTGGCCTTATGATAAATGAAGGAATTGCAAAACTTGTTGAATATAATATCCGCTTTGGAGACCCCGAATGTCAGGTGCTCATGCTAAGAATGAAATCAGATTTAGTAGAAATGATGTTAAATACAATTGATGGTAAAATAAAAGATACAAATCTTAAATGGGAAGATGATCACTGTGCTACTGTTGTTATGGCTTCAGATGGATATCCAGGTAAGTTTGAGAAGAAAACAGTAATAAAAAACTTAGATAAATTAAATAATAATAATAATTTTCAAGTCTTTCATGCTTCAACCTTAAAAGAAGACTCAAATATCAAGGCTGATGGGGGTCGAGTGTTATCTATCACTGCAAAGTCTAATACATTGCAAGATGCTTTGGATAAAATTTACGATTCAATAAATTTAATAGATTGGCCTCAAGGTTATTTTAGAAAAGATATAGGCCATAAAGCAATTAAAAGATGAGTACTCGAGATGAAATATTTAGTGGAACAAAAGAAATAGATCAAAAGCTTGATTTTAATCATAACTCTTTAAGTATATATTTAAAAAGTATCATAGGATCAAGTACAGAAATTTCAGAAATCAAACAATTTAAAGGTGGTCAGTCTAATCCAACCTACTTCATAAAAACAAACAAAGCTGACTATGTTGTTCGAAGAAAACCTCCTGGAAAATTGCTGCCTTCTGCACATGCTGTTGACAGAGAATATAAAGTAATTACTGCACTCAATAAAACTGATGTACCTGTGCCAAAAACTTTTTCATTCTGTGAAGATGTTAATGTTATTGGAACACCATTCTTCCTAATGGAACATGTGAAAGGTTCAATTTACTGGGATCTTTTACTTCCTCAATCAAATGC
>MDTG01179854.1_pt1 | contig 11103 bp, 7 predicted proteins | sample 811421 | NCBI WGS metagenome assembly MDTG01 (sample SAMN05326645, study PRJNA326480) | marine metagenome | isolation source: seawater | place: Pacific Ocean: South East | collected 2011
AACAACATTCCAATTTCAGTTCTTAATTCTCTTTGCTCTTCATCTGAGAAAGAGGAGTAAGGTTTTCCGTCATATTCAATTAAACCTTCATCAGCTTTAAAAAGGCCCAGCATGCATTTTAGAAATACACTCTTACCTGATCCAGACTGGCCAATAATTAAATTGGTTTTTCCTCTCTCAAAAGTATATGAGATACCCTTGAGAACTTCCTGATCGTTAAAACTTTTATGTAAATCTTTTACCTGTATCATTCGTTAACTTAATAGAAGTTGAGTAATTGCGTAGTTAGTAATTATAAGAACTACACTTGTCCAGACAAATGAGGTGGTTGCAGCCTCTCCAACCTCTAAAGCCCCTCCTTTCATATAATATCCATGATACGAGGGCACGGTTGCCAATATAAAGGCAAAGAGGAGAGTTTTGATAAATGCGTAGGTAAGGTGAAAACCATTAAAATCATCCTGAAGCCCGGTTATAAACTGATCTGAAGTAACAAAACCTCCAAATACTGCAGCAAAATAGGCTCCGGCTATTCCCAGAAACATAGAAATAGCAATTAAAAATGGATAAGTCAACATTGCTACGATCTTTGGAAGGATCAGGTAATTTTTAGAATTTATCCCCATTACTTCCAGAGCATCGATTTGTTCCGTTACTCGCATAGACCCTATACTGGAAGTGATAAATGATCCAACTTTTCCTGCCATAATAATGGAGATAAAAGTAGGGGAAAATTCAAGAATAACAGATTGTCTCGCAGCAAACGCCACAAGGGCTTTTGGAATAAGCGGATTATTTAAATTCAACGCAGTTTGAATGGCAACTACTGCTCCAATAAAGAAAGATAAGAAAGCGACAATTCCCAGGGAGCCCATAATAAGCTCATTAATTTCTTTGAAAATAAGATTTCTGAGAACCGAACCTTTAGTCATTCGGCCAAAAACTCCTTTAAGCATTAAAAAGTATTCCCCAATGGAGTGCAGGTACGTCATTCATTCAATTTTGAAAAGCTAAAATACTAAAATTTCATTCGAAACTATTTAAGGCTTAATTAAACTTTAGCGTTTCAAGTTTAGTATTTTTGCGGTTTATCTTAAAACTGACAAAATGAAACGATATTTAATCGGACTAATAATACTGTTTAGCCTGGCGCCATTAAAAGCACAGATCGTAAATGAAAAGCCAAAACTGGTAGTGGGGATTGTTGTAGACCAGATGAGATACGACTATTTGACCCGATTTTGGGATCAGTTTGGAGAAGAAGGTTTTAAGCGATTGGTAAATAACGGGTTCAATTTCAAGAATAATCATTTTAATTATGTTCCAACCTATACAGGCCCGGGACATGCATCTGTATTTACCGGAACTACACCAGAATATCACGGAATTATAGGAAACGGTTGGTTTGATAAATTTATAAATGAATCGGTTTATTGTGCAGGAGATGCTACGGTGGAACCTATAGGAACAGAAAGCGGAGCGGGTAAGATGTCTCCTCACAGAATGAAAACTACCAGTTTTGCAGATGAAAACAGGTTGTATACCCAGATGAAAGGAAAAACCATTGGAATCGCCCTGAAAGATCGTGGAGCAATTCTTCCGGCGGGGCACACAGCAAACGCCGCATACTGGTTTCACGGACAGGATGAAGCAAAATGGATCACCAGCAGCTATTATGTGGATGAGTTACCTAAATGGGTACGGGAATTCAATAATTCTGATAAAGCAGAATCCTACTTGAAAATTTGGGAACCTTTAAAAGACATCAAATCTTATACGCAGAGTGGGCTTGATGAGAATAACTTTGAATTTGGTTTTGATGGGAAAGAAGCGGCAACATTCCCATACGATCTTAAAGCTTTAGCAGCTGAGAATGGACAATTTGACCTTATCAAAGCTACTCCTTTCGGAAATGATCTTACCGCAGATTTTGCAAAAGCCGCAATTAAAGGTGAAGCTCTTGGGCAGGACGATATTACAGATGTATTGACTGTTAGTTTTTCAAGTACAGATTATGTGGGACATAATTTTGGAGTGAATTCAAAGGAAATTCAGGATACATATATGAGACTGGACCTGGCACTTGCAGATTTCCTGAAATATCTCGATAAAACTGTGGGGAAAGGTGAGTATACTGTCTTCTTGACCGCAGATCACGGGGGAGTGGATGTACCTGCTTATCTGGCCAGTAGAAAAATTCCTTCAGGTTATTTTGATGATGTGGCAATGAAGAAAAAGGTCGAGGACTTTCTAGAAGATGAATTTGAAGTGGATAGTCTTATTCAGAATATTTCAAATAGTCAGATTTTTCTTGATTATAAAGTGATGGGTGATGAAGATCTGGATGCTCGCGAGGTAGAGCAAAAGCTTGCGCATTATTTATTACAGCAACAAAGTATTTCAAGGGTTTACACAAGAGAGCAGCTGCAGTCTGGAAATTTCACTAGAGGTCTTAGTTCCCTTGTTCAAAATGGATTTAATCAGGAGCGTAGTGGGGATGTGGTTTTTGTGCTGGATCCTGCCTATATTATTTATCCTGAAAAAGGAACCACCCACGGTTCAGGCTTTATTTATGATACCCATGTTCCATTGATTTTCTTCGGAAAAGGGATCAAGCAGGGAAATAGTTTGGAATATTCTGTAATTCCAGATATTGCTCCAACAATTTCAGCTTTACTGGGAATTTCTTTTCCAGATGCCTCAACAGGTCGACCTTTGGTTGAGGTGCTGCAAGATTAAAAGAATTTTTTCTTAATATTCTTCCAGCGATACTTACGAATAAAATCACCTTCTTCTTTAGAAACTATAAATGGCAAATTTTTTTTAGAAGCTTTTGTATATCCTTTAGCGTAGCTATATAAAAGTTTTAAATCTTTTTGTTTTATGCTCATTTTCAGAGCCGTTAAAAATGATAGAAGATATCCGTATCGCATTCTGTAGAGAGCCTCTCCCTGAAGGAATTTAGTTTTTTTCTTATAGGAGTTCCATGTGGGGCGGAGATGTTTTACGTGTAGGGTTTTAACAGTTTTAGTTTCGAATCCATAAAAGTTGGCAAGTAAAACATCAACAGAGTCCCAACCTATGGATGTTCTCAGACCATCAATCCATTTAAAGCATTTCTTGGAGTATAGCTTTATTGGGCCCCTAATATGGGATTTGTCAGAAATATTTTCATGAACCCAATGGTTGTTAGAGTCCTTAATAAATATTAATCCGGAGCACATTCCGACTTTTTCATTTTGTTGAAATTCACGTTCTATTTCTTCAAAATAATTTTTAGGTAATATAATATCAGCATCAAATTTGCCAATTAAATCGTAATCGTTCTTGATTTTTGATAATCCAAAATAAAATGTATTCACTACTTTTGCTCCTGGAGCATGCTCAGATTTACCAGAATCACTTTTGAATACTTTTATCCATTCATATTTATTTGAATATTTTAGAGCTGTCTCATACGTGAAGTCCGTAGAATTATCATCGATGATTATCAATTCATTCGGTTTTCTTGTTTGATTAATCATGGAGTCCAAACAATAGGAGATAAATTTCTCTTCGTTATAAGCAGGAATAATTATAGAAATCAACATTAAGTGATCATTTTAAATGAGTAAATTTAGAATAAAATCCTTCCTTTTGTTCATTCTTTGTTTTAAAACCTTTTATAGTTTTTCTCAAAACTATGAAATAGGATGTTATACTAAAATTAGTGAGCAACACGGTAATTTTGATCAGCAATTAGACTCTGGGGATCAGTTCGGTTATTCAGTAGATAATATTGGAGATTTAAATAATGACGGTATTAATGATATTATCGTTGGAGCATTTACAGATGATGATGGTGGAACTAACAGGGGGGCTGTATATGTGTTATTTCTAAAGGCCGATGATACAGTTTTGAAATCTCAAAAGATCAGTTCAACAACTGGAGGTTTTAGAGGAGATCTGGATGATAATGATGTTTTTGGTGCTTCGGTTTCTTACTTAGGAGATATGAATAATGACGGTTTTGTAGAGGTAGCAGTCGGGGCAGAATATGATGGGGACGGTGGTTACTGGCATGGAGCTGTTTGGATTCTAAGCCTAAATACAAATGGCACTGTAAGAGCCCACTCAAAAATAAGCGACTTTGAAGGTAACTTTTCCGGACAGTTTAATGGTGATGTAGTTTTTGGGACTGATATAGGAAATATTGGAGATTTAAATAATGATGGGGTTGAGGATATTATTGTTAGTGCCAGAAGAGACTATGATGGTAATCCCGGTGCCGGTGCCATATGGGTTCTTTTTCTGAATTCTGATTTTACAGTAAACAGTTATTCCAAGATTAGTGAAACCGAAGGTGATTTTAATGTTGATCTAGATTTTGAAGATTTCTTTGGTGGAGCCATTGCTATCTTGAAAGATTTAGACAATGACGGTATAAAGGAGATTGCAGTAGGATCTTACCGGGATGATGATGGAGGAACAGACTTTGGTTCGGTTTATATTCTGTTCTTAGATGCCAACGGGAGGGTGAAAAAGCACAAGAAAATTTCTTCTACAGAAGGAGGAGGTAGCTTTGACCTAAATAATAATGCCATTTTTGGGAAATCTATAGATGGGTATTCAGATATAGATTCTGATGGTTTAATTGAAATTTTGGTAGGTTGTGCCCGCTGTATAAATCCAGAAACAAATGCAACAACGGGAGCGTTTTATTTAATTGAATTAAATAACGATGGAACTGTAAATGAGAGTTTTCCTTATTCTTTTCAAGTTGGAGGCTTTGAAGGGGAATTAAATTCAGGGGATCTTTTTGGTATTTCCTTAAGCTATTTAAAAAATCAAGATCCTTTAAAGATTGTCGTAGGGGCATCAAAGGATAGTGAAGGAGCTGTGTGGATTTTGAATTTTGATGATCAGATGGAGGGACTGGCTATCAATCCTGTTAATTCACAATGTTCCGATAAGAATATAGGTTTTATCCTTTCAGGCTTGGAGTTAAATGAATCTTATTTGTTGAACTTTGAACATGATAATAGCTTTACTGAACTCGAATTTTCAAGTAATGAAAATGGTGAATTTACGCTACAGAATTTGGAAGATGGCACTTACAATAATATTAAAGTAAGAAAAGAAGGGTGTGTTTTTGAATTTTCAGAAGAATACGAAATCTCCGAAGAGGATATATTAGACCCGAATTTTTCAGTAGTTTCTTCAGATTGCGATAGTTTAGAAGGAAATATTATTAATATTAGTAATCTTCCTATTAATGAAACCTTTTCTATACGCTATGATTATAATGGCATTCCTGTTGATATTATCCAATTCACTAGTAGTTCTATCGGTGAAATGAAAATTGCTAATGTTGAGACAGGGGAATACTCAAACTTTCAAATTATTTATGATTATTGTACTAACAGTTTTCCTGTAGAATTGGAAGTAAATCCTTTAGATGGAATCGAACCTTTCTTTAGTTCCCAACAAGTAAGTGAGTGTGGTGCCACTGATGGGGAGATTGAAATAAGTAATCTTGAGGGACTTAAAAATTACGTGATATCTTTTGTGGTAAATGCCGAAGAAACTATTGAATTAGAAATAACCTCAGATAGTGAAGGAATTTTAACCATTGAAAACCTTAAAGGAGCTCAATATTCAAATTTCAATATAGAAACGCCTAATTGCAATTATTACTTCAACGAGGATTTTAACTTAAGTGCTGATGGTGGGAATTATTTATTAGAAATAGTGCAAGAGCCAAGTTGTAGTTTAGATAATGATGGTATTGTTAAAATCACTGGTTTTATTCCGAATAGCGAAGTACAACTATTTTACTCCGTAAATGAAAGTAATAAGGACATAAGGCTTAATTCAGATATTAATGGAGTAATAACTTTGGAAGGTCTCTCGGAAGGCGATTATGAGAGAATTAAGTTGTTGGTAAATTCATGTGAAGTTTTAATTGAAAATTTCAGATTGAAATGCAGTGGTGGTAGTGGTGAAGAGAAAATTTGCTACAGTTACCCTAAATTTTTTAGCCCAAATTCTGATGGTATAAATGATCGATGGCAGGTTCAAATTACAAGCCCAGATTGTAATAAACAATTTAATTGCTATATTTTCGATAGATATGGAAAACTCTTAACGATACTAAGGGGACCTGATGAAAAGTGGGATGGTAATTTTAACGGTAAAGCAATGCCTTCAGATGATTATTGGATTAAACTGGATTTTCCGAATGAATCTGATTTTCATCCTGAAGTAACGCACATCTCCCTTATTCGTTGATTCTTTTGGCGTATATTATATAGTATCTGGGTGTGAATTTTCTAAGAATTGGACGGATGCCAATTTTATTTACTGGATTTGTCCACTTCGATCTTTGTTCTATCTTCCAGCCACTTTTTTCAAAAAGCCAATCAAACTGCCAGTCTTCAAATTCATGATAATGTCGGTCCCATTTATCAGTTTTACTTTGATAGGCAGAAGAAAACCATAATCTAAGAGGAACGCTGGCAATAATTTTCTTAGCTTTTATTTCCTTCAGAATATTATATGGGGCAACCAGATGTTCAAAAATTTCAAAGGCCGTAATCAAGTCATACTCTGTAGTTTTAACTGCCTCAAAATTATCGTCAAGGTCTTCTCCAGAAGTATTAGTAACATCGTAACCATTTTGGGTCATGATTTCAGAAAACGGATTTTCAACACCGAGATCCAGAATTTTTGCCGGAGGAGGAACTATTTCTTTTAAAAATTCTAAGGTTTTTTTATAGCGCTTTTCAGGAAAATTATTCTCGTACATTATATCTGGTAAGTAATCGCATTAATATTCATACCTGCACCAACGCTAGCAAACATGACCACATCACCTTTTTCCAGATTTTGGTTTTGTATTTTTCCTCTTTGAACAAGATCAAACAGGGTAGGCACAGTTGCAACACTGCTATTTCCTAATTCGTGAATGGTCATGGGCATCACATCTTCTGGTGGCGTCATACCATGCAGCTTGTAGAATCGCTGAATAATGGCATAATCCATCTTTTCATTCGCCTGATGAATAAAGACCTTTTTAAGATCTTTAATCGTCTTTCCGCTATTTTCCAGACATTCTTTCATCGCCTGCGGAACATTTACCAATGCAAATTCGTAGATCTTTCTACCATGCATCTTGATATACTTCACATCTTCTGGTGCTGTGGAATGATTGGATTTTCCAAAGTAAATATATTCTGATTCCTGAAAAGAATAGGTGCCAGATTCATGTGACAAAATTCCAGAATCACCTTCCGAAGCTTCCAGAATAACAGCGCCGGCACCATCTGAAAATATCATAGAGTCACGATCATGTTTGTCTACCACACGGGAAAGGGCTTCAGCACCTATAATAAGACATTTTTTCGCAATCCCGGCTTTGATAAATGCTTGTGCCTGTATCATTCCCTCTATCCAACCCGGGCACCCAAATAGCAGATCATAACCAACACACTTCGGGTTTTTTATTCTTAAATGTGACTTCACCCGAGTTGCCAGACTTGGTACCGTATCACTTTGAATGGAATTCGATTTTACATCACCATAATTGTGCGCAACTATAATATAATCAAGAGTTTCAGGATCTATGCCTGAACTTTCAATTGCTTTCTGACTTGCTATTACGGCTATGTCTGAAGTGTTGAGGTTTTCATCTAAATAGCGTCTCTCCTCAATTCCCGTGATAGCCTTGAATTTCCTGATGGTAGTCTCGTTATCATGAGGAAAAGTGGAACCGTCGAGATTATAAAATTCATGTTTATCAAAGTCAGCATTCTTAGTTACGACATTTGGTATATAGCTCCCTGTTCCAGTGATTTTGCAGTTCATCTGACTTTCTTCTTGTTAGATTTACAATTTAAATAAATATCTTAAAACCGGTTTAAAATAGATAAATTTTTGGTCGAAAAAAAACCTGCCGTCTGACAGGTTCCTTTCCAAATTATTTCAAATTTGTTTAAGCTTCAGCATATTCTTCTGTTGGAGGACATGTACACATAAGGTTTCTGTCTCCGTAAGCTTCGTCAACTCTTCTAACGCTTGGCCAGAATTTATTGTCATGAAGATGGGATAATGGATATGCCGCTTTCTCTCTCGAGTAAGGAAGCTTCCATTCATCTGAAGTTAACATATGTATGGTATGCGGAGCATTCTTTAATACGTTATTTGGATCCTCAGCTGATAGTTCATCTATCTCTTCTCTAATGGATATTAAAGCATCGCAAAAACGATCAAGTTCAGGCTTGCTTTCACTTTCCGTAGGTTCAATCATCATAGTTCCGGCTACAGGAAAAGAAACCGTAGGAGCATGGAAACCATAATCTATCAATCTCTTGGCAATATCAACAACCTCGATGCCTTTGTCTTTAAAAGGTCGGCAATCAATGATCATTTCATGGGCTGCTCTTCCTCTTTCTCCGGAATAAAGGGTTTTATAATGTCCGTTTAGCCTGGCTTTAATATAATTCGCATTTAAAATAGCATATTCAGTAGCTTTTTGAAGTCCTCCGGTGCCCAGCATTTTTATATAGCCATAAGAAATAAGGCAAACCAAAGAAGATCCCCATGGTGCAGATGAAATTGCTCCAATAGCTTTTTCTCCACCTGTTTTAATCACAGGGTTTCCTGGTAAAAAAGGCTTTAATTGTTCAGCAACACAAATAGGTCCAACTCCGGGACCACCGCCTCCGTGCGGAATAGCGAACGTCTTATGTAGGTTGAGGTGACAAACATCAGCACCAATTCTCCCTGGATTGGTCAAACCAACCTGTGCATTCATATTAGCACCATCCATATAAACCTGCCCGCCGTTTTCATGAATAATATTGGTAATTTCACGAATGGCAGACTCAAAAACTCCATGTGTAGATGGATAAGTGACCATTAATGCGGCCAGATTATCCTTATGCTTTAAAGCTTTTTCTCTAAGGTCATCTACGTCTATATTCCCGTTTTCTGAAGCTTTGGTTACTACCACCTTCATACCTGCCATTACAGCAGAAGCAGGATTGGTTCCGTGAGCAGAAGAAGGGATTAAGCATACATTTCTATGAGCTTCCCCATTAGCTTCATGATAAGCTCTTATTACCATCAATCCTGCATACTCACCCTGAGCACCGGAATTTGGTTGTAGAGAAGTAGCAGAAAAACCAGTAATTTCGGTTAACTGATCTTCTAATTCTTTTAATACCATTTGGTAGCCTTCCGCCTGATCTACCGGTACGAAAGGGTGTAGATTTCCCCATTGAGGATTACTCAAAGGAAGCATTTCTGAAGCTGCGTTCAGTTTCATGGTGCAGGAACCCAAAGAGATCATGGAATGATTCAGGGAAAGGTCTTTACGCTCCAGCTTTTTGATATAACGCATCAATTCAGTTTCTGAATGGTAAAGGTTAAATACCTCATGCGTTAAAAATTCCGTTTTTCTTTCAAGATTTTCCGGAATAGCTGTTTTATCAGATAATTCTTCAATTGCTGAATTTTCTTTATCTGCAAGTTCAGCAAAAACGGCAATGATTGCGTTCAAATCATCTGTAGTAGTTGTTTCGTTTATGGAGATACAGGCACTTTCAGCATCCGGATAGAAAAAGTTGATCTCATGCTTAACTGCAATTTCCTTTAATTTAGAAACATTTGCTTTAACATGGATCGTATCAAAATATGCTGAATTCAACTGTTCAAACCCAAGTGCTTTTAATTTTTCTTCCAGAGTTACTGCAGAAGCATGAACTGTATTTGCAATGAATTCAAGTCCTTTCGGACCATGATAAACCGCATACATTCCAGCCATCACGGCAAGTAAAACCTGTGCAGTACAAATATTGGAAGTAGCTTTATCTCTTTTGATATGCTGCTCCCTGGTTTGCAGTGCCATTCTTAAGGCGTTATTGTCATCCAGATCTTTCGTTAAACCAATAATTCTCCCCGGGAGGTTTCGCTTGTATTCTTCTTTCGTGGCAAAATATGCGGCATGAGGACCACCATATCCTAGCGGAATCCCAAATCTTTGTGTGGTTCCAACCACTACATCTACGCCTAGTTCTCCCGGAGCTTGAAGTTTTACCAGGCTTAAGATATCAGCAGCAAATGCAGTTTTTATATCTGCTTTTTTACAGTTTTCAACAAAATTGGCATAATCAAAGATTTGTCCGAATTTGCCGGGATATTGAACCAGTGCTCCAAAATATTCTTCAGAAAAATCAAATTCTTCGTGATTTCCAACCACCATTTCTATCCCCAGAAAATCGGCTCGGGTTTCCATTAGAGATATGGTTTGTGGTAAGGTTTGCTGAGATACAAAAAACTTATTTACATCGTTTTTTTTCTGTTTTCTATCGCGAACTGCATAAAGCAAAGCCATAGCTTCAGCTGCAGCCGTAGATTCGTCCAGCAACGAAGCATTGGCAATTTCCATTCCGGTAAGATCGCTTACCATCGTTTGGAAATTCAGCAAAGCTTCTAAACGTCCCTGAGCAATCTCTGCCTGATAGGGCGTGTAGGCAGTATACCAACCCGGATTTTCCAGGATATTTCTCTGGATAACCGCAGGAAGGATCGCCTGGTGATAGCCAAGACCGATATAGGTTTTGAAAAGCCTGTTCTTTTCAGAAAGTTTTTTGATATGCTCGGCGTATTGATTTTCACTCATCGCCTTAGGCAAGTTTAAAGGTTGAGATAACCTGATATCATCTGGTATCGTTTCGTAAATCAATTGCTCTATAGACTCAGCGCCAATAGTATCTAGCATTTCCTGTAGATTTTCTGCTTTAGGACCTATGTGACGTAACGCGAAAGAATCTGTTCTCATTAAAATAAATAGTTGTGTTTTTCGTGCTGCGAAAATACATAATTTCAGGCTAATTTTTTACTGTTTAGGGACATACAGTTGTTAAGATTTTGTGTGTAATATTCTGAATCCTATTTTATATGTAATTTCGTGAAATGAAGTATTTGAAAAATGCTTTTGAACTTTATATTAACAGCAGCATTCATGTCTCTTTTGCGGTTGTTGCATTTACGATCATTTCTTTTCTTGAGTATGATCTTTTTCCTGATCAGGACCTGCTCTTATTTATATTTTTCTCTTCT
>MDTG01073947.1_pt1 | contig 11102 bp, 13 predicted proteins | sample 811421 | NCBI WGS metagenome assembly MDTG01 (sample SAMN05326645, study PRJNA326480) | marine metagenome | isolation source: seawater | place: Pacific Ocean: South East | collected 2011
GATCAATCAAAATCAGATAGACCAGAGCTTACTAGTGCTAAAATAGTTATATCAGGTGGAAGGGGTATGCAAAATGGAGAAAATTTTAAGCTTCTTGAAGGCATTGCAGATAAACTTGGAGCTGCCATGGGCGCGAGTAGAGCAGCAGTTGATGCTGGGTTTGTACCCAATGATTGGCAAGTCGGTCAAACAGGTAAAATTGTAGCTCCAGATCTATACATAGCTGTGGGTATATCAGGCGCCATTCAACATATTGCTGGAATCAAAGACTCTAAATACATTGCATGTATTAACAAAGACGAGGAAGCCCCAATCTTTAATTTTTCTGATTACGGCTTAGTTGGGGATCTTTTCGATGTACTACCTAAGTTAGAAGAGAAATTATAACAAAGACTCTAATTGATCTAGGATTACGTCGTCAAGCCAGTTGATATAACCTTCAACACGAGATAGTTCTTGCATTTTTTTGTCAATAACTAACGTAGTTGGCATGATCTTTACTTTCAATTTTTTTGTTATTTCCAACTCGTTATCTACAAAGATTTTAAGCTTTTTAAATCCATTTTTTTTTAAAAATTTTGGTATAACTTTTTTAGGATTAGAATCAACTGAAATAAAAAGCACCTCTATGGAATCTTTGTATTTTTTTTCTAATTTCATTAATTCTGGTATTTCTTTGATACAAGGAGGACACCATGTAGCCCAAAAATTTAATAGATAGATTTTTTTTTCACTAGATTTTTTAAAGACATCTATTTGCTTCTTATCAATTGTGTCAAATTTTAAATAATCAATCTTTTTAGGAGGATTATGTAATAATAGTTGATTGTTCTTATATGAATGAGATAAGTTTGATATTAATAAAATGAAGCAAAATAAAATAATTTTCATAGAATTAATATAACATACATGAAAAAAACAACAAATGCACTTTGGGGTGGAAGATTTCAGAAAAAATCGTCAAACCTTTTAAAAAAAATAAACAACTCAATTGGTTTTGATTTTCAACTTGCAGCGGAAGATATAAGATTAAATAAATCTTACGCAGTGTCATTGTATAAAAGTAAAATATTAAAACATAATGAGCTAAAAAAGATTGAAAAAGCCTTAGATGAAATTTTGAATGAGGTTAATAATGGAAAATTTAAATTCTCAAATGACTATGAAGATATTCATATGAATATAGAAATGGCACTCAAGAAAAAAATTGGAAGGTTAGCAGGAAAAATTCACACCGGAAAATCAAGAAATGATCAAGTTGCAACGGATTTAAAAATGTGGATAAGAGAACAGTTAAAAACAGTTATTATTAAAATTCAATTTTTACAAAAAACAATTTTAAAAAGAGCTGAAATTAGTATTGAGGTTATAATGCCTGGTTTCACTCATTCTCAAAACGCACAACCTATATCTTTGTCTCATTACTTTTTATCTTTTTTTGAAATGTTTGAAAGGGACAAAAGACGTTGTAAGCAACTGCTAGAAAATTTTGATGAGTGTCCATTAGGATCAGGTGCCTTGGCGGGAACTAATTTTCATGAAATAGATAGACATTTTCTAGCAAGAAATTTAGGTTTTAGTAAACCCACAGAAAACTCGTTGGACAGTGTGTCAGATAGAGATTTTGTCATAGAGTATTTAAGTATATTATCAATATTAAGCTTGCATTTTTCGAGACTTTCTGAAGATTTTATTATTTGGTCAAGTAGTGCATATGAATTACTGAAGTTTCCTGATAGTTTATGTACTGGTTCATCAATTATGCCACAAAAGAAAAATCCGGACGCAGCAGAACTCGTAAGATCAAAGTGCGGAAGAATTTACGCCTCTCTTCTTAATTTACTGATCATTCAAAAAGGCCTGCCAAGTGGTTATAGTAAAGATCTTCAAGAAGATAAAGAACCCGTGTTTGATGCAAATAATACAATTAATCTTTTATTAGATATTGTTAATGAAATGATAAAATCTGTGATTGTTAATAAAAAGAATATGTATAATTTAGCTAATAAAGGATATGTAACAGCAACTGATATAGCTGACTGGATGGTTAAAAATATAAATATGACATTTAGAGAAGCTCATAAAATAACTGGAAAAATAGTCTTATTAGCAGAAAAAAAAAAGAAATTATTAGAGGAATTAACTCTTCAAGAACTTAAAACTATTGAACCAAAAATAAGCAAAGACGTTTTTAATTATTTATCAATAGAAAGTTCAATTGAAAAAAAAAAATCCTATGGTGGAACCGGGTATAGTGAAATTAAAAAAGCAATAACAAGAGCTAAGAGAAAGATATAAATGAAGTTATCTCTTTTTTTAATAATTTTAATGGTGTATTTATCATTTGTTTCTTGTGGAAAAAAATCAAGTCTCGACAAGTTACCAAATAGTGATTTTCCTAAAGAGTACTCAAGTCCTGATGGTTGATATTTCTAAATATAATAAGGAGCTGGAATATAAAGGTAAAAATTTATTTCTAGAGCAAGTATCTTTGAATAATATTGCCAAGAATTTTGAAACTCCAGCATTTTGTTATTCGTCTTCGTTGATAGCTAATAATTTTAATTTATTTAAAACTTCTTTTAAAAAAATAAAACCATTAATTTGTTATGCAATGAAAGCAAATTTTAATTCATACATTATAAAAATTTTAGTGAAGCTAGGATCTGGTATTGATGTTGTGTCAAAAGGTGAACTAAAAAAATGTTTGGAAAATGGAGTCGAAGCAAACAAAATAGTTTTTTCAGGAGTTGGAAAAAAAGATGATGAGATAGAGTATGCATTAAAAAAAAAAATAAAACAAATAAATGTAGAAAGCTTGGAAGAATTAAAAGATATTGAAGTAATTTGCAAAAAGTTAAAAATTAAAACTAATGTATGTTTACGGGTAAATCCTGATATTAATGCCAATACTCACGATAAAATTTCTACTGGAAGATTGGAAGATAAATTTGGAATCCCTAATGACCAAATTCAACACATATTCAATACTTACCGCAACAGTCGCTTTATAAAAATTATTGGTCTGTCAATTCATATAGGTTCCCAGATTGAGTCCCTATCGCCATTTAAGAATGCATTTATGAAAATTAAACAACAAGTAGTTGATTTAAGGAAAAATGGATTTGAGATTTCTACTGTTGATCTGGGCGGTGGAATAGGAATCAAGTATAATGAAAAAAGTAGGATATTAGATATTGGGATGTATACGAGATTAATCGAGAAAATATTTTCTAATATGAAACTAAAAATTATAATTGAACCAGGAAGATTTATAGTTGGTGCGTCCGGAATAATATTGACAAAAGTAATAAGAGTAAAAAAGGGTCAAAATAAAAATTTTTTAATTATTGACGCAGGAATGAATAACTTAATAAGACCAGCATTATATGATGCAAAACACAAAATATTTCCTGTTAAACTTTCATCAAAAAAAGAAATTCTTTATGATGTTGTAGGTCCAATATGCGAGAGTAGTGACGTGTTTATGAAGAATGTCAAGATTCCAGAACTCAATAAAGATGATTTAGTTATCATATCGTCAACGGGAGCTTATAGTTCTTGTATGGCTTCTGATTATAATTTAAGACCTAAGGCAAAGGAAATTTTTGTAAAAGAAAAAATAACAAAAGTTTCCAATAGTTAAAATGGAAAAAATTTTTTTTCTAAATGATGTATCTTTAATTTCTAAAAAAAAAAAAATTCTTAATGTTAATTTAGAAGTAGAAAAGGGAGATTTCTTGGTAATACAAGGATCAAATTCAACCGGTAAGTCTCTTTTATTGAAGCTTTTCTGTTTGAAAATATTACCATCTTCTGGTTCATTTTATTTGGAAGGAGAAAAATTATGTAATAATTTGAGAAAAAAGATTTTAGAATTTAGAAAAAAAATGGGTGTTATTCTTCAAAACGATTATTTAATTCCCTTCTTTTCTGTTTATCAGAATATCGAGCTAGCAAGTCAAATCCAAAATTCAAAAAAAGACTTTTCATTGCGAATGAAGCAAATGTCTCAATGGCTTGATTTAGAAGAAATAAAAGAAGAAAAAGTGATTAATTTGTCAAATAGCCAAAAACAAAAAGTAGTTATAGCGAGAGCTTTGATTAATAATCCAAAAGTTATTGTAGCAGATCAGCCAGAAACATATTTAGATATTGAGTCAAAAAAGAAGATTTTCTTTCTCTTTGAATCGTTAAATAAAATTGGATCGACAATTATCATGACGAGCAACCAATCCTACAATATAAATGTTGAACATAAAGTTTTGAAACTAAAATAATATGATCCAATTTCAAGAGATATTGAAGAAAATCATTCTCAAAGACGAAGAACGCTTTTTTCATGGATTAACTTTTGTAGTAATCAGTTTAATAACCATTCATTTAGCTGTTTATTTTAATTTTTATAAGTTTTCTGAAAATTGGTTAGAGCTAGAATCAAGTAAAACTACTTTCATAATTAGTAATAACTCTGATGAAAAAAAAATCCCATTAAAAGTTACATCTAATATAGAAAATTATTTGTCATTAAATATTGAAAAATTTAAATTTACAATTGTTGAAGATGAGTTGATTAAAGAAAGTCTTGGGTTAACAAATTTTTCTGATATGTCGGGGTTAAAGTTGCCTTTTATATTTCAAATTGAAACTTCAAATAAAAATATTGTGGACGAAGTTTACACAACCATCATTGGTCTCTCCGAAAATAGACTAATTGAAAAATATTCACATCAAGATGAGTTGTTCGAAATAACATCCTTAGTTAATAGAATCAAGCTAGTAATTTTTATTATGTTATTAGTTGTAATGATATTATTTTCTTTTTTAGTAATGAATATAGTTAAAGCCGCACTCAAAAGTAATTATAAATTTCTGGATATGTTGCAAATTATGGGAGCAAGCAGTTTTGAGTTGTCCAAAAACATCTCTCAAAGCGTAGTAAAAAAAATTATTCCAGGAGCAATATTAAGTACTATTTTTGTTTATTTGATTAGTACTCTTTTGATCAAGTTATTTGGTGTAAATTTTGATTTTTTCAATTCCAGCTTTTTTTTTGAGATCAATATTAAGACCTTACTATTATTAATTCTTTTTATAAGTTTATTTTTGGCGGTTCTATTGGTATTTTTAACATCTTATTTATTCTATTTTTTTGAGAAAAGGTTTTTTGATAAATTTTAAGAAATTTCTCGCTTTTTTAATATCACTAAGCATCATTACTTTTGCCTGGTGGTTAATTTTAATTTTCAATACATTTCCTAAGAAATTTTATATGAACACAGAAAGTTTTAATAGTTCAAGATCTATAATAGTTGTTCTAACTGGAGGAAAAGGAAGAATAAACAAAGGGATTGAACTTTTTGAAAGAAATTACGGAAATTATCTTTTTATATCAGGAGTATTCAAGGAATCCGAAATCAAGATAAATAATCTTATAGAAAAAAATTTGATTGAAAAAGATTGTTGTGTAATTGTTGATAATAAGGCTGAGAATACGTTCGAGAATGCATTTGAAGTACAAAAATGGTTAGATGAAAAATATCACATTAACAATATTATTTTAGTTAGTTCCTACTATCATTTACCTAGAAGTTATATTGTCTTTAAAAAAGTTTTTGAGAAAAAACAAATCTTCCTATTTCCAGTAAATGAAAAAATAAACTTTAATGAAAATATTGTTTTTCATATTAGATTAATAATTCTTGAGTATTTTAAAACAATATATACCTTATTTTCATTATAATGAATTTCTTAAGATGCTTAATATTTTATATTTTATTTTATGCTGGAACTATATCTTTTTTTCTATTGTTCTCCCCAGTCAAATTCTTTAGTTTTAAATTTGTAGTGAATTTATGTTGGTTTTGGACAACATCAGTCATTAAACTTTCAAAAGCTATATTGCATATAGATTATAAAATAATTGGACAAAAAAATATTCCCAGATCCGGACCATTTATTGTTGCGAGTAATCATCAATCAGCTTGGGAAACTTTTTTTTTTGGGTCACTATTTCCCGGATCAGTTTTTATTTTAAAAAATGAGCTCAGAAAGATCCCAATATTTTCGCAATATTTTAAGAGATTAGGTTTTATTTTCGTCAAAAGAGATCAGGGATTTGAATCCATGAAATATGTGCTTAGATCTGTGAAAAAATTGATTCAGCAAGAGAAAAATGTTTTTGTGATTTTTCCTGAGGGAACAAGATTGGACCCAGGATCAAGGGTCAAATTAAATAAAGGTGTTTATGCAATCCATAAGTTTATAGGTTTGCCAATACTACCAATTAAGCTTGATTCTGGAAATTTTTGGTTAAATAAAAGATTTACCAAAAAGAGTGGAACAATTAAAATTAAGATATTTCCAATAATAAAAAATAATTTAAGAAAAGAAAAAATAATAAAAACATTAGAGAAATATTATTATGAGTAATAATTTAGATATTTTTTCTTAAAATACTTTTTCTTATTTGTTTCGTCCTTTTCAAAAGTTTAAAAATTTCTTCACTTTTTCCTGAATTTAAATTGTGCATAAAACTTTCAATATCTTTTAAAAAGGTATTGAGAGTTCTGTTAAGATATTCTTTATTTGAAAAAAAAATATCTGTCCACATTTTCGGATCAGATGATCCAATTCTTGTAAAATCTTTAAAACCTCCTGCTGAAAAATTTATTAATGCCTGCTTTTTTTTTATATCTAAGTTAAATGCGGTTCCTACAATTGTGAATGCAATTAGATGTGGCAGGTGAGAGGTGATTGACATTATTTTATCATGCTCTGTAATCTTCATAATTGCAACTTTCATCCCTATATCTTCCCAAATTTTTGATATCAGTTTTGTTGCTTTATCCTTACCTTTTAAGGGAGTGAGAATACACCACTTTTTTTGAAAAAGGTTTTTTTTTGAGTTTATCGCACCAGAATGTTCAGTTCCTGCAATTGGATGACCTGGAACAAGAGAAAATTTATTATTATTTAATTTAAGTATTTTTGTGTTGAAAATATTTTTAACAGATCCTACATCGGATATAATTTGATTTTTTGTAGAGTATTTTGCAATTTCTAATATTAAATTATTCATTTTACTCACAGGTGTGCAAATAAAAATAATTGAGCTTTTTCTAATTTCATTATCAACATAACTTCTACCTTCGTCTATAGCTTTGATTTTGAGCGCGTCTTTAAGATTGGTTTTTGAATTATCAATACCAACTATTCTTTTGCAAATTTTCTTAGACTTTAGTGCTAACCCAAGAGAGGCACCAATCAAACCTGGCCCTATTATTGTGATTTCGTTAAACATCGTTTATATTATTTTAATTTTAATGCATTTTTGAGTTCTTTTAAAAATTTATTTAGATTTACCGTTGAACCGATTGACACTCTAAAATAATTGTTAAGTTTGTAGTTTTGGAGATCTCTAACTAAAATATTCTTATTTTTTAAATAATTGATAATTTCTTTTTTTGAATATTTTAATGGATTTACTTTAATTAAAATAAAATTAGCAAATGTCTCATAAGACTCCAAGCCTAACTCATTAACTTTCATTGGCAAAGATTTTCTCCATCTTTCATTATGCATTATTGATTTTATTAAAAAATCTTTTTCCTTTAAAATTAAAGATCCAATATGTTGAGCTATTGAGTTAACATTGAAAGGTCCTCTAATTTTTTCTAGTAGCTCAATTGTTTCAGTATTTGAATATCCCCATCCAAGCCTAAGACCGGCCAAAGCAAATATTTTTGAAAATGTTCGTGTGATAATAAGGTTAGGATATTTATCTACTAAATCGATTCCATCAGAATATCTTTTGTCAGTAATAAACTCAGAGTATGCTCCGTCTAAAACAACAATAACATTTGCAGGTACTTTATTAAGAAAATTGATTAATTCATCTTTAAAAATTATTGTTCCGGTTGGATTATTAGGGTTTGCAAAAAAAATAATTTTTGTTTTTTTATTAATTTTTTTTAAAATATTATTACAAGATATGCTAAGATTCTCTGTCGGGGCAAAAACTACTTTACAACCTGATGCTCTGGCTATAATTGGGTAATAGGTGAACCCGAATTCACTGCAAATAACTTCGCAATTTTCCTTTGAAAATGTTTGAGAAATTATTGATAAAATATCATCAGAACCGTTACCGCATATTATTTTATTAACATTGAGTTTAAAAATTTTACTTATTGAATCTTTGAGTATTTTTGAATCACCATCTGGATAGAAATTTGATTTCGCAACAATATTCGTAACTCCAGAATAAACTCTATTTGGAATTTTAAAAGGCGATTCATTTGAGGATAGTTTTATGATGTTTTTATTATTTTTAGAATTTGATTCTCCGGGAATATATTTTTCAATTAATTTGATTGACGGTTTTGTTAAAGTTTGAATTTTTATCATGAAGAGTTATCTAAAAAAATTATTTTGACTACTTATTCAACATAGTTATGATGCGATCTAAGTCAAATAAATTTATATAAAATTAATAATGAAATTAAAAATAGAATCCGAAATATTAAAATTTCAGAATATAGTGAAACTTGACTCTGGAAAAAAAATTGAATCTTGTGAAATAGCATTCAAGACATACGGAAAATTAAATAAAGAAAAAACTAATGCGATCTTGGTTTGTCATGCTTTATCTGGTGATCAGTTCTGTTCAGGTATAAATCCAAATACAAAAAAAAAAGGTTGGTGGAGTGTTCTGATTGGACCAGGAAAAGTGATTGATACAAATACTTTTTTTGTCGTTTGTAGTAATGTATTAGGAGGATGTATGGGAAGTACTGGTCCCTCCTCATTCAAGCCAAAATCACAGAAACCATATGGATTACAATTTCCTGTAATTACGATAAGTGATATGGTCCGACTTCAAGAAAAATTAATATCTTATTTAGGAATAAAAAAATTATTTTCAGTTATTGGTGGGTCTATGGGTGGTATGCAAGTCTTGGAATGGGCTACCAAATATAGTCATAAGATAAATTCAGCAATTCCTATTGCCACTTCTTACCGTCATTCTGCGCAAAACATAGCATTTCATGAAATTGGAAGACAAGCTATTATGGCAGATCCTAACTGGAATAAAGGGAATTATTACAAAAAAAATACTCTTCCAAGAGGTGGATTATCAGTAGCTCGAATGATTGCGCATATTACTTACTTGTCTGAAAGTGCCTTGCAAAGAAAATTTGGAAGAAATTTACAAAATAGTAATTTTTTTTCATTTAACTTTGATACTGATTTTCAAATAGAGAGTTATTTGAAATATCAAGGAACTTCGTTTGTTGAACGATTTGATGCTAATAGTTATTTGTATATAACAAAAGCAATGGATTATTTTGATCTATCAATGAAAAAAGGCGGACTACCTAAGATTTTTAAAGATACCAATGTTAAATTTTGTTTTTTTACTTTCACTTCTGATTGGTTGTTTCCAACTTCAGAGACAAAAACAATTATTAAATCTTTAAATAGTTCAAACTCAATGGTTAGCTTCGTTGAAGTAAAAACCGATAAAGGACATGACGCTTTTTTGCTAGATGAACCAGAATTTCATGCTACACTAAAGGGATTTATCGAAGGTCAAATTACTAAGCAAAAAATATGAAAAACGTTTTAAGAAATGATTTATTGGCGATTTCTAAGTTGATAACCGATAAAGAAAAAATTTTAGATGTGGGTTGCGGGAATGGAAATTTATTAGATTTTTTATCAAGGTTTAAGAATGCCGATTGTAGAGGAATTGAAATAAAACAATCTGGTGTTAACTCTTGTGTCAAAAAAGGTTTATCTGTTATTCAAGGAGATGCAAATTTCGATTTGGATGATTATCCCAGCAATGCATTTACAACAGTTATTTTAAGTCAAACAATTCAAGCCATGATTTATCCAGATGTAGTTATTAAAAATTTAATAAGAATTGGAAGAAGAGCTATTATTTCTTTTCCGAATTTTGCATTCTGGAAAATTAGAAAAGATTTTTTTTTTTCAGGTTCGATGCCAAAAAATCAAATACTTTCTTATGAATGGTATAATACTCCAAATATTCATCTATGTTCATGCAGTGACTTCAAACTCTTTTGCTCAAAAAATCAGATAAATATTGAACATTTTATCTGCTTAGATGAAAATGGAAATGAAATGAATAATTCTTTTTTTGCAAATCTATTTGCGTATCAAGTAATATTTTGTGTTTCAAAGAAAAAAAAGACTGCTTAAATGATAAAAATAATTAAAGTTCCAGTTTTGTCTGACAACTATTCGTATATTATTGTTGATCAGAAATCAAAAAAAACTATATGTGTAGATCCATCTGTGGCAGATACAATTGTTGATACTCTTAAGACTAAAAATTTAAATTTAGATTATATAATTAATACACACCATCATCATGATCATGTTGGAGGAAATAAAAAGTTAAAAAAAATATTTAATTGCAAAATTATGGGGAATTATAATGATCAAAAAAGAATTCCAGGAATTGATATCAAATTAGAAAACCAAAAAATTTATAGTATTGGTGAATCAAGATTTAAAGTAATTGATACACCAGGCCATACTGTAGGACACATTTGTTTATATTTTGAAGAAGATGATGTTTTGTTTTCTGGAGATACACTTTTTTCTCTTGGTTGTGGAAGACTTTTTGAGGGTTCAGCAGATCAAATGGTAAAATCTCTGAAGAAATTAAGATCCCTACCTAAGCAGACAAAGATCTATTGTGGGCACGAATACACAAAATCAAACGCAAATTTTGCAATTCACTTAAACCCTAATGATGATAAATTAAAACGAAAAATAAAAGATCTTGAAAATGAATTAAAACAATTTTCTTCCACTATCCCATTTAAATTAGAAGAAGAAATAGAATTCAATCCATTCTTAAAATTTGATAATCTGGGCTATCTTGACGCAATAGGTTTACAAGATCTTGGAGAGTTTGAGAATTTTAAAAGGATCAGAAAAATGAAGGATGAGTTTTAATCCATCCATAATCCACCATTTATGGATAACGTTGCGCCATTTATATAGCTTGCCTTGTCTGATACCAAGTAATCTACCATATCTGCAATTTCATTTGCTTCACCTAA
>MDTG01344609.1_pt1 | contig 11102 bp, 9 predicted proteins | sample 811421 | NCBI WGS metagenome assembly MDTG01 (sample SAMN05326645, study PRJNA326480) | marine metagenome | isolation source: seawater | place: Pacific Ocean: South East | collected 2011
ATATTTATGGTGTATCAAAAAAACTTAATGAAAAAATTGCTAATACATATCAAAAAATAACAAAGATAAATTTTGTAGGACTTCGTTTTTTTACAATTTATGGTGAATGGGGAAGGCCAGATATGTTATTATTTAAAATATTTAAATCATATTTTACTAAAAAAAAATTATATTTAAATAATTATGGAAATCATGAGAGAGATTTTACTTACATAGGCGATGTAATGAAAATTATAAATAAAATTATATTTAAAAAATTTAAGAATCATAAAATTTTTAATATATGTTCAAGCAAACCTATTAATATCTTGGAAATATTGAACATTTTTAATGATAATAACCAAATAAATGTAAAATTATCTAAAAGACATAATGCGGATATATTAAAAACTCATGGTGAAAATAAAAAAATAAAAAAGGAATTAAATTTTATAAACTTTACAAGTTTTTATTCTGTTTATAAAAAAATATTTCATTGGTATAAGCTCAACAAAATATACAAAATGTAATAATAAAAATAATCTATTTAATCTTTTGTAAGACTATATATTATATCAGCTACTTTTTTATAACCCTTTTCACTATAATGGCCAAATTCTCCAAATGGAAATAAACTTTTGGGATCACTATATTGTTCAAATAATTCCTGATGAACATCAATAAAATTTATATTTAATTTTTTAACAATTGATTTTACTTTTTGAAAATATAATGCATCTTCTGAAGGACTTTGGTTTATATTAAAATATCTATCAGCATGCAAATATACAAAAAACAATTTTGAATTATTTTTTATTGATAATTTTTTAGTTAAAAATAATATTTGCTCTAATTTTTTAAAGTTATAAGTTATTTTATCATTTTGATTAATATTTTTTTTAAAACTAATTATCTGTTCAATTACTGCTCTTGTTTGTCGTAATTTTATAAATTTAAATTTATCTCCTTTTGATCTTGCGATAATATTTTTTCTTTTTTCGTGATCAATATCACTCTGAATTGTCTTGAGATTTTGAGAAAAATTTTCATTATTAAGATATTTTAATAATATATTATTGGCTAATTCCTCATTTAAATTTTGTAGGTCGTTACCACCATAATACATAAATATTATTTTCTTGGTACTTTTTGGGAGATATTCTCTCAATACAGCATATTCGGTAAGTGGTCCATTTCTGCCATATCCTAAATTTAAAACTTTATTTGTTTCTATACCTCTTATCACTGAAGGGATATCATGAGGTCTGTTAACACAATGGCCATGAGTAAAAGAATCTCCAACAAATACGTAATCTATTTCGTCAGCATCCCACTCTTCATCTGGATTATTAAAACCATATCTGTCACTTTTCGAAATTGAAAAATAACCATTTTCATTACAAAATATTGTCAAAGAGTTTGAAACACCAGCTAAAGAAAAAATTTTATTACTTTTTAAATTAAGTTCACTTGGATAATAAGAAGGAACAACATTTGGATTGTCATGTAATAAATCTCTATAAACCTGATATTGAGATCGTTCATCCCACTTTTTTCCATATAATAATTTATAATCTTGTCTACGATTATCTAAAACTGAATTTTGATTGCTATTTATTTTCAGATAATACTCAAACATATAAAAACTAACTACTATAAAGAAAATTGAAATGTTAACTAAAATATTTAATTTCTTACTTAATTTAAAATTTAATATTGAAATAAATAGAAATACAAAGCTCAGTATAAAGTAATTTAAATAGTACTCTCTATTACTTCCTTGAAAAACAATTTCTGATTTATACAAAATATAAAAAAATAAAAATATAGAAATTACAAAGTAAATAAAAGAAATAATTCGATTCATAATTTATAATAATTATTTTGTTAAATTTACTTTTTTATAAATATTCAAAGTTTCCATTGCACATTTGTCCCAAGAAAATAATTTAGTTCTTTCTAAACCTTTTTTTATATAAAGTTGCTTTAAATCATTATTATTTAATATTTTTTCAATACTATTAGAAATTGAAATATGATCGTTTGGATTAAAAAATAAGGCTGCATCACCAGCCACTTCTGGCAATGATGATGTATTTCCACATAAAACGGGGCATCTTAAAGAAAAACTTTCAAGTATTGGAATGCCAAATCCTTCATGCTTAGATGTGTAAATAAAAAATTCAGCATTTGCATAAAGTGACTTTAAAATATTTTCATTTCCATCCATTTGAATAATTTTATCTTTATTCAAATTTAATTTAGATATTAATTTTAATTCATGATTTACAAGATCTCCGCCTCCAAAAAGAATTAATTTAAAATTTTTTAAAATGCTTGGATTATAATTGAGACAGTATAGTAGCTTTTCAAAATTTTTATATTTCCAACGAGATCCAACGTATAAAAAATATTTATCATCTATAATTCTATTTTTTTTAATATTTTCCTCTTTACTAATATTAAAGTTAGATGCCAAATATGTAACAGTAATTTTGCTTTCATCAATATCATAATAATTAATAAGATCATTTTTTGTTGACTCTGATATACAAATTATTTGTTTTGCTTTCTTTAATATTTTTTTCTTAGGGTAATAATTTTCCTTAAAACCATAATCTTCCCTAAATATTTCATGAATTAAATCGAAGACAGTAATAACTAAATTATCTGAATTTTTAGGAAAGCTGCTATCATAATAAGTTGTGTGAGTTATATCTGAATTGAAATTTTGTAAATTCTTTTCATTAATAATATTATTAATTTTCAAAAGATATTTTTTTACGCTATTAAATTTATATAATTGATTGGAAAAAGGTAAAATTAGGTTATTTTTGTTATCTCTATTAGTCTTAGATAAAAAAAAATTTATGTGAAAGGGTGCAAAAATCTTAGCATTAATGTCATTCATTAAATTTAATTTTTCGACTAAATTGACGAAATATCTTGAGGGACCTCCGTAATTTTGTTTTGTAAAAATTTTATGATCAAAAAAAATATTCATAATTTCAGGTAATTGAATTACTTATATTACAAAAGTAATAAACTTAAAATATAATTTTAAATTATAAAATATTTTAATATATATTTATATTTGTATATAAAAAAAAAATGAAAAAATACCTAAATAAAAAAAATTTAACAATAATATCTATTCTTATTATTATTTTAGGAATATTTGTTAAGTATAATTATTACAAATTTTACTCAATATATTTTACTTACAAGTACAATTATACAAAAAATATTATTGAAAAAAAAAATTCAAAATTATTAAAAATAATGGATGATGGTAAAATTTTTTTTGAAAAAGAAGAATATAAGTTCAAAAAATTTTCATTGGAAAAATATGGAGTTTTTTTTAGAAAAAAGTATATCCACAGACCAGTTGGATACTTTGACATATATATGAACAGAATAATTTTTGTTTCATATGATGGCACAATTTTTTATTCAAACAACATAGATGAAATAAAAGAAAATAATAATTTAATTTTAAAAAAATTTAAAACTCTAAACTATAATTTAGAATTTGATGAAAAAGACATACAGGCTTATAGAAATATAAAAATTAGAGATATTTTAATAGATGATGATAAATTGTATTTAGTAACTAATGGAAGAACAAAAATAAGTGATGATAATTATTATGCCTCAACAAATATATTGTATGGAAAAATAAATTTAAACGACTTTTCTATAAAAATAAAAAAATTTTATTCACCAGATGAAAAAATATTCAATGTTGGAGATTGGGCACACTCAGGAGGAAGACTGGTCAAATATAAAAATTCTTCTTTTTTATTAGCAGTTCCTGACTATGCTTTAAAAATTGATAGTAAAAATTTTGCAAATTTAATTAACTCAGATGAGTCAATTATTGGGAAAATATTATTAATTAAAGATGGAAAATCAAAAGTATTTTCATACGGTCATAGAAACCCTCAAGGATTACTTTATGATAAAAAAAATAATTTAATTTTTGAAACTGAACATGGACCAACCGGAGGAGACGAAATTAATTTAATAAAATTTAAAAAAAATTATGGTTGGCCTTACGTAACATATGGAGCGAAAATTCAAGGATTAAATAAATTTAGAAATCACAAAAAAAATGGATATGTCGAACCATTAAAATATTGGTGGCCTGCAAACTGTGCTCAATCAGAAATAATTAAAGTTGATAAAAATTTTAACTATAATTGGAAAAAATATACACTTATAAGTGCTTGTTTAAGTGGATCTAAAAATCAAGGTGAGTCAATATATAGGTGGGAATTTGATCCTAAAAAAGAAAAACTTATTAAAAAAAATAAATATTATGTAGGAGATAGAATTCGAGATATAAAATATTTAAAAGAAAAAAAAATAATTTTAATGCTGTTAGAAAATCAAAGATCTTTAGTATTAATTTTCAAGTAAATTTTTGTACAAATTTAAAGTTTTTTTTGCAGCATCTTTCCATTTAAATTTTTCTGAATGATTTAACCCTCTGCTTTTTAATTGTTTTAATTTTTCATCATCAAACAAATAATTTTCTAATTTAAATTTAAATTCTTCTTTATCATCAGGATCAAACAAAATTGCTGCATTTGCACAAACTTCAGGAAATGAACTTTTGTCGCTACAAAAAACGGGGCAGTTTAAACTCATACTTTCAATCAACGGTAAACCAAATCCCTCATATGCTGATGGAAATATGAATGCTCTAGCGTTCGAATAAATGTTTTTTAGGTAATCATCCGATCCATTTATGAAAAATATTTTTTTTCTAACCTTAAGTTTTTTAATTTGATTTATTTCATTTGAGCTCACTTGATTGCCTCCAAAACAAATCAAATTAAAATTTTTATTTATTTTATCTGAATTTGAATACACTTCTAAAAATTTATCAAAATTTTTATATTTGGATCTATTTCCAACATACAGCAAGTACGGAAAATCAAAAAACTTTTCACTTTTTAATTTTAAATTTTTGAAATGATCGGATCCATGATAAATAACACTTACTTTTTTATCGTCAATATTATAAAAATTTAATAAATCCTTTTTTGTATTTTCGGATACACAAATAAAATGATCACAATCTTTAAAAGCATCTCTTTTTAACTTAATTAAATCTTCAGAGTTTTTATATAATTTTTTAAATTTCTCATGTATTAGATCATGAACTGTAATAATTTTTTTTGAAATACTAGGTTTATAAATATCTTTTGAATAGTAAGTATCATGAATAATTTGTGGATTATTTTTTTTTAATTCTCTATTTACAATATAATTACTCAATTTATCTATTACACTTATTAAAGGGAAATTTGATATGTAAATTCCGCTGTAATACTTTTTTGGAAATTGTTTTAAAAAATGATTTTTATGAATTGGTGCTATAATATTTACATTTTGATTTAATTTGACAAATTCACTTGCTAAACATGTTATATATCTGGAGATACCACCTCTTTTTTGTTGGTAAAAAATTGTGTTATTAAAAGTAATTTTCATAGACATTAAAATATATATTAATATAACCCTTTTAGAATAGTAAACATGATTTCAATCCGGATAAATAATATTATTAATATTGTATTAAAATACTTTGTAAGAGTAAATTATAATAGGAATCGTAGACCTTTTAAAAAAGTTCATAAATCTGAGTTCGCAATTTTTTTTAATGACTCTTTATCAAATGAAATAATTACTGATGGTGTTTATGAAAAAGATGAAATTTCTCTTGCGGTAAAAAATATTAAAAAAAATGGTATTATATTAGACATAGGTGCGAATATTGGGAACCATTCAATTTTTTTTAGTAAATATTGTAAAGAAGTGTATGCTTTTGAAGCTCACCCCAAAACATTTAAAATTTTAAATTTTAATTGTTCTAATTATAATAAAATTAAGCTTTTTAATTTAGGAGTGTCTGACCGTAAGGGTTATTTGTTTTTTAAAAAAAATACTAAAGATATTATTGGCGGAAGAAGTTTAAAAAAAAAAGGTATCATAAAATCAAAAATTAATAAATTAGATAATATACTTAAAATTAAAAACAAAATTAGTTTAATTAAAATTGATATTGAGGGAGGTGAATATCGGGCATTAATTGGCATGGAAAAATTAATTAAAAAAAACTCTTCTATTATTTTTATTGAGTTTAGAGAAAAAAGTATTTTTGTTAGAAAGCAGTTAATTAATTTTTTAGTTAAAAATGATTATTTACATGCTTATTACTTTAATCATGAAGGCAGATATAGTGTTGGCAGCTTTGTAAAACTAATTAAAGATATATTTAAGATAATATTTTTAAGCTTTAAAAATAATAAAACTGAGCTCAAAAAGATGGAAATAAAATCTCTTATAAAAAATAATATGGACTGTAATGTGATATTTTCCAAAAAAAAATTAAATAAATTATTCTAATTATTTATATGTTAAATTTTTCTATAAGTCTTTTTATTAGCAAATATTTATTTTTAGATAATCTTCGTTTTATATTTTCTAAATAATTTTTAGCCTCAAATATAAATCCATATCCAATCAAAATTACAATTTTTGTTAAAAAATTATTGTTTGATTTTTTTACGTAAATACATTCTATTTGCTCTAATGGTGATCGGAAAATTGGATTGTTATAGTCGCCATAAACAAATGGTTTTTCATTGGTTGAGTCGTTAATGTTTTTATAAACAGGAAATGCAGTTAGAATTTGATAGTTTTTTTTTGTTAAAATATTATTTATAGCATTAAATGAATTATTGTAAATTTCATGGTTCATATTAGTTTCAACCTCAATTAATAATGGACTGTGTTTTTTCAGTATTGATTTAATTATATTTAATTCAAGACCCTCTACATCAATTTTTACTACATCAACTTTATGTTTAAAAAAAAGTTTTACAAAATCGTTAAATGAGTATAGCTGAGCTTCAATTTCATTTTTTTTTCCAAAATAATTTTCATCTAGTAATCGATTTTTTTTTTTGCTTTTTGATAAACATTAACAAATGAAGAGCCTGTGCTGGTTTTAGTTTTATAATATTTGGCTTTTTTTGTATTTTGACTAATTCCAAACTGATATTTTTTTACATTATCAGGATAATTTAATATTTTTTTAAAATTTCTATACGACCAATTTATATTATCATTCGGATCAACCATTGCAATTTTAGATAAACCATCAAAATTTAAAAGTATTGGAAGATATCTGTGGCCTGCGCCAATATCTACAATTCCTATATTTTTATTTCCCATAACCTTTCTAAGAATTCCAGATGTTTTTTTTGATTTTTTAAGGAATTTTTTTCTGTTAATTTTTTTTAATACTCTATTTAAATAATACATTTTTTATAATGTTTAATTATTATTGGTTGCATATTTTTTTACTTTAAGTTTTCTTCAAATATCCATCTTTTAATTCATATTTTTCGTCACAATAATTAATTGCTGACTCTCTGTGTGATATAAATACTAAAGTTGTATCTTTTTTTAATAATTGTATCTCTGTTAAAATTTCTTTTTCCGCATTTAGATCTAAAGAACTAGTTGCTTCATCCAAAATTAGCAATTTAGGTTTAACGTAAAGCGCTCTTGCAATTCCAATTCTTTGTTTTTGACCGCCTGAAATCATAGCGCCTCCTTCTCCTACTTGCGTATTTATATTTTCATCTAAATTTTCGATAAAATTCTTTAATGCACTTTTGCTAACTACTTGCTGAACTAATTCCTCATTAATTTGATCCTCAACCACGCCAAATGCTATATTTTTTTTTATTGTATCTGGAATTAAAAAAATATTTTGTGATACATATCCGATTGATTCTTGCCAATCTTTAATAGAATTTTTAAGTGATACATCGTCAACTAAAACTTCACCTTCATTAGGCTCCAATATTCCCATAATAATATCTAATAATGTAGTTTTTCCAACTCCACTTTCCCCGCTGATCCCTACAAATGAATTTTTTTTTATAATTAGATTTGTATTTTTTAATACTTTATTTTCTCTATGAGGATATTTGTATGAAATATTTTTTAAATTTATATTTTTTAAAAAGTTAATTTTATTATTTAGTTGAAACGTAGCTACATCTTTCTCGAAATTATGGGTTTCTCTAAGTATGGGAATTATTCTTTTTGCTGTATCTGCAGAAAATTTAATTCTATTTATCATAAGTAGAATTTTATTCATAGAAGGAACTACTTTGTATGATGCGGCAAAAAACAAACCTAGTATTGGTAGCATATCTACTATCGTTTTACCTGTGCCAATAAGTACAAAAATAATTAATGATATACTTAACACTGAAATAAATTCTATTATTAATCTTGGGGTATTTGCAATCACATAGTTTCTAAAATTTACTTCAGCAAGTTTGTCAGTATTTTTTTTAAATTTATTTAAAAAAAATGATTCTTTTCCCATTAATTTAATCTCTTTTATTCCTCCAATGCCATCTTGAACATCTTGTAATTGAACAGCTGAAAGTTTGTTTCTTATTTCTCCAATTTCGACTAATTTTTTTTTATTTAATGTAAATAAAATTAATGAAACTCCACCGAACAAAAAAAAGATAACTAAAGTAGGCAGCCAACTAAAATAGAAAAGGAGAATTAAAATTCCAAAACACATAAAAAGCTCTAGAATACAGAATAGAATTGCATTTAAATAAATTGCACTGAAAAATGAAGATATGTTAACAATATTATTTACTAATTCGGATGAATTTTGGTCTTTAAAATAAATTATTGGTTTTCGAACATAACTTTTAAACAATCTAAATTGAAGATTTGCCTCATATTGCGTGAGGAATGATGATTGTTTTTTTACTACTTCTCTTAAAATCAAATTTTTGAATCCAAAAAAAAATATAAAAAATAATACAACATAAAGTAGAAACGTTTCTTTTGTCACCCCAGATATTCCTAAAAAATTATACACTAAATTTAAAAAATTTCCGTCAGTAAAAACTTTTATAGAGGGTAGAATTAAACCTACCCCGAATAGTTCAAGCATCATTCCACAAAACATATAAAATAAAACCCAAACGATTTTTGTTTTTTCTTCTTTTAAAAAAATGATTTTAAATAAATCACGAATTTGATTAATTTTATTATTTATTTGCATATAAAAACTATTTTCCGTTCAAAAATCTTAATTTTTCATTTTTTAAAATTAATTTTATAACCTGCTGTTTGCGCGTCAGTATAAAATCCTTTTACTGTTTTTAGTGAAAATTCCTCCAAATCTTCTCCTATATAATTTGTTTTTTTTAATATTTCGTGTGGAACGGTTATTATATGACATCCTATCTCTGCTGCCTGGTATATATTCAATGTTTCTCGTGTACTCGCCCATAAAATTTCTGATTTTGGTTTTAATTTTGATAAATCAATAGAATTTTTCATAATTTTGAGTGGATCCATACCAGTGTCAGCAATTCTACCTGCAAAAATAGACAGTATTGCGGGCGTTGATATGTCTAGAGCATCAATTATTGTCTCAACTTGTTTTAAAGTGAAAATAGCAGTTATATTGCAAACAATTTTTTTTTTTGAAAGTCGCCTAATTATTTCCACAGTGCTGTCTTTTCTCGTATTAGTAATTGGAATTTTAACATTAACATTGCTGCCCCAAGATGAAATCTCTTCTGCTTGTTTTTCCATTTCTTCAATTTCATCAGAAAAAACTTCAAAAGAAATTGGCTTATTTTTAATTTCTACTAAAAGTTCTAGAGCAAATTCTTTATAATCTTTAATTCCTGCTTTTTTCATCAAAGAAGGGTTAGTAGTAAAGCCCTTTATATAGTCGCGCTTGTTTAAAATTTTTATAGATTTTAAATCAGCACCATCAGCAAATATTTTAATATTTAAATCATTTAATTTTTTCATTTTATTTAATCTTTAATTATTAAATTTATTGTATTTATAAACATATATATTTTCATATTTTTTATTTATTTCATGTTTCCGAATAAATGTTTTTTTTTTTATTTAAAGAAAGAAAACTAAAAAGTGTAAGTAAATTAAATTTTGGATAAGTTAGAAATAATGATTTTCTATCACTTTTAATTTTAAATGGAGCACGCCCATGAAATCCATTTGTAAGTGTTATAATTATTGAATTTTTTTTTATATTTGCACTTATAATTTGCTTAAGAAAAGTTTTTGAATTTTCATTTCTTTCATCAAATATATAATTTTCATTATTAATAAAAAAATTTTTATATTCATTATTTATCTTGTGTGATCCTGTTGCATAAGTAAATGGTGCATGCTCATTTTCTACATCAAATGGAAAATAAGCTAATTTTAAATTTGGCAAAAATCTATCTACATGCAAGTTATTATCCCCTGGGAATATTTTTTCTGGTATTTTTATTGATTTGTGAATTAAGAATTGACCCATTGGTTCAATTTCTTTTCCAAAAATTTTTTTTGTAACTTGATTACTAAAATTTATTATTTCTGGACAATAATCTAATTCAGAATATAGAAGTTTTACCAAAACATCTTCGGACTTTTCATTTTTACTTAATTCTAAAACTTTATTATTTTCAAAAAAATCTTTGTCGTCGTTATTTATTTTATTAAAAATTTCTATTATCTTTTCCCTTTCATTATGACTTAAAATATTTTCAATTATTATTAAGCCGTAATTTTTCAAATATTCAAATGCGAAATTAGAAATTTTTTTATTGTTATCTAGAGAAAAAGTGATTTCTTCTAATTCCACTTCTTTATGGTTATCATCATTTTTATCACTATAAAAAAAATAGTTTAACCTATCATTTTTTTTACCAATATAATTTAAAAAAGAAATTAAAAAATTTTTATATTTTTTACGTAAAATAGATGGTTTGATGTTTTTAAAATTTAACCCTGGATAATAAAATATTCTGTCATACAAAACTTTTATTTTTTTTGGGTTTAATATTAATTTAATCCAATTAATTGGATTTAAAATATCTTTTACAAGTGAAAACATATTATAAAACTTTTCAAAGCAATATTATTATAAAGTTTACTAGTTTTAGAACCTTTAATTAAAAAATAAAGCTTTATTTAGTTTAAAAATTATACTATTCAATCCTTTTTCCAAAAATATAATTAAATTTATATATGAAAAA
>MDTG01090987.1_pt1 | contig 11101 bp, 10 predicted proteins | sample 811421 | NCBI WGS metagenome assembly MDTG01 (sample SAMN05326645, study PRJNA326480) | marine metagenome | isolation source: seawater | place: Pacific Ocean: South East | collected 2011
ATATTTAGGATATCACTCTCCAATTTCTTAACATCAATATTAATATCAGATTCACCTACATTTAACTTAACACCTGTCTTTGTAGGAGCTCTACCAATACATATCTTTTCCTTATTGTAATTTAATTCAGCATTGTAAGCATCATCGTAACTCATTGGTTTATCGTTTGAACTTTCAGCACCTCCAACATATTCATTATCCGCCAAGAACTGTCTACTTACATTCTTAGCTTCATAATTTGTTACTAGATAACCTTCTCCTCCACCTTTTCCAACATCACCATCGGCAACACCTTGATATTCAAAATCACTTGTAAATTGTTTGTTTGTATTAGGTGCCTGAACTCCTGTAGTTTGATATCCAGTTCCCTTATCAACACCTGGCATTCCCATGTTTCCTGTTCTTGTATTATGAATATTAGTATCTTTAGTTGTAGGTTCTGGAACATCATTAGGATCATAAACTGTATGCATCTTATGAATTGAAGACATATTCATAGTTTTATCTGGTTCGTCAGTAGTTTCTCTTACTGTAACCTTGGCATTATCTTGATTATAAATTCTATTCTTAGGTCTATTTGTAGACATAGGTCCTGTTCTATTATCGTGAATATTAGTTTCCTTGATAGTAGTTTTAGCGACATCATTTGGGTCATAGACAGTTGATTTGAATGCAACTCTGCCCATATGACCTTCTCTTGTGTCATGAATATTTGTTTCTTTAATAGTAGTTCTAGCAACGTCATTAGGGTCATATACAGTTTGTTTGACAGGCCCAACTAAATGTCCTTCTCTTGTGTCGTGAATATTTGTTTCTTTAATAGTAGTTCTGGCAACATCATTAGGGTCATGTACTGTCATTTTCTTTGGAACACTAGCACTAAAATTACCATAAGGTCTTTCATTTCCTATAAAGTTTTCTTTCTTACTTGTTTTCAAGAAATCTTGAATAGGTGATACTATAGATTTAATAGCGGTAGTAAGATTCATTAATGGGGCGTCTTTCTGAGTAGTATCTCTTTCATTCATTGGAAGATTAAATGAATTTTTACCATAGTTTTCAGTATCATCTGCCGCATTCCACTTTCCTTGACCATCTGCATTTCTTGTACCACTATTAACATAGGCATTTCTTCTTGTTTTTCTAAATAATCCTCTTTTTTCGGGTCGAGTATGAGTAGTAGGTCCAGCGGTACCAGTATAAGAAGTGGAACATTGCCTATTAGTTCTTTTAACTCTAACCTTTTCTCTTACTTTATTTTTAGGTGTTACAACAGATGTAAAGTATCTGTCAGGAGCATTATTATAGTATCTTTCTGGATTATTTTTATTAACCTTGCTTTGTACACCTCTTTGTCCACTCTTTAAACCAGCAACAACTCTTCCTCCATATTGTTTTTTAGGGTTTGTTAAAACTCTTAATTCATCGACTGTTTTGGGCATTATGTAGTCTCTTTTATTTGCTTGATTAAGTCCTCCACATGGACTTGAACTATAACCTTGATTTAACCCAGGTCCAACTCTAACTTGTTTTATAGGAAGTTCCTGTTGTTTTTTATTTGAAGCATTAAATCTTTTAACAAGTTCTTCTTCATAAACAGGAGTACCATTTACATAATTTACTCTAGATTGGGGGTCAAACATATAAGGTATTTCTTGTTTATTTCTATAATTCTTAAGATTGCCTGTGTGATTTTCTAAAACTGTTTGATTTGACTCTTCAGTCATATTTTGCTTAATGTTACTTCCAAAGAAAGGAACCATATTTTGATGTGTAAAATGTTCGGCAGGCATTTTTTGACCAGTTAATTTACTATAAACAAAACCATCACTTTCATTTTCCTGTTGTTGATAATTTTCAAATTGACTGGTGTGATTTAAAATACTTTGATTAAATCCTCTAGGTACTACACCAGTTTCAATAGCGTTCTTTGATTTTTGATGTGCACTATTTACAATTTCTCTTTCTGCTTTTAGTGAGTTTTCGAGATTTTTCTGTTGGTAAATGTTATTTTGTTGAATCATATTTTGATTTATCACTTCATTTGATGTCTCTGCTAAACTAGACTGATTATTAATGTTGGCGAGAAAATCCATATATTAATTATGGATATTTTTATTTTCCCTTTTTTCCTCCTTTAATTAATAATTAAAAATTGATTATTTAAAAAATAAAATATATTAAAAGATAATCTTATGTGTGAAAATCCTATCCAATATACACGTGATTTTATAGTTTCAATAAAATCAGGAGAAAAAACCTCTCTCATTAATACTGATAGTCTTGTTAAACAATTAATAACACATGATTTTCTAGAAAATATTAAAATTATAGAGAAATTATCTATTGATAATATTCCAACACATACAATTTATAAGAATAAAGGGGGTAATTCGAATACTTATGGGAAAAAAAAAAAATTTTATAGGGATAAAAATAGACCACCTCCTAAAAGACCAACAACATTTCTAAATAAAATAGGAGAAAAATCAGAGGAAGTAAAAAAGAGATTTAATGGTAATTTAAATAAACTATCTAATCAAAATTATGATAAGATATGGGATAATATTAAAAATATTTATTTAGAAAATAGGGAAGACTTTGATTTTATTTGTTTTGTTGATAGCATTTTTGATAAAGCCACAATGCAACCTACATATTGCCCGTTGTATGTTAAAATGTGTAATGATATGATAAAAGAATTAAACTCATTAAATTTAGGGGATGAATTTACTAAATTAATCATAAATAAGTGTCATGAATTCAAAAATATGATTGAAGATATAAATAATAATAAAGATGATGTATTAGATGTTAATAATTATGATGATTTTTGTGAAAAAACTAAGAATAAAGTTTATAAGAAAGGATTTGCTCAATTTATAGGAGAGTTATATAAAAGTGAATTTCTTAAGATAGATTTTTTGGAAGAATATGTCAAAGCATTAGTAGACAATACTTTAAATACTTTAGAAAAAGAAGATGATAATGTAGAAAATAATATTATTTGTTTGGAAAAATTAATTGAAACCTGTTTTAACTATAGAGAATTACAGAGTAAATTATTCTTTGATAATATTAAGTTAATTAAAGATCATAGAATATTACCTAAAAAATTAAAGTTTAAAGTTATGGATATTCTCCATTGTTAGTTAAAATATCAATAAAAAAATAATCAATTATTTATATGATTAACCATAAATTTTTAGAGGACAATAAAGAAAAACTTATACAGATTTATATTAAGGAGAGACTTTTAAATTTTGGTAAAATGGGAGCATTATTTGTTGATTTTAGTAAGGGGGGCAATGCTGATGTTTATTTTTTAACTTTATCTAATATGCCAGAAGACATTAGAAACCAATTTTTAAGAAAAGATAATATTGAACAAAAAAATACTGTATTTATTTATGTTATGGATAAATTTGAATCTCAAATTTTAGATATCTTAGTTTAATTCATCATCTGGTTATAAAAATCTCGAGAAATGATATTGTACATTTCCCGAGGTGTTACATTCTCAACAAATGATGAATAATAATCCTGGTCAGGTAGGTCATCACAACCTAGATTAATACCAGAAATACACAACCGATTAATCTGTTTCTTCCAGTTGCGAAACTTAATTGCTAACATGGAATAGTATTGCTGTTCAGTGATGTTGTCATCAACATTGTAAGAAAGTCCTGAACGAGTATGCATTATTTTTCTTGTCTAATAATATATTCAAGATATGAAAGAATCAATTTTTTCAAAACATCTCTACTTTATAATAACAATATGTATTCTATCATCTATACTATATTTATGGTATTCTCTAAATAAAATTGAAGTTAAAGAAGAATTTTTTATTCCAGAATTTCCCAGTATGAGCGAATATTATGTTCAAAAGATTAAAGAAATTAAGAAACATAAACTAAAATATTATATGTCAATCCCATATGGTGATAATTTAGTGAGTAAGAATAATTTATGGAACATGGTTAGGGATTGTAAAGAAAGTAAAAAATACTTACCTAAAAGTTTTATATTAGAGAATTTTTATGATGAATTAGAATTAAAAGATACTTTTAGTAAAGATAAAATTTATATATTAAAAAAAAATATTCATAGAAAAACTGGTTTAAAACTTTTTAAAGGAGAATTATATGATTTAAAAAAAGAATATAATAATGGTGGATATAAAGTCATACAAGAATTCATAAAGAATCCATTTTTAATAAACAAAAGAATTTTAGTAGTTAGACTTTACCTACTTATTCAAAGAGAAGATGAGAACTATCATTTCCACCTACATAAGTATGGTAAATGTTTATATACATCAGAAAATTTTTCTTTGGAAAATCTTAATGTAAAAAAAATGATTACTGATAATAAAACTTTGTTAGATGATACTTTTCCACAAAGTCTTGATGAACTTAGAGATTACGGTATTGATATTAATTTGTTAAAAGAACCCATAAATCATGTACTAAATTGTTTTAAAAAATTTATATCAAAAGTTTATGATAAACCATATCATGAACAATTAAAATTTTTCCAACTATTTGGAGTTGATATAATTTTAAATAATAATATGAGTCCATTTCTTTTAGAAATAAATAAAAATCCAAATATGGAAAGTATTTATCATGAAAAGGAAAGAATTATGAAGAAACAAGTTATTAATGATGTAAAAGATTTAGTAAAGACTAATAATGATAAAAATTTTATTAAAATGTAAAAATATTATATTTTATTAGATTATTAAACAAAGATGAATAATCCCAATTCTCCTAGTTTATGTTCCAATACCATAAAAATATGTTTAGTAAGAAAATTTTTAAGAAAATATGGTTTGGAGGTAAGACAAATACTAAAAAGTCCAGAATTTAATGGTAAAGATTTTGATTCTTTTATGGATATAATGATTAAACCTGGAACTATAGAACTTTTTCAAAAATATCTATCTTATTTGAAGTCATATTTAAAACTGAATGATATAAAAAATAATCTTAGATTTAGTGAAAATTTTGTAAGAATTATTCTGAGTGCGTATACTATTAAATATTACCCTGATGTAATGAATATCGATATAGAGAATGAGATTTCTAAAATTATGGTGAATAGAGCTGAATCATTAGTTATTAGTATGAAAGTCTTAAATAGTATCAAAATAGGAGAACGTTTTAGTTTTTCTTCTTTAAAATGTGTAAATAAATTGTTAAACAAATGTTTGGAATTTGGAAGGATTTTTAATGAATGGAAAAAAATAGATATGGAAGCAGTCATCTGTAATCTTGCCAAAATTTACATAGATCTTGAAAGAGAGTTCAATGATATAAAGAAAGAACCCAAAGATGATTCAGATAAAGAATTGTTAAAAATTACAGAAGAAAATTTTGAAAAAGAAAAAGAAAGTATATTGAAAAAGGTGAAAAAAATGAACTCTAAAAATGGTATAGAAATTTTCAACAAATATTATATATTTTTAAACCAAGAAATAGATTTAAATATTTATAATGAAAAACTTGCCAATGCCATTAAAGAAAATATAAATAAAGCATACTGGGATTCTATAAAAGGAGATATGCTCAAGATACCACCAGACTATTCAAAGGTTATTGAACTATTAGGAGAATGTAGTTTACTTTTAAAACAATGTACACCTAAAAGATTAGATTTAATTCAAGAAATAGAAAATGCTATAGAAATAGATACGCTAAAACATTATATAGAAAATGATGTTGAGGTTGATGGTTATATTAATAGAATGATCATGTTTGTATTTACAAAAGTAGAAGAGTACCAAAGTCAAAATGATAAAGTGTCTTTTGATAAATTTAAATCTGATTTTAATACATTAAGATTACAAACATCTACTAAATTATCCGAAGTTCTTATATATTTTTTTCAAGGTATAATGCCTAGATTACATAGTATATTACAAAGTAAATATGAATTTGAAAAATTAATGAATGAAAACAAATAAGAAATTTTTTAAAATTGAATTTAAGATAAACACTTAAAAAGTAATTACCTTAAATTAAATAATGTGTGGAATTTTTGCTGTTTTTGGTTACAAACCTACTGACACCCGTGAAAGTCTTCTAAACTGTTCAAAGAGACTTCGTCATAGAGGCCCTGATTGGAATGGTATTTACATAAATGAAGAAACAAAAGTCTGTGTTTGTCATGAAAGACTTTCAATTGTGGGTGTTAATAAGGGTGCACAACCTATATTTGATTGCCCTTATAACAAAAGTTATGTTCTGAGTGTTAACGGGGAAATTTACAATCATAAGGGTATCCGTGATATAGTTTTACAGGATAGATATGATTTTACTACGGATTCAGATTGTGAAGTCATTCTTCATCTTTATAGAGAATTTGGAAACAACTTCCTTAATATGCTTGATGGGGTATTTAGTTTTGCTCTTTACGATTCTGTTGAAAATAACTTTCTCGTAGCACGCGACCCTATAGGAGTTAACCCTCTTTACTATGCCGAGGAAAACAACAGTGTATGTGTCGCATCTGAATTAAAGGCAATAAGAGAATGGTCACAAACTGCTGAAATTAAGATTTTCCCACCTGGACATTATATGACAAGGAATATGGAAATAGTAAGATGGTTTAATCCCAAATGGATGAACAGTCAATCAATTCCTAAATATAATTTAGAAGTAGGAGAAGAAGAAATTTGTAGTAAAATTAGGCAAAGTCTTACAAAATCTGTAGAAAAACGTCTTATGGCCGATGTCCCATTTGGTGTTCTTCTTTCTGGAGGATTAGATTCAAGTCTTACTTCCTCTATTGCGAGTAAGTTAGTTAAAGAAGGAAAGAATAGGAATTGGGGGCAACAATTACACTCTTTCTCTATAGGACTTGAAGGCGCTCCTGACTTGAAATATGCTAGAAGGGTAGCGGATTATCTTGAAACAATTCACCATGAATTTCATTTCACAGTGGAAGAAGGTATTGATGCTATAAGGGATGTAATTTATCATCTTGAAACTTATGATGTAACAACTATTCGTGCTAGTACTCCTATGTTCCTTCTTTCAAGAAAGATTAAGGCAATGGGTATCAAGATGGTGCTATCAGGAGAAGGTGCGGATGAGGTTTATGGTGGTTACTTGTATTTCCACAAAGCACCTAGTGATGAGATTTTCCATGAAGAATGTTGTAAGAGAGTAAGTAATCTTCATTATTTCGATTGTTTGAGGGCAAATAAATCTACAATGGCGTGGGGATTAGAGGTTCGTGTTCCCTTTTTAGATAAGGAATTCTTAAATGTTTCAATGCCGATTCGTCCCGAACAAAAAATGAAGAATATCGAAAAATATATTTTGAGAATGGCATTTGATCCAAAGATGACAGGGGGTGAGAAGTATTTGCCTACAGAAGTTCTTTGGCGGCAGAAAGAGCAGTTTTCAGATGGTGTAGGGTATAATTGGATAGATAGTTTAATTAAAAGTTGTAATGAAAGGGTTAGTGATGAAGAACTTGCTGGTGCTGGAACTAAATATGAATATAATACGCCCAAAACCAAAGAGGCATATTATTTCAGAGAAATTTTTGAAGAATACTATAAAAATTGTGATAAGGTAAGTGAATACTGGGTTCCCAATACAGATTGGGAAGGTGTAAAGGCAGACCCATCAGGGAGGGCACAAGGTGTTCATGACCAGTTTGATGATAATCTTTAAAAATTAAGCATGAAGAAAATTGTATAAAATATTACAATTAAATACATATCCTTTGTATTAGTTTCATCTTCATCTACAAAATCCCCTATAAGTATTATTTTTTTTAATGTATTTTTAAAATTTTTTATTATGTATATAAAAATGTATCCTAATAAAAAAATTAGCAATCCTTTAATAAGTTTCATTTAGTATTTATGGATAAAAAAAAATCGTTTTATAAAATATAATGTCACAGAATAAAACTAGAAAATGTCACAGATGTAAATCGGGGAATGGAAAAATTATCAATATAAACAATAAATGGGAACTTCCCAAACTGTTTAGAGAAATATCCCCCAAACACGCTATGCCTATTTGTTCACCTAATCTTGAAAATAAAAATCCTAAAAACGCTAACCTTCATGATAAAATAAATCTAGGAGAAAAATACGCTAATAGAGCTATTTTCTTTTTTGCTGCTCATCCCAAAAATGAAAGGGATTGTGATATAATTTTACACGCATCAAAAGCATATGGTGATTTATCAAACCAAGGAGTAACACATACCAACTCAAAAGGAGTTGCTGATTTTTCAGTAAGATGCCCACAAGGTTATAGAGAAGAAGGGAATACCTATATTTCACATATTCATTTTGTAGTTTCAAATAAAAACAGAACACAATGGATTCCTAAAATGAAAACACAACGAGTAGCATGTAATGTATCCCATAAAAAAATGAAAGCAGTTCTCAAAACTCAATGTGCGGTTGTGCTTAATGCTTTAGGTCCAAAATACTACATACAAGATAGAATACCTAATTCATATAATTTACCATATAATCTTTTAAAGAATAAGGAATTAACTGATAAAGAAGTTACAAACTTTGTAAAAAGTCTCCTGCCACACTATAAAAAACTTCATAAAGCAGTTAAGGATAAAAAATTAAAATTAAAAGAAGTACCTATCGTAGTGTATTGTTACTATCATAAATGTAACGCAAGTGAAATATTAATGGAACATTTACAAGAAATGGGATTTAAAAATGTAAGAGAATACAAATTGGGTATTCAGGGTTGGAGGAAAAGAGTAAAAAAAAATATTTAAATAGAATATATGATAAATAACGAAACTTTAATAGGTTTAATGCCTTTTGCAAATAAAATAGCATTCCTAATATCAGATGTTATAGAACCATATGTTGGTTTCAGAATTTATTATCATCATGCTCATTCATATTATGAAGAAATAGTTACTTTAATTGTTATGTTTATTTCTCTTTTAGGTATTAATCTTAATGTAATTAATGCTACTTTAGAAGGAGGATATAGTTTGGGGTTAGTAATATCAATTATTTACTTTCTTATTTCTTACTTAATTCCAAATTTCTTTTTTGATAATTTATATAGAGCATTTGACTTTTTAGGAGTAAATAGTAATAAATTGATAGGTTTAATATTTGGTATAATTGTAGTTGTAATTCTTGACTTTATTATAATTAAACTCAAGGATCACTTTAAAAAAAAAATAGAGAAAGAAGGTGAATTATTTTGATTTATTAGGTTTTTTCTTAGTTCCTTTAGTTTTTTTCTTTTTCCTACCTTTACGTTTTTTCTTCTTTAATTTGAGATTTCCTACTCCTGGAATTAAAGTTCTTATCACCTCAATTACTTCAGGTTTTTTTTCAATAAAATTTCTCTGATATAAATTCTCACCCAACCCTACAAAATCCCATTCAACTACTTTTACTGGCGGGTCAGATGATATGTCTATTTCTGTAGGACGACCCATAATATCAACTGATTCAAAACTAGTTTTACCGCGATATTCTCCTTTATATTTAAGAATACTATCCATTGGTAATATAACCTCAAACTCTTTACTCGCCTCAGGTCTACTCAAATCTATATTATAACCTTCTCTTTCAAATAATGTTCCCGAAATCTTATGTAATTCTTTTCTGGGAATATTAATTTTCCATATTATAGGTACTTCCCTATTTAAACCAGTAAATCTATATGCCACATTTTCACTCAATGAAGTAGCCAATATGATAGGAGTTTGTAATGTGTCTCTGCGAAATTGTAAGTTGTCTAAAAATCCATAATAATTAGAACGAAACCCTCTCCATAAAGTTATGTTATCATGGTTTCTTACTGATTTATTTGTTAATACATTTCTTAAAGATACTTTAGTAGGAATTCTTTTAAGAGTATCTAAAAAAATATTAATATTACTATAAACATTTGAAAATCTATCAAGTTTTCCTTTATCTTTTAACTCATTTATAAATTCCTCCAAATAACTATGTTCCTCTAAAAAATCTTCTGTAATAGGTATACCTAAATTTAAAAAATATGCCACCATTGTTAGAGCAGTAGTTAGTTTATAGTGAAATAAATCACAATCATCCATATCTATAAGATTATTAGCATTGGTATTATGTGCCCATGAGTCCATAACAGACATATTATTACCCATCTTCTCTTTAGGATGAAAGAATTTACATTTCCCTCTGAATTTACATGAACCATCAAACCTACAAACTGTTCTAGACTTTATTCTACCTAATTTTGATTCCGGTTCATATTTTTTTAGTTTTGAACTATGCTTTTTAAATATAGATACTTGACCCTTTTTTGTTTTATGTAAAGATTTTCTATATTTATTCATTTAATATATTCAAACAAAAAAATTAATCTTCAGAAGTAATTATCATTTAAACTGACATTTCTGCTTTAATATTAGGATAAGGTTCATATCCAACTAACTCAAAATCTTCCCACTGGAAATCCTCAATATTATCCCGTTTTGTCTTCACAACTAACTTTGGAAATGGTTTAGGTTTTCTAGTTAAATTAGTTTCAGCGGCATCTATATGATTCTTATAAACATGAGTATCACCCGTAATACATACTATCTTACCTGGAGTTAAATTAATATCTGGAAGATTACATAACATATGAACCAAGAAAGAACCAGTACAGACATTCCAGTTATTTGCCAAAAAGAAATCACTACTCCTTAAATAAATCTGGACATTTAGTAAATTACTCTTTGTATCCACAAAGAACTGATACCAACATAAACAACTTGGTAACGCAGCCTTATGGTTAGTATTTGGATTCCAAAGAGATATAATAATTCTCCTAGAACATGGGTCATTCTTAATCAAATGAATTACATTTTTTACCTGGTCAAAACCATTATCCTCATCATATTTAGTTTCACAATTTACATATTCACCTCCAAAATGTCGGAAATTGAAACCATAAGTTTCACCCATATCGCCTATAGGATAATCAGTTAGTCCACGGGAATCTAAGAATTCACGGGTAGTATTTCCATCCCAAATATGAATATTCTTTTCCACTAAAATCTTATTATCCGTCTGTCCACGAAGATAAAGCATCAATTCTTCAAAAATGGCACG
>MDTG01186166.1_pt1 | contig 11101 bp, 11 predicted proteins | sample 811421 | NCBI WGS metagenome assembly MDTG01 (sample SAMN05326645, study PRJNA326480) | marine metagenome | isolation source: seawater | place: Pacific Ocean: South East | collected 2011
GCTTGGTATAGCTACTATGATTTTACTTGTGATTATGAAACTTGCCAAACGATAGAATATTTATACTGGGCTTTGACCTCGTTAATGGGTGCTCAAAAAAACAGAATAGAGGAAATTAAAGATGAATGGAAATTGAACACAAGAGAATTAGTTCAATCAAAAGACACTATTATATTCAACCTTTTAACTAATCCTATATATAAAATGCCTAAGGTTTTACCAGATGGGACATATAAACATTAGTTAAATTAAAAACAGATATTTAATAAAATAGAGGTAGGTAGATATATATTATGTATTTACTATAAAGCCTTTTTCTGCCTGCACATTTCTTGCCCATAAAGGTGAGTGTCAAGATGGATATCGCTTAAATATTCTTTTTGTGTAATTATTTTTTCTATTTTGTAAAAGGTAAATTTAATTTGTGGATATTAAAAAAATATTATCAATTTTCATTTTTGTTTCAGTATTGTATTCTTTCCTTTACTCCTGCTCTAGTGATGAGGAAACAACTTCATCTAGTGTTGCCGATATATCTGTCCCTGAGGTTAAAAAATATACTTTAAGTGTTACATCTGAAGATGGGGGCACAATTTCATCTGATGGTGGAACTTATGAAGAAGGAACTGAAATAACTATTTCGGTAACTGCTAATGAGGGTTATGAATTTATAGGATGGGATGGGATAGAATCTAATGAACCATCTTTAACTATAACACTAAATTCTAATCTTAATATAAAAGCATTATTTAAAATACTAATACTCACTTCAATAGAATTATTAAACCCTCAAGATTCTATTGTAGTAACAGAAGTATATAATCCAATACTAAGAGCAAATTATGAAAACGGTACTTTTAAAGAAATTTCACAAACTGTAGAAATATCATCTCAAAATAATAAAGTCAGTATTAAAGAGAATAATTCAATAGTTGGTGGTGTAAAGGGAGATGAAATCATTACATTTAAATATGAGGATCAAAATGTAAGTCAAGAAATATATGTTAATAATATTGAATTTGAGGAGATAGAAGAAAAGTTTAGATCAAGTAATAACGCACAAATTGAAGTGCCAGTAATTATTATAAATATTTATCATACAAATGATGGAATTATTCATAACGACACAATAGGCCCTTCAGACTATTTTAACATAATAAATCCTCCACTCATTGATTTAAAATCAAGAATTAAAAATACATTATACGCAACAAAAAAAGCTATTGAACTTGGAACCTCCTTTAGAGATTATGGTAAAAATGAAGTATCTAGTTATATCTCAATTGATACAAAAGCCTATATCAATGTTTATACAAATGAAGAAAATTCATACTTAACAAAGTCACACTACTATTTAAGTAAAAGAACATATGATTATCATACCCTGTTCAATGATCTAAATCTTGAGGGAATTATTAGAAATGAATTAGTCAAGGAAATATGGATAACAGAATTTGCTTATGGAGAATTTCCTTCCTTAGTAGATAACAATCTCTATGACAATAGTAAAGACAGTACAATACCAGAAACAAATATGTCAAGTCCATTCACAGGTGATATTTCAAACAGTTATAAGATTCCAGATGATTTACCTATATATGATAATACTTATGTCGTTTATGGAAATAGTGGCGCTAGAAGTTTGGATACAAATATTCATAATAGAGGACATCAGATTGAAAACCAACTCTCATTTATTGAAAAAAACAAAATAAATGGAGAAGAACTTTTCTGGAATAAATTCGTTGGTGTTAATTATGATAAATATGGTCTAGATTACTATTCTGCAGTTCCTAATGGGAGATGCGGAAACACACATTTCCCTCCAAATGGAGACGATGATTATGATTATTGTAACTCAATATCCATTGAATCCGATTTATTTAATTGGACCCCACAAGGGGGGGACAAAACAATTATAAATTGTGAAACATGGTCAAATATTAATTATAATACCCCTGATGTTAATTATTACAATTTGAATAAAATAGAAGTAAAATGGTTAATTACATGGTTTCAATCTATACCAGGTTATAATAATAACATAAGCTACTTAAGAGATGGTAATAACTATAATTTAACTAATTGGTGGGATTTGTTTTATAATTGGGATAATGCTATAAAAGAAGGCAAAACCCTTTGGGAATGAGTCCATTATTTAATATATCCTCAATTGAATCATGTTCTTTTTTGTAGATTAGGGGAATGGATAGTCTTACAAAAACTCAAAAACTTCTAATTGCGGCTTTACTTTGGATTGCCTTCGGAGTTGTTTTATATTTTTATTTTACTAATTAAATTTAAATATGGATAACAAAATAGTAGTACTTCTGAAAGAAAGAGTATTTTGGTTAGTAAGGAAAAAGAAAAAATAAACTTTTAATAATAATGAAATCGATATGAAGAATTTTTATTTCTTCTTCTTAGTTGTTTTATTACTTACTAATTGCACAAAGGAGTTTATTCTAGATGTTAGAATTAATCCTGTAGAAGGTGGAAATGTTTTCCCTTCAGAGGGAACATTTAAAGAGGGAAGTATTGTGACGCTTAATGCAACCCCAAATCTTGAGTATCAATTTACTGGTTGGTCCGGTGATGCAAATGGCACTAATACTTCTTTTCAAGTAACTATTGATGATAATAAAAATGTAGTTGCTAATTTTAAACTACGCCAATATGAATTGATTACTAATGTTAAAGGAGAAGGTATAATATCTGAATCAATTGTAAATACTGGAAAATCTACTGACTATGATTCAGGTACAACAGTTAGGCTGGAAGCAGTCCCATCAAAAGGATATTATTTTACTGGTTGGTCTGGAGATCTAACAGGGGAAACAAATCCTGCTCAAATCACAATTGATAAACCAAAAAATGTAACCGCAACTTTTGAAAAGCTTTCATATGAACTTCGTATTCAAGTATTAGGTGAAGGTAGTGTCTCAGAACAAATTATTAATACAGGAAAATCTACAGATTATCTTTATGATACTACCGTGAGATTAACTGCAACATCAGAGGAAGGTTCTGATTTTATTGAGTGGGAAGATGAAGGAGCTTTGACTGATGAAAATCCATTTGATATAACTGTTACTGAGCCTACATTTATTAAAGCGATTTTTGAGTATGATCTCTTTAATGAAGTGGTTGGTAAATGGAAGGTAAAAAAGAAAAAACCAAAAAGAGAAGAAAAATCCATTGGTTTTGATGTATATAATATTGTTTTTTACAGAAACCGAACATTTAAGTTAAACTACTCCTCTGGTCAAATAAGTGGAACTTTTACTGTTACCTCTAACAGTGAAATTTCTTTAAATAATATTGGATTAATTACCAATGTCATAATATCTCAAGACCAGATCGACTTTAATATAAATATTACTTCACTGTTTCAGTTTGATGTTACAGGAAATAGAGTTAAAGATTTCCAGCAATATAAAACAGCTATTCCAGATCAATATTTTGAACAAGGATTAATTGACCTTGGCTATGATAATTCTCTTGATGGTTATATTGATGATTCTGCCTTATTAACCATTAATAATCTGGATTTAAGTGATAAGCAGATATCTAATCTCTCAGGATTGGAAGAGTTTGTCAATCTTACTAGTTTAAATTTAAGTGGAAATAGTCTTTCATCAATTTCGCTTGTGAATTTAAATAAACTAACCTCTCTTGATCTTAGAAATACAGGAATAACAGAATTAGATCTTTCACAAAACAATAATCTTAATTCTTTGTATCTATCTGGAAATACAGAATTAAGTTGTGTTAAAGTTAGTCCACAGATTTACCAACAGATTCCAGCAGGATGGATATATGATAATACAACTAGTTTTGAATTAGAATGTGATTGTCCAATTCTATCACTTATTTCTGGAACTCAAAGTCAAACTATATGTGATGGTGAGGCTATGGGAGAAATAGTATTTGAATTTGGAGGAACAGATGTAAATATAAATGTGGAGACTATGCCTTGTTGTATTGGTATTCAATCAAATACAAATAATGGTCAAATAACAATATCTGGTACTCCAGTATTTACAAAAGAGTTTTATACATTCTCAGTCTTTACTTCAGATGGAAATAATAACTGTAATCAGGTGTCACAAACTGTTACTTTGAGTAAGAACCAAAACTCATCTTCAATAAACCTTGATTCAGGATCATATCTTCAAAATATAGAATTAGGAAACAACATGGTCCCCATAGTTGTTACATTTGACGATACAATATCAGGGTTAAATGTTACGGGACTTCCTTATACCCAGTTAGGGAATGCCGTTACCATTTATACAACTTTTGATTCGGTGGGGACATATAGAGGAACTATTACAACAATTAGTAATGCAGAGTGTGAAATAGATCAAAGTATTGAAATAAATGTTACTTCTCCTATTAATAATATAACAGATGGAGGCGGAACTTCTAATAGCTTGGATACTAACGAAACTAATTCTAGTGATGCAACTGGAAGCTATACTTTTAATGAAAATAATATCACCTTTACCAAGGAAGATGGTGCTGATCCAAATCTAGAAGCTAATCAAGATAGAATTACGCCTAATGTTTGGATTACAAGGGGAAATGGAGGAGGACAAATATTTAATGCTAAGGTTGAAACCAATCCAAACAATATAGATATAATAATGGATAAGATAGAAAGCCCTATTGGCACAAAATGGGCCATAGGGACTTTAGATCAGAAAGAGTCTTTATATTTTGAGAATTTTAGGAGTGCTGTTAATAATAAGCCAAAAAACATAGTTGGCACAGATCTGGTGCTTTACTTGGTTGAAGATAATATTTATTTATCTGTAAAGTTTACATCTTGGTCGCAAGGTAGAAAAGGAGGCTTTTCTTATATAAGAAGTTTTGAATAATAATTTTAATTCTATTAATTCATCTGTGGATCCCAATTATTTTAAAATTTCTTAGGATAACTTTTGAAAAAGATCTTTTTTGTTAGCTTTAACAAATTAAACATTTATTAAAAATATTATCTAAGCCTCCAGTGGCTTTAGCGGGGACATTTTGTGCTATTCTACCTGTTTTGTCTTACCGTTTCTTTGGTGATACTGTCGGGTATATTATAGCAGCAATATTTTTTACAACTTGGCTTTCTTTGTTAGTTATTAATTGGAACAAATAATTTATCCATATCCTATTTTTAACATAGTAGTAAAGTTATAGTCCCTATAAATAAGTCCACTTTTATCTTTTTGAATGTGTCCCATCACAATATCCGTCAGGGTCACTAGTCAAATGGCATCCACATAATGGTCTTGAGTCTTTCATTTTCAAAGCATTTAATTAATTGAAGCAAATTTGATTATAATTGAAAAGCTAAATAACATTTGTACATACAAATATCTTATATTGTTATAACAAAAAGCTTTTTTATCAAGTTTAATTCTATACTAAAAATTTGCATCTCTAAATCTTGACTTATATGAATAAATTATATAGAAAATACACTTAAGAAATAATTAGAGATGTTCACATATCATTTTAATAAGGGCTAATGCTAAATAAAGTACTGTCTTCATTTATTGGAGGTGTACCTGTCATATATAATATAACTCCAGATACAGGTGAAAATATTTGTTGAATTATTTCTCCAAATTCATCAGTTATATATCCTAATTTCTGATCTTTTATAACTTTATCTCCCGCTTTAAATTTTGTATAAAAAATTCCTTGAACTGAAGAGCTTAAGTAAATAGGACTATTCATTAATTGAAATTTTGTGTCACCTAATGGATCATTATATTCATACATTTCAAGTTTTTTGAGAATCCTAAAATACCCTCTTTTTATTCTTTGAACCGCTTCAGGCTGAACATATCCAAGTTTACCACTTTCAAAGCTTAAAGCAATCTTACCAACTTTACAAGCCTGTTTAAAAGCATATAGTGCAGGTTGGTTATCTTTTATGGTATATGGATATGATATTACATTTTCAAATCCACTATACTCGCTAAGCTCTCTCGAAATCATTGTTTTTTGGGGATATTTCTTATTATCGTAAAAACATACAAATGGCAATAAATCTTCATTAGCATCACCACTGTGTGCATCAAGAAAAACATCAGTTATAGGAATAATTTTTGAACTTATAAAATGTGCTATTTTTTCAGAAACGGTTCCATTTTTAATGCCTGGAAAAATTCTGTTTATATTTTTTTTATCAATTGGATTTACATAAGGTGTGCTCTTATAAAATGATCCAATGTTAGTTATGGGGATTATTATTATTGAGCCAATTAATTTAGAAGGCTTTACTTCCTTTATTAACTCCTGAGTAGCAATTATAGGTGCATATTCAGCTCCATGTACCCCCGCTAAAATTGTAAAAACCTTCCCTCTTTGTTTACCCTTTATTATCAATATTGGAAGAGATGTTTTATTTCCAAGGTCGTCTGTAAACTCTAATTTTAATTTATGACTATTTGACCTTGAAGTATTTTTGTATAAGCTATCAAATTTATTTTGAGATAATAAAGAGGTAGATATTATTATAAATAAAGTAATTAATATTTTTCTCATTAAAATTCTTTTATTGATCCTGCTTAAATTATTATTGTTATTAGTAATTCCTTATCAATTTAATTAGTTAATGTTTAAAGATATGGAAATAGAGAAGTTTATAGATAAAATCCAAATGGTGTTTTTTGTAATTTTGATTTATGCTTGAACATTTTTTTATATGTCCTTTTTGTTGGCAAGAAATTTCAATGTTATTGGAAAGTTCAGCCGAAGTTCAAAATTATATTGAGGATTGTGAAGTATGTTGCCAACCTATTCAAGTTGAATACTTATTTCAAGATGAAATAAAGTCTTTTGAAATTGTTTCATGAAACTTAAATCACTTATTGCTATAGCAATCTTATCTTTAATTAGTTGTAATTTAAAAGAGATTGATTGCACAGAGTCAGAAAATAGATTTGAAATAGCTTGTACTAGAGAATATGCACCCGTTTGTGGATGTAACAATAAAACTTATTCAAATAAATGCGAGGCTAGTGCTTGGGGAATAGAAGATTATATTGATGGATCTTGTTTGTAGATTATTGTAGATTAGACTAATGAATAGATTAATCCTTTTATTCCTTTCTATTTTATCTATAAACTGTTCAGAAGAAACAGAATGTATCCTTATACAGGACAAATATGGTGGGAATGGTTCTTTCTATTTTGAATGGGACAGGACGCCTCGAGGAAATACTGATAGGCAAATTGGCACCGGTTCAGTAAGTGAAGAGATTTACAATCAGTATGAAATTGGGGATACTTACTGTATTGAATAAATATTACTTTGAAGACTATGTATAGATCTTTCTTATTCCCCCATAGACATAAAATTTGCCTCAAATCATTAAGTTAAATTACTACTATATATATTTAAATAATTATGAAATTTTTAGAAAAATTCTATCCCATCCTTCTTGCTTTTTTAAGTTTTCTTTACTCCATTTATCTTTGGTTTACTGGAAACTTAATGGAAGGAATTTATGTGGGTTTATGGCCTGTTACAATTTTAGCTTTTGCAATTGCATTAAGACAAAGAAGAAATGATTCTAAATAAAAGATTATGAATAATAAGTTTATGTTCATAGTAGGTGTAATAATCTTTTTGATTTATATCTACTTTTATTTTAGAATAATTTTAAGGCAAAACTTTGGGAAGTTTTGGAAAAAAAGAGATAAAAATTCTTAAACTATAGACCGGAGGTTTTTTGTAGTTTTAATTTATGGTATTCCAAAAGTCAATTAAATTACCCCTGTTTTCAAGAGGATTTCATTTAATTACTGATCACGTATTGAGTGAACTTCCAAAAGTAAGTGGAATTGTTCAGGTATTTATTCAACATACATCGGCAAGCCTAACTATAAATGAAAATGCAGATCCAACAGTAAGAATGGATTTTGAAACTTTCTTTAATAATCTGGTTTTAGAAGATAATCCGAGTTTTTTACATACTTATGAAGGCCCAGATGATATGACTTCTCACATTAAAAGTAGTTTATTAGGAAGCAGTGTTAGTTTTCCTATAAAAAATGGTGCTCCAAATTGGGGGATATGGCAGGGAGTTTATTTATGTGAACATCGAAATACACCTAGAAGGAGAAATTTATTTATTACTGTAATAGGTGAATAATACCAATATTTTTGTGCAAATGTTTATTAACTTAACCATTAAATTCTCTTTGGTAAGTTAAGACGGTAATTCGTATATTGATAATTATTAATCGTAAACCAATCAAAATGAAAAATCTTTTATTATTATTTATATTATTATTTACTACCAATGTTGTTTTATCTCAAGAGTACTATTGGGCTAGTTATAGTTTTAATGTGTCTTCTGAAGACGTTGATATAGTTGCTAAACTCACAGATGATTATTTCAGTAGTGAAGATAGCAAGTCAGAAGGTGTATCAGTTTACTTATTTGATAACCATTTTAGCGATAGTTCAAACAATGCATCTCATTCACTTGTTTTTGCTGGATCTCTTGAGGCAATGGGGAAACAATATTCTTCTGGTCAAAATGTAAATTTTCAGCTTTATTTAACCAAAATGGGACAACATGTTGAAAGTTATTCATCAGCTGCTGGGCGAAGTTTAATTTCTTTTGGTACCCCAGGAACTCATCCTATACAAAACGTAATCTGGCTAAAAGTTAAAAATGCTTCAGAATTTGCTGATGGGTTTAAAAGTTACAATAGTAAATACAATCCAAAAAATAGAAGAGTTACTTTGGGAGCATTTAACTTAGGTAGGAGCCCACATGGTGAGACACATTATGTTCTCCTTGGTGTTGATAGCTTTATGGAGGCATTTGCTGCAGGTAAGTATAGACAAGAAAATAAATCAGCTTCAGCTGCTTGGGGAAAATATATGACAAGTATGAAAGGGAACGTAGAACTGGTAAGGACTCACACTAGAGTTATGTTAGGCAAGTGGTAAGCTTTTAAATTTTATTGTAGTCTATCTTGATAGGCCCCTTTCTAGTTTAGAGGGGGGTTGATTATTATTGAGCTTTTTGCTTTTTACTTATTGATATTAGTGTATTATAGCTTCCTCCTCTAGGTGCTGATCTAACTTTTAATGGCATATATGAATCCCAAGTCCAATAAGGGTTTGAATAGGTTCCATACCACTCTTTAAAGGTGCTGAATATTTTAATGCTATCCTTTAGAACAAAATCACGGTAGTATCCGTGATCATAAATAATTTTATCCTCTATAAATTTATAAGTTGTAGGAGCTTTAATAGACTTGTAAGAAGAACAACCTAATACTAGTATTCCAACAATTAAACCATAAATTCTCATCTTCATGAATTAACTATTATAAATTTAAGCATTGTGTTCCAATTAAAAACAATCGTTAAGTGACACTCTTTATCAATTTGGGAGGGTTTTTGTAACTTTAGTATATGGACAATAGTGAAAAACAAAAGTGGATAATTGTAATTGTCATTTTAACTCTTGGAATAGGCGCCGCATTGTTAAATGAATATTTTGTTTAAGTGTTAGGCCCCTATTAATCGAGGGGCTTATATTTCATAAGTATATCTTTTTCAGTAAATTGAGAATGAAAAACAAATTGAACTATTGTTAACAATAAAACTTTATTATGAAAAAAATAATCCCCTTAATATTAATCTCATTAACTTTTACTTCTTGCTATGTTCATAAAAATATTGTTGGTGATGGTGCTCAAAAAGGTATTGTAGAAACTGCAAAGCAACATAATTTTGTTTATGGCTTAGTTTCAGGTAAAACACCAGACACACAAGAAATGGCAAAAGGTGAAAATAATTATGAAGTTACAACTGTACATTCTTTTATTGATGGACTAATCAGTGCTCTTACAGGAGGGCTTTATAATCCAACAACAGTTGAAGTAAAAAGATAAAAGAACAGGACAAAACAGCATTCCATTTTAGAAATAATCAGACTATGTATGTATTCTTTTATTTATTCTATTGCAATATGCAATATTTTTAAAAGAACCAATAGTATAACCAAGCTGCAAAAGCTATTGGATAATCTTCTATAAAAGTTAGCTTTTCTTATTTAATAGGATTATAAGCCACAGAACTTATTTAGGAGGATCTGCCAATGATTTGTTTTTATTAGTTTTAACTAATTTTAAGTCGAAAGAATAATTTAAACCAATATTCCAATCAAATCTTTTACCAGTCAACCCTCCAAAATTTAATGGTTTATTCATAACTGAGCTTATTGAGAAAGGGGAGTTTAAAAGACCAATATTTATAGTTTGTGCAGAAAAAATACCTGCTTTTGTGTCTTCAATTTGAACTGAATAAATGATTGGCGCCCAACTCAAATATATTTCATCCGTTATTAAAATTTGTCTGATTGATGCTGCTAAAATAACCACTCTATTAGATTCAATTTGGGCCTTATTAACGATTTTTAATGGTCTTTCTTCGTAATAAGAAAGAGATAACGTAAAGCTTTGATTGAAAACATAAGAAAAATTTGGATTTATAATTGCAGTAACCCATGGCTGAAGAATTGTATTCGGAAGATTTTTATCAATTACACTTATTCTTTGATTGATGACCCCAGGAAAAACAGCTCCTATGTCAAAAATAAATTTCCCCTTTTGTTTTATCTTGTAATTCCACCAAATATCAAAACCCCAGGGCTGAAACCCCTCTAATTCATATCTTATAAGAGGATTAATAGAAAATCTATCCTTGCCTAGAGAAAAATTTGCAACCAAAGAAGGTTCCCCCCTTGAAAATAGTGGGACCCAGTCAATTCCATTATTGTTCAGGTTAATATTTCCCTTAAAAAAATATTCGCCTTTTGTTTGAGACAAACAAAAAAATGGAAGTAGAAATAGAAAAATTATCTTTTTCACTTATACTAATATCAAACAAGTAAAAATATATTAAAGAAATTGAGGTTATGTAGGATTATGTATCAAATACCTCTAGCATTGTAATAAAATAAGAGGATTAGAAGTGCCTGAACTTAATGAAGAGGATGTGCCGATGACATAAAAAACCCTCCACTTGGGAGGGTAATTATATTTTTGATATTGCAGTAATCTATTATCA
>MDTG01265556.1_pt1 | contig 11101 bp, 9 predicted proteins | sample 811421 | NCBI WGS metagenome assembly MDTG01 (sample SAMN05326645, study PRJNA326480) | marine metagenome | isolation source: seawater | place: Pacific Ocean: South East | collected 2011
CCGAATGAACGGGTGTGGGAGGCGTCGGCCTGGCGGAACTTCTCGAAGACCGTCTCCTGCAGATCGCTCGGAATCCCGGGCCCGTGATCCGTCACCCGGAAGCGGACCCCGCTGAATCCGTCACCACGGAGAAAACCCTCGGCGGCGAGGATGACCACCGAATCCTCCGGCGAGAACTTCACCGCGTTGGAGAGGAAGTTGAAGAGGATCTGCTGGAGCTTGCCCGCGTCGGTCTCGAGTCGCGGCAGTTCACCGGCCACCGAATGTTCGATGGTGATCCGCTTCGCCTCGGCCTGCGGTCGCATGATCGCCACCAGGCCCTCCATCAGTTCCCCGACGTCGACGGGGTCGATCGAGAGTTCCACCCGTCCCGCCTCGATCTTGGCCATCTCCAGGAGTTCGGAGATCATCTCCAGCAGCCGGCGTGCGCTGGTGATGATGTTCGACAGGTAGCGTCCCCGCTTGGGATCCGGGGTCTCCTCCTGCGCCGCGAGCTCCTCGAGCAGCTCCGCGAATCCGATGATCGAGTTCAACGGCGTCTTCAGCTCGTGACTCACGTTCGCGAGGAATTCGCTCTTCAAGCGGTTGGATTCGTAGAGACCGATGTTCGCCTCGGAGAGCTCGGTCACCTTGAAGTCGAGCGACTCGTTCATGCTTCTCAGCCGTGAAGCCGTGAGGGAGGTCTCGTCGAGCATCCGATTGAACGCATCGGCCAGCTGCTCGAAGTCGTCGCCCGTGCGGATCTCGGCCCGGACGGTGAAGTCGCCCTGCTCCACCCGCTCCGCCGTGTCGCGGAGTCGTCGCACCGGCTTCAGGATCACGCGATTGAGGATGAACCAGAAGAAGAGGGTCGAAAGCGCGACCGCGACGATCCCGACCGCGACGAGGTAGATCCTCGTCGAGAGCAGCTGCCCCGCGGCGAGCCTGCTCGGCCGCTCGATCAGGAGCAGTCCCCCGAGATCCTCGGCGAAGGCCGGCGGACCGGGATCGACCTCGGCGATGATCGCCGCGCGGCGCCAGGACGCGCCGCGTAGTCCGCGGGCGTATCGGTAGATGATCTCGTTGCCGGACTCGACCTCCTGGAAGACCTCCTCGAGGTCGGGAGAGGCCTCGAGCCGACGCGCCGCGTCGGACGCGAAAGGGAGTTCGGTGGGATCGATGTCGTCCAGCGGCACGAGCTGGACGGGGAGCAGCCCCGTGGCGGACGTGCGGGAAGGTGATTCGAGCCACGTGTCGGCGAGCTGCCGGGAGACCTCGAGCTGGCTTCGAAACACCAGCTGTTCGGAACGGATCCACGGAAGCGCAAGCGTCCCGGCGACGATCACGAGGGAGGCGACGCCGAAGAGGAACAGGACCTTGTTGGCGAGGGACAGTCCGGAGGTCATGGCTACGACTGGTAGGATACGCGTCCATGCATCGCCCCGGCGCCGATCCAGATTCCATGCTTCCCTCCGACGTCCTGTGCGACTTCTGCGCGCGGCCCTGGAGCGACGACATTCCGCTGGTGGAGGGCCATCAAGGCTCCTGCATCTGCGGCAACTGCCTCTCCACCGCCTGGCGGTCGGTGGTCGATGCGGGCATGGACGACGCCCCCCCGCAGACCCCGGAGGACGACGTCGTATCCGGCCCCGCATGGGTCTGCACGATGTGTCTCGAACCACGCCGCGATCCCGCGTTCAGGAGCCCGGTCCGCGAGGAGGCCCTCGTCTGTCGACGCTGCATACGACTCGCGGGACGAGCCCTCGCTCGCGATCCGGACCACGACTGGACGAGACCTTCCAGCGACGCCGTGTCCGACCGGGGACCGGACGACTGACGGCCCCTCCCCGCGACCTCGAACTGGACCGACATGCGACTCGCCGCAATCCAACTTCGTTCCGCACTGCTCGATCGCGACGAGACCTCGAAGCGAATCGTGAGGCACATCCACGCCGCCGCCGACGCGGGCGCCGAGATCGCGGTGTTCCCGGAGGCGTGCCTTCCCGGATACCCGGTCTGGCTCGCCCGGACCGGCGGTGCGGAATTCGACGCCCCGAAGCAGAAGGCCGTCCACGCTCGATACGTCGACGAATCGGTGATGCCCGCACACGGGCACCTCGAGCCGATCTGCGCCGCCGCCGCGATCCGCGGCGTCGAGGTGGTCGTCGGCGCCGTCGAACGCGCCGTCGACCGAGGGGGCCACACCCTCTACTGCTCGGCGCTCTGGATCGACGCGGAGGGCCACCTCGTCAACAACCATCGAAAGCTCGTGCCCACCTACGAGGAACGACTCTGCTGGGGCAACGGCGATGGCGCCGGGCTGCGGACCCGCCGGGTCGGCGAACTCCGGGTCGGCGTCCTCAACTGCTGGGAGAACTGGATGCCGCTCGCGCGGACCGCCCTCCAGAGCGACGGCCTCGACGTGCACATCCTGCTCTGGCCGGGGTCGAAGTCGCTCACCCGCGACCTGACCCGGGTGGTCGCCCGCGAGGGACGATGCTTCGCCGTGAGCGTCGGTGGCGTGCTGGCCCCGGCCGACGTCCCCGCCGACGTGGTGGAGCTGGAGGAGCTTCGAACATCCGACGAACCCTTCCTGCTCGAAGGGGGATCCGGGGTCGCGGGCCCCGAAGGCGAGTGGATGGTGGATCCTGACTCGCTCGTCTCCGGCGAGGAGACGATGCTCGTGGTCGATCTCGATCCCGCCCGGATCCGGGAGGAACGACAGAACTTCGATCCGGTCGGTCACTACGCCCGTCCCGACGTCTTCGAGCTGGTGGTCGACCGGCGACGACAGGCGATCACCGGTTTCATCGACGACACCACTCCGAACGTCACCCGCAGCGGTGGGCCCTCGGTCGACGGGCTCGACCACCTCGTGCTCACCGTGCGGGACCCGGATCACGCGGCCCGTTTCTACCGCGCCGTCCTCGGCATGGACGAGATCAGGACCGGCGACGACGAACGCGCCCTGCGATTCGGCGGACAGCAGATCGTCCTGCGCACCGAGGAGGACGGCGGTGGCGTGCAGGGAAGCCGCGCCACCTGGGGCTCCGCCGACCTCTGTCTCGTCTCCCGCACCCCCGCGGAACAGTGGGTGTTGCACCTGAAGCGATACGGTCTGCAGATCGTGCAGGGACCGGTCGATCGTCACGGTGCGACCGGACCGATCAGGTCGGTCCATTTCCGCGATCCGGACGGCAATCTGATCGAGATCGCGAACCCACGTCCCCTGCGGCCCCACGACGCACCGCCCCCACCCGGCGACGATCCTCCGCTACCCTAGAGGGCCTCAACCACCCAACGGAACACCCATGCACACCGAACGAAGATCACTCGCCGTCCGACGCGCCGAACGACGCCAGGGCAAGACCAAGAAGACCGGCATCATCGCGGTCGTGCTGATGCTGCTCGCGCTCGTCGGCTACGTCCTGACGAACGACGAATCCACGGTTCCGGGCGAGGGCGGCGAGCAGATGGTCGGGGAGTGATCCTCGCGAGCACCGTCGCTCCGACTCACCGGACCAGACGCTCCAGCCGATCTCGGTATCGGGTCATCTCCTCGATCGAGATCCACTCGTCAGGGCGATGCGCGACCGATATGTCCCCGGGTCCCCAGACCACGCTCCGACATCCAAGCGGCACCAGACGTCCTGCGTCGGTTCCGAAATTGACGCCGCGACCGTCGACCGCGTCGGCGATCCCCCGCACCTCGGCGAGGAACGGACTGGACGGATCGATCGCGTAGGACGGCGTGTCGTTGGTGGCGGTGATCACGCAGGCGTCCTCCGCCAGCGGGGATCCTCCATCCGGCACGGGGTGCTCGAGTCCCTCGCGAACCTGCACCGGGATCCCAGCGGCCTCGATCGCGGCGGCCAGTCGGGGCACGAAGTCCCGCGCGGACTGCCCGGGGAGGAGCCGAGCTCCGACCCGGAGGGCACAGCGATCCGGCATCACGTTGATCGCCGTCCCGGCTTCGATCGCCGCGACGGTGAGGACGGGAAACGGCGTCTCGGAGAAGAGATCGCTGGATTCCGTGCGTTCCTTCACCATGGTCTCCCGCAGGTCTCGCAACGCCGCGAGGAGCGGGACGGACCGCTCGATCGCGTTCACGCCGCGATCGGGGAATCCGGTGTGGCAGCCTCGACCACCGATCTCGATCGACAGGGAGAGATGCCCCTTGTGCCCCTGCACCGCCCGCTCCGACGTCGGCTCGCCGACGATGGTGCGGCGAGGGATCGGTCGATCGCCCCACTGTTCCGCGAACCGACCGGCGCCCACCGTGCCGATCTCCTCGTTGCAGGTGAGCAGCACCGCGAGCGGCGTCTCGAGCCCGCCGGCCTCCGCGGCCGACCGGAGCAGGTTGAGGGCGATCGCGTCGAAGCCCTTCATGTCGCACGCGCCGCGGCCGATGGCACGATCACCCTGGAGCCGCAGCGTGAAGGGATCGCCGGTCCATTCCGGTTCCGTCGCCGGCACCACGTCGACGTGGCCGCAGAGAAGCAGCCCCGCGCCGTCGTCACGGATGGGTGGCCCGGTCTCGAACCAGAGGTTCTCCTGCCCGTACCCGCAATCGAATCGCTCCGCCCTGATCCCGCGATGATCGAGGTAGTCGCAGACGAAGTCGCCGAGCGGGCGGGTGGGATTCCGGGTGGCGCTGGTGGTGTCGAAGGCCACGAGTCGGGCCAGTAGTTCGAGATCGCTGAGCGGCGTCATCGCACCAGACTAGCGGGCCGTTCCTCCCGGGGGGCGTCGAAATCGGACCTCAGCGACGGCGAAGCGTCATGGCGTGGAAGGGACGACCCTCACGACGGAACTTCCGCTCGAAGTTTGTCCCCACCACTTCGCCCTCCCCCGCGGATTCCGGTCGCTCGAACTCCTCGCGATCGAAGAGATCCGCGTGTCGACGCGCGTGGTCCTCGTACCACGACCAGAGATCGTCGTGATCGGTGACCAGGCGGAGTTCGCCGCCTTCCCGAATGATCCGGTGGAACGCCCGCATCGTCGAGTCCTGCATCACCCGCCGCTTGTGGTGACGGGTCTTGGGCCAAGGATCGCTGAAGTAGAGGTGGACGACGGCACACGATGCATCGGGGATCCGATGCGTGACGATCTCGCTCGCATCGTCGTGCAGCATCCGGACGTTTCGAAGGTCGCGACGCCGGATGCGGTCGGCCGCGTACCGGAAGAACTCGCCCGCCCATTCGATGCCGAGGAAGTTCGTCTCCGGTTGCAATCCGGCCTGCTGGACCAGGAACGTGCCCTTTCCCGAACCGATCTCGAGCTCGAAGCGACGTTCCGGCATCCGGAAGAGCGTCCGCGGATCCCAGCGCCCCGCCTCGAAGGGGGGCAGATCGCTCCGGTCGAGACCGAAATCGCCCGCATCCTGTTCACGACCACGACTCAATCCGAACGACATCAAGCATCCCCTTCAGGTCTCGCGGCGGGCGGTCGCCCCGACGCGTCGTGAATGAAGTCCGCGATGATCGCCATCGCGGCTTCGTCCATGGTGGTCTCGATCGCGCCGTACTCGTCCGGCCCGCCGGTGGTCGCCGGCTGCAGCAAATGGTTGAGACCCTCGAGCCTGAGGCTTTCGACCGAGCCGCCGCCGATTCGCACCGCCTTCTCGATCGCCGGCAGGTTGATGTCGGCGGCGACCTGGGTGTCGAGCGTTCCGTTGATCGCGAGCACCGGCACTCCGACCCGCCGCCAGGCGGTGACCGGATCGAACCGGATGAAGTTGACCATCCACGGCGAGGTCATCTGCGCGACGGCGGCATCCTCGAGCCGCGACCGGATCTCGTCGGTGAAGGGTTCCGGCTGCATTCGCTCCTGCGCCGAATGCAGGCCGCGAACCGCCTCGAGCAGCGTGGATTCATCGATCGGATCCTCGCGGACCACCGCGATCAGGCGTTTCTGGGCCGCCGAGACGGCGTCGATCATCCGTTCGTCGAGCGACGACGCCCGGTAGATCCGAGGAAGCTGGTCCTCGAGCACGGTCCCGCCGTCGACGCCACAACCCGCGATCGAGACGAGAAACGCCGGTTCGGCGTCCGGGGCCGTCGCGACCTGCCCGGCGGCCACCATCGCCACCACCACGCCACCCTCGCTGTGGCCGAGGAGTCCGCACCGGCCCGCGTCGACACCGCTCGCATCGACGAGGAACGCCAGCGCGGTCGCGGCGTCGTCGGCGAAGTCGTGGGTGACCGCGGTCTGGAAGTCACCGGTGCTGGCGCCCACTCCGCGATCGTCGAATCGGAGACATGCGATGCCCGCGCGGGTGAGACGATCGGCGAGCACCAGGAACGGGCGATGGCCGAGAATCGTCTCGTTCCGGTCCTGCGGCCCGCTCCCGGACACGAGCACCACGCCGGGAACGCCTCGATCGCCGGTGTCCCGCGGGACGGTGAGCGTGCCGTGCAGTTCGTGCCCCCGGGGCGACGGCATGACGACCTCGACCACCTCGTAGGGCAGCGGCGGCTTCGGATCCTGCGGACGGAAGTCCGCGAGGACCGCGGGCCCCTCGACACGCGAGAACGTCACCGGCAGTTCCAGCGATCCCTGCCTGAAAGTCCCCTCCCAGGAATCGTCGGCGGGCGAGAGCGAGAGCTCGACCGGAATCCCCATGCCCACCCGGAAGGCGATCGAACCGGGTCGGGCTTCGGCGAGCGTCGCGGTCCGCTCGACATCCGTGAACATGAGGAGCCGATTCACGCCCTGGGCGGGAATGTCCATCTCCGCGACGATCGCCCCCTCGGCCCTCCCCAGCAGGATGGAGAACGGCAGGCGTCCGCCGCCGGGGCGCCGAAGCACCGTCCCATGCCGTTCGACGTCGGCGATGCTCGCGAGATCCGGAATCGGACGCATGACGAATGCGTGATCCACCCCCTTCATCTCGTCGGGCGCGTCGCCGGTGAATCGAACGACGCCGTCGATCCGGTTCGATGACGCGGCGCGAAGATCGAGGCGGCAGGTGACGCCGGCGGCGGAGAAGTCGAGCGAGACCACTTCCCCCGCGACGGTCCGACGGCTCGGCTTGCCGGCGAAAATCGCCAGCAGCGGAACGCTTCCGGTGATCGACGGGGGTTCGGTGGATCCATCGATCGCCAACTGGATCATCACGGGTCGCGGGACCGGCGGGACGGGGACTTCCGTCACCCATCGCCCGACCGGAAGCGTCGACGAGACGACTTCGGATTTCGGTGGATCATCGACGTCCGGGGACCGGGCGAACGCCGCGGACGAGACGCCGATCGCGAGGCACGTGGACGCGAGCGCGTTGAAGGTGGCGTTTCGGATCATCACTCGGCCTCCTGGAGCACGCCGTCGAGGCCGGCCCCCGGCGAGCGGCCCACGCCCCCTGGATCAGGCCGGATCGTACTGGATCATGCGATCGACGACGTTTCCCTCACCGATGATCGCGACCTTCGGACGGTGGACGTCCATCTCGTCGACGGTCATGTGGCAGAACGACATCACGAGCACGGTGTTCCCGGGAGCGGTGAGCCGGGCCGCGGCCCCGTTGATGCCGATGATGCCCGAGCCGGGCTCGCCCTTGAACACGTAGGTCTCGAAGCGACTGCCGCTGTCGACGTCGCAGACCAGCACCTTCTCGTTGATGCGAAGTCCCGTCGCGTCCAGCAGATCGGTGTCGATGGTGATCGAGCCGACGTAGTCCGGATCGCACTGGGTGACCTTCGCGCCGTGGATCTTGGCGAACAGGACCTCCCGCAGCATCGCTTCAGTCTCCTTGTCTCGACGCGGCGGGGTCGCCGGGCCGTCTCCAGTCGATGCGGGCCCCGGTCTTCCAGAGCGCCTCGATGTCGTAGTAGAACCGCTGCTCGGGCTCGAAGAGGTGGATGACCACGTCCACGAAGTCGACCACGACCCAGGTGCCACCGGAATCACGGTTCGTCCGGAAAGGCGGTTCGTCGGTCTCCTTGCCGAGGTCCTCGAGCGCCTGGGCCACCGCCTTCATCTGGCGGCTGCTGGTGCCGCTCGCGACCACGATGTAGTCCGAGACCTGGCTCAGTCCCTTGACGTCGAGGACCTTGACGTCGGCGCACTTCATGTCGGAACAGGTCCGGGCGCACTCGAGGGTGAACGCCCGGACCTGTTCCGGATCACTGTTGGATCGGGTCCGACTCAAGGAATCAGAGTCCGAGCATGCTCGAGATGGTCGGACCGACCTTGACGATGAGGGCGGCGAACACGACCGAGACCACGCTCACCAGCTTGATCAGGATGTTGAGGGCGGGACCGGAGGTGTCCTTGAACGGATCGCCGACCGTGTCGCCGACCACGCCCGCCTTGTGGGCGTCGGAGCCCTTGCCACCGAACGCACCGGTCTCGATGTACTTCTTGGCGTTGTCCCACGCACCACCCGCGTTCGCCATGAAGATCGCGACCGCGAAGCCGCAGACGAGCGTGCCCGCGAGCAGACCCATCACCCCGGCGACGCCGAGAATGAGGCCGACCACGATCGGCACCGCGACGGCCATGAGCGAGGGAAGGACCATCTCCTTCTGAGCACCGGCCGTCGAGATGTCGACGCACGACGCGTAGTCGGGATATTCCTTGCCGTCGACGTCGACCCGGTAGGGCCACTTCAACGGGTCGGCGATGTCCTCGTCGGACATGCCGTCCTTCTTGAAGGCGGCCTTCATGATCTTGAACTGACGCCGGCACTCGTCGATCATCGCGAAGGCCGCACGGCCCACGGCGTTCATGGTCATGGCACAGAAGACGAAGACCAGCATCACGCCGAGGAAGAGCCCGGCGAGCACCTTGGGATTCATCAGGGTGACGTTGTAGAACTGCAGCAGCTGCGGGATGGTCGCGGTCTCGGTCGAGACGATCTCGAAGAAGTAGGACTTGTTGCCTTCCTGCATCTCGAAGAGCGATCCGTCGCCGAGCGTCTTCGCATCGGTGACCTTCCAGTCCCCGGAATCGAAGCCGGCGAGGATCACCGAACGATCACGGGCGGCGAGCAGGAGACCGCCCACCGGAGCGGGTTCGTCGCCGGACGGATTCCCGTCCATCGCGAAGACGCCGTGGCCTTCGTAGACGAAGGTCTCGGCCTGGACCTGTTCCGGCGTCGCGGAGACGACGCCGAGGTTGGTCTTGACGGTGATCACGTAGGCCGCGAGCAGGGCCAGCGCCGTGAGGGCCGCCGAACCGATCGCGAATCCCTTTCCGGTCGCGGCGGTGGTGTTGCCGAGCGAGTCGAGCATGTCGGTCCGCTCTCGGACGAAGGGTTCCTGGTGCGTCATCTCCGCGTTGCCACCGGCGTTGTCCGCGATCGGGCCGTAGGCGTCGGTCGCGAGCGTGATGCCGAGGGTCGAGAGCATGCCGACCGCCGCGATGCCGACGCCGAACACGCCCATGAGGAAGGTGTCGCCACCGCCGGCCGCGACGAAGGAGACGAGGATGGCGACCACCACGGTGATCAGCGGGATCCAGGTCGACTTCATGCCCTCGGCGATGCCGGAGATGATCACGGTCGCGGGGCCCATCTGGGCCTGCTCGGAGATCCGCTGGGTGGGAGCGTGCTCGTAGGAGGTGTACTGCTCCGTGCCCCATGCGATCACGAGTCCCGAAAGCAGGCCCACCACGATGGCGATCCAGAGCCGCCACCAGACGACGCCGGCGTCGAGCATCTCGGGGCTTCCCAGCGCGAACCAGAGAAGGCCGGCGGAACCGAGGACGATGAGGCCGGAACTGGCCCAGACACCGCCGTGGAGGCTCTTGAGCAGCTGGGCCAGCGTGGCGCCCTCCTTCGTGCGTACCACGAAGATCGAGAGGATCGAGGCGAGGATCCCCAGTCCGGCGAGGGCCGGCGGAACGGTGACGAGACGGAGTCCGTCCGCGTCGCCGAGGGAGAGCTGGATCGCGGCCGCGGCGGCGAGGGCCATCGCCGCGAGCACCGAACCGTAGTACGACTCGTAGAGGTCGGCGCCCATGCCGGCCACGTCGCCGACGTTGTCGCCGACGTTGTCCGCGATGGTCGCGGGGTTGCGGGCGTCGTCCTCGGGAATGCCGGCTTCGACCTTGCCGACGAGGTCCGCACCGACGTCCGCGGCCTTGGTGTAGATGCCGCCGCCGACGCGGGCGAACAGGGCCTGCAGCGAGGCCCCCATCGCGAAGCTCAGGGTGACGGTGGTGATGTCGACCAGGCCGCCGGCGAAGGAGTCGCCGAGAACGACGTAGAAGATGAAGAACCAGAGCGAGATGTCGAAGAGCGCGAAGCCCGTCACGCAGAGGCCCATGACGGCGCCGGCCCGGAAGGCGACGGTGAGTCCCTGGTTGAGCGATTCCTTCGCGGCCGCGGTGGTCCGGGCGGAGGCGTTGGTCGCCGTCTTCATCCCGAAGAACCCGCAGAGGCCGGAGAGGATGCCGGCGACCGCGACGCCACCGACCGTCCAGAAGTCCTGCAGGCCGCCGGCGGCCATGAGGCCGAGCAGCACGAGCAACGCGACGAACACGCCGGTCACGATCCGGTTCTGCCGGCCGAGGTACGCACCGGCACCGTCCCGGACCGCCTTCGCGATCCGCACCATCTCGGCGTCCCCTTCGGTGTGTCCCATGACGGACTTGTAGAAGAGGAGGGCTGCGATCAGGGCGCAGACGGCGCCGATCGGAGCGAGGAACCACGCAGGCGCTTCGGCGATGCCGGGCATTTCAGCGAGGGTGAGTCCGTGGAACGGGATCATCGTGTTCATCTGGTAGGTGGTCCTTGCTTGGATACCGGTCGATTCGAACGGAAGGGGCGGACGGGAACCTGACAGGTCTCGATGGAGCGGAAACGACTTCCTCGCCGTCGACCACGACGGCATGCACCGCGTCCGACCCGTGTGGATCGACCCGGCGCCTTCGAGGAGTCATCGGCGAATCGAGTCGTCGATCGCCAATCCCGGACCATTCATTCTGGTGATTCAGCGCGGCGGGGCGCCGACGCGGGCGACTCGGGCGACCCGCTTGCGGGCCTCGCGACGGTTTCGCTCGGAGGGCTTCTCGAAGTACTGACGCTTCTTCACGTCCTTCGTCAGTCCCTCCTTCTCGCAGAGCTTCTTGAATCGACGGAGCATCTGCTCCGCACTCTCGCCACCACGGGCTTTGATTCGAA
>MDTG01220413.1_pt1 | contig 11100 bp, 7 predicted proteins | sample 811421 | NCBI WGS metagenome assembly MDTG01 (sample SAMN05326645, study PRJNA326480) | marine metagenome | isolation source: seawater | place: Pacific Ocean: South East | collected 2011
AGCTTGTGTGTAAGTAATGATTACATTCTTTACAACTGTGTTAGTTGCTGCAGTGTAACCTGCTTGGTCTTCTGCTTGTAGAGCAGCAAGTCCATCAATCATTGCGGTTTCAACAGCACTTAATGAGTTTGAAACTCCGTTGGTTTCAGTACCAAAATCAGCTGATCGCTTCTTGAATGTGTTAGCAGGAGCGCAGCCTAGATTTTCATCTGGTCCGTGGAAGAAAGCCCAACCTTCGTCCCAGTTGTGAGGTGCTCCGGAGTCGTTGTCGACATTGCCTTCATCAGCCTTGCCTACTGCGGAGTTTAGTTCGTGGATTGTGTAACCAATCATTCCCATGTTAGCAGTTAGTTTAGCTACACCTTGGTACCTAACTGTGTCAGAAGTTCCAGCGAAGTCACCAGTACCATCTAGTGCAGCGGTAATGTGTGCCCCGATAGAGCCGGCTTGACCGTAAAATGCGTCATATCCGTGGTTCTTGCCTTCAGCAGCGGCAAATCCTGCAAGAGTTCTGTAACTACCGTCACTCTTCTCAGCGTTCTGTCCGTTTTCATAAATGTCCTTAGCAGTTGTCCAGTCGTAAGCAGATGCTGCAGTCTTGATGTCACACAAGTCTGCCATCAAAGCACGATGATTGTCGACATTAGAAGCATAAGTGTAGCCACCGTCGGTCACTACTACTGTTGTGCTGCTATCATCATCATCATCATCTCCGATACAACCTGCAAGTCCTGCGGCTGCCATAAGTACAATCAATATCATTCCTTTTAGTTTCTTTTGGTTCATTTAGTATCCCCTTTTCGAGCAACCGAAAAACCAAGTGTACTAAAACTTTAGGCTCACCTAAAATTTCAATTTTCGAACTTAATCAGCTTGAATCCATTGTACTGTGAGGCTCTCAGCATACCTATCGCTAGATAATCCTGTATGCCCTAATGGCCTAACCACTACAAGAATATCCAGTTCACCACCCCAAGACGATTCTGCCGCACAAAACACTTCTCCGACTTTAACTCCTTGCGGATTGGAACTTAACGTCAGACTTCTTAGTTCATACAGTCTTATATCCAATTCATGTTTTTCTCCACCCGCATCATAAGAATGTGTTTTCTTATCCTTGATAGGCAATAATAGCATTTCATCTTCATCAATATCAAAAACAATCTGATCGTCTAACAATTGGATTGCTTGTACCATTCTAGACTGTTGCATATCGAAAACATCTGCGATTGATAGAGTGGATGAAGCTGATGAAAATTTACCTAATTGATGAGGCGTTCTAAGACTAAGTGATTGAACAATTTCAACATTTAGACCTCCATCTGATGGTAACAATAACCATGTGTATTGTTGTCCGGCAGGATACAATGGTGCATTGGGGTTTTCCTTGAATAATGGCTCCCCCCACTCTTCTGGAGATTTAGGGCTTGATGTTGGAGCAAAGCCTCCAATTAATAATAAAATAATCATAGAAATAATCGCATAAGTTCGGATTTTACCACATTTTTGCCATGATTCTCTACCTGCTGGACTTAGTGCCGAGAGAATTAATGCTAATGGCAAAACTACCAAGACGCCCCATGGAATTAGCCATAAAAGAGCCACACATACAATTAGCATTTCCAAACCTTTGTCGCCATATGCAAGTCTGTATTCGATTTGTCCCTCAGTTTCATTTCGCTTTGAAATGTAAACTATCAAGAATAGAACAGCCACCATAAGAAAGGATATGATAACCGAGAAAAGCATCTTAAACAGATTGAGGATTAAGTAACATAGCAATAATGTTTGCCAAATATATTGATTTTCAAGTTAATTTGTCATAGTTGAACTATTACGCCACATCATGGCAGACAAGGTTATCGAGTTAATCGATATCACATTCCGCCACAAAATTCCTAATCCAAAATTCACTAATCCTTGGAAAACACGTAAAGGACCTGGTATTTTTGGAATGGATTTTTCACTAACAAAGGGTAAAATTTTCGGGCTAGTAGGCCCAAATGGTGCTGGAAAAACCACTCTACTGCGAGTTTTGGCAGGAATAATGCCAATCGATAATGGAACAATTAAACTCAATGGCATAGATCTTACAAAATCTGATATGTCCATAGATAATCAACTTAGAGTTAATGTTGGTCATATGCCAGAGCAGGTAAGGTGGTCTGGAAGTACTACTGTAATGCAAACAATGAAGCAATTTGCAGAAATGAGATCTGAATCAATCTCATGTGAAAAATTACTCAAATTAGTCGGACTTACTACAAAATCAAACTCATCACTCGATGAATTAAGTCAAGGAATGCGTCAACGATTGAGTTTAGCGATTGCTTTGATGGGTTCTCCCAAAATACTGCTACTTGACGAACCATTCAATGGGCTTGATCCAGTAGCAGCTAAATCTGTTGAGAAGATGATTAAACAATTGGCAAGTAAAGGTGTTTCAATTATTATTTCATCACATCAAGTTAGTGGGTTGGTTGGTTTAATCGATAAGTTATTACTAATTCATCGTGGACAAGTAGTTGCAAATGGCACTATAGAAGATATTGAATCTAGTCTTGGCTTAGATAATAGGATTGAATTAAATGGTGAAGGAGAAATCCCTGATTTTGAAAACCTAATTAATTCTGGAACTATTCTTGACTGTGTTTCAACAGAAAATACCTGGCTATGTACTATTCAAAATCCGGATGAGGATGTGATAAAGAAAATTATTGACGCTGGTCACAAGATTACTGAATGGAAGCGTAAGACACCTGATATTGTCGAATTGTTGTGTCACGCTACTGGATTAGAAATTGAAGAGATCGGTATGGAAATTCAAGCATCAAATATGATGCCGTTAAGGTCGACTACGGAGGAGGAGTAAAATGCTGAGTAGTCAAATTTTTTCAATCTCCAAGCGGATTTTTGTTGACAAATTAACCTCTACTCGGATGTTAATAATGATTCCAATTTTGGTTTTGTTTATCCCTGGTATGGCTTGGGGTTTCTCCGACCCAGATGTAATGTTGCCAGGGGGAATAACTCCTGATAGCGTGATGGAAGTTATGTTTTACACAAGTCTAGGAGTGGTCTTTGCTGGTACAATGTGTGGAGTTTTATTGTCATTTGATGGTATAAGCAAGGATCGATTTAGTGGTGTTTTGGAGGTTAAATTATCTCAACCTATGCCTCGGCAAGAACAAGCGTTTGGTATTGTTTTAGGTCATTGGTTAGCGATTCTAATACCCGTTTGGATATTATGGTTAGTTTCAACTCTTATCGCGATTTACCGCCTTGAAACTTCAGTTGACTTTGTTGAAACATTGGCATCATTTATTTCAGTAGCATTAATCTTATTTTGGTATGTGATTTTCAGTTTGATTGCTTCAACTTATTCAAAAGACCAAGGGACATCTATTGCTTTTGGAGTAGGGATGTGGTTTTTATTCACCTTTTTATGGGCTCTTGTAACCTCTATGGTTGCATTTGCCTCGGGAGTAAATGTAGGAGAAGTAAATAATCCTGAAATGATTAGGATTGAGGGCTTCCTAGATCTATTATCGCCAAACGGTGTGTTTCATCATTTACTTGAAACAAATCTTGCTGATGTAGACAGGGGAGTTCCTGCAGTAATAACTTGGTTATCTGCAACATTATGGACGGTTTTACCATGGCTATGGTTCAAAACCCGTATGACAAAGATACAACCATAACGCTAAAATTAACGCTATGTCATCCAAAGAGTATTAGACAAGCACAAACTACCGACAAGCATGGCAGCAAGACGTTACTATGTACCAGCCACAGCAATTACCATGCTAATTATGATGATATTGATGAGTGTAAGTTCAGGAATTACATCTCAAGAATTAGCAGTCAATGAAACAATGGATGCTGAAGGCAGACAAGGAAACAGTGGATTATCTGATGTCGATTGTTCAGGATACACTTTTGAAGACTTATTTGATTACAATTTTGCATTATTCGATATTGATATTGGCGGCGATTGGGCCACTGCATCAATGGGAGCTACAGCATATGTCAATGGTAGCAACTCTGCAACTGTGAGAGAAAATCTCGATGGTTTGTTTGAAGGAGCTCCCGGGGGCGACAATGGTTGGATTAGTACTGATGAGCGTGAAGCGGTAAGAGAAATTGGGCCTATGTGTATTGAAGATATGGACACTCGATTAGGAATAAGGGAAGGTGTCCCTCACAGAACTAACAGCGGTGTTGCTTGGAATGACCTAGAATTTGTCGAAGAAGGTATTGCATTGGATGAAGTAGATTTGGTTGCACCAAACCATCCAGAAGAAAGGTCTTGTACGAACTTTGGTGCTTCAGCAGATTGTAAAGAAATTCCAGTATCTGCAACTGATGATTTACAAATTAGCCTATTTGTTAAAGCTGGAGAAAATAATAATATGAGATTTGATCAATTGCCAAACCAAGGTGTATCAAACTTTACCTTGGCATTAAATGTAACAAATATGACCAATGCTGACCTTGTTATGACTTTCCCTGTAATGCAAGGCCTTAGAATTTCTAACTTTGCAATGGAAGATGATGGAGTTGAATTGGTTGCAGGCCAAGACTATACTGCTCCTGAAGAAGAATTCTTGCCAGATGGAAAACTTAGAATCTATCAGCATGTAGATTATGACAAATCTAACTGGCCGGTGGGCAGAAATTTGTTTATTGACTTCACAACTGCTGAACCTGAATCAAATGATATACCAGTATGGACTAATATGAAACCAAATAATAATTCAATTATTCCTCTAATGACAGGCACTGAATATCTAACTGTAACCAATGAGGAATTATCTGATTGGGCAAGCGATTCAAATGGTTGGAATATTAATTGCGCATTTGCTGAGGCTGGCTGGAGTTCAAGACAAGATGAATCTGGTAACTTCTTGGTAAATTCTCCGTCTGGTGCTTCATCTTCTATGGCCACATGCAGCGTAAGTGACCCATTTGGTGCAACGGCTGATGAAACTCTTGATTTCACATTCGGTCAACCATTTACCGCGACTGCTGCAATTAACGATGGTGAGAATATTGACTTCACAGTTACTCCTACTGGTTTAGTTGCTGAAATGACAGTAAGTGCCCATGCCCATCAAGACAGTTCCATGGGATCTATGAGATCATCAATGGCCAGTAATCAACCGATTACTATCGCCTTACCAATGGATGGACTAAAACCTGGAAGTGTAATGATCATGGGTAGTGCTTCTGCCAACAATATGATGAGTTTTGATTACATGCTTGACTTTGGTTTAGAAAAGGAAAGCCTACCACCGGCTGTAGCACTTAAGGTGAGTTTTGATGGCAAAAACGCCACCTGGGATGCTACTGGATTACAATTTACCCTCAAAGGTACTGTGTCTGACCCTGATGGAGAAAGTGTATCAATGTCTTTACAACTATGTGGCTCAACAGCAACAGACTTTACTATTGCTGGAATTAACTGGGAGATTGATGTTTCAATCGCAACTTGCGTCCTACAAGAGATTTCTACCTATGATGTAGTAATTACCGCGACTGATGAATCTGGTATCGAAAGCTTACTTGAAGTAAACGTTGAAGACCCTGATGCACAGGATTCTTCCGATGATGATTCTTCATCGAACGATGGAGACAGTGGAGATAAAGGTAGTGCATTACCAAGCGTTTCCTTACTTGCAACTCTTTCAGTTGCACTTCTAGGCGCAGCATTGATGCGTAAAGAAGAAGATGAATAATACGATGGATGTTTATTGAATGTTCAAAGCGATCATTGATTCAAAAAGCCATGAAGATGGTTTACTAGCCTCATTTACTGGTTCTTCTCCAGCTCTTGGTTCAATCATTGTCACTGTTGAAGATGGAACTTATATTGGAAAAATCGATGCTGTTTTGGGAAATACCGACAACCCAATTGCCCATATTGCTCATCTTGATAGAAAAATGAATATTGACTTGTTTCTCGGATGTGAGGCTCAAATAAGGCCCAAAGCACAACGACAAGATAGTCGTGAGCAATGGGGTCGCGATAGTGATAGAAGAGACCGTAATAGCAACAGAGATGGCCGAGAACGGCGACATAATAACAATCAAAATAGATCTGACTGGAGAGATAACCGTCGAGACTCAAATAGAAGAGATTCTGACAGAGGTGGCTCAAGAGGACGTGATTTCAACCGAAGAGATTCTGACAGAGGTGGCTCAAGAGGGCGTGATTTCAACCGGAGAGATTCTGACAGAGGTGGCTCAAGAGGACGAGATTTCAACCGACGTGATTCAGATAGAGGTGGCTCAAGAGGACGAGATTTCAATCGAAGAGATTCTGACAGAGGTGGCTCAAGAGGGCGTGATTCAAGAAACAATAGGTTTGATGACCGGCAAAAAAAGGTTTACGCCGATAATGATTGGACTTGTAAAAAGTGCAATAATGTCAACTTTTCATTTAGAAAAGAATGCAACAGATGTGGAGAACCAAAAGATGGACAGTCTGGAGGCAGGCGGAATAACGACCGTGGCAACCAGCAAAGAGATAGCAGACAAAGAAAAAGTGATGACGCACCTCGAAAATTCCGTAAAGCCAGAGGAAAATCTGCAAATCATGCCCATAATAGAGGTCCTAAGCCATTGAATGCTCGCCCGAGAAGGAAAAATCGCGATGATTAAGTGATTCCCTCGCAGGCAGTAAACCATGAGTGCTGAGAATCACTACTTGGATGCTATAGAAGCATTGGATTCTGGAGATAGAGATGGCGCGTTGGAAGATGCTTACAAAGCGGTAAAATTAGATCCAGAACATATTGATGCATGGCAGGTTATCTCTGATTCACATCTCATGGCAGATGGCAAGCCAGCGAACTTAATCGATGCTTCAAAATCACTTACTGCTGTTAAAAATATTGTCAAATTAGACCCCACTAGAATCGATATGTGGGTTCGAGGTGGTAGATTACTAGCTGATGAAATCGGTTTGATGTTTGAGGCTTTAGATTGGTGGCAGCAAGTACGCCATCATGCTCCATATGAAGTCACACCACTAATCGAGCAAGCCACAATACTTGCTGACTTAGGCCTATACAAAGAAGGTCGAGAGCGAATTGAAACCATTCTTAATGAAAATATGGACGTTGCAACTAGTCAATATGGACGTGTTCATCAACTTCTTGGGCTGTTCAATACGGCTGTACAACAAAATACCAATGACCACTTCAAACCATGGGTTAAGCGGCATCCAGGTTGGCTTGCAATTGAATCAAAAATGCGTAAGCCTCCTGTTTCTGAAACATTCATTTTCATGTTAATCACTGTGCCAATCTTATTTGGTGTCATTATACTCTCCAATTTCTTAGCAGGCGAAGGGCTTGGAGCATTTTGTTTGACAAGCATAGTGATATTCATTGCTGTAATAGCTGGTATGAGGTTCACTAAGAATATGTTTAGAACAATAAACAGGCCAGCATTTAATTTACTTAGAGCAATGAATTTTGAATCTTCATCAGGCTATAATGTGATTTCTGAGGACATTAGGACTTCTGTACTTTACATGTACATATTGCAAAGGAAACCAGTTGCTTGGCAAGAGAGAATGTTGATAATAATTGATGAAGACAACAAATTACCAAAAAATTGGAAATTGGAATTGCCTGACTTTGAATCCCATCTAGATGAAATTGGCTATATTGAAGATGGTGAAACTCCGTTTTGGGAATCTGATTCCGCTGAACCTTACGAAGAGGAATAATCACGTTCCTGCGTTGTAATCATCAAGATAAGCAATTTGTTCATCTGTCAAGGCGTCAATTGTGAAACCAAGGGTTTCTAGTTTAGTTGTAGCAAGACCTTGATCTTGTTCTATGGTAATATCATAGACTATCGGTTTCATAGTTTTGCCCTCCTTTGCCAGTCGACAAAGCGCTAAATATTGGTTTGCGAATGACATATCCATTACTTCTGAAGGATGGCCTTCAGCAGCAGCTAAGTTAACCAAACGACCATCAGCAAGCAAGAATATCTTCCTTCCATCATTCATAGTATACTCAACATTGTTATCTCTAATCGTTCTTGTGCTTGCAGCTTGTGACTTTAGATCATCAATATTGATTTCACAGTCGTAATGTCCTGTGTTTGAAATTATCGCACCATCTTTCATTGAAACAAAGTGCCTATCAACTATGACATCCTTCATTCCTGTAGCGGTACAGAATATGTCACCCAGTTTGGCAGCATCATCCATCTTCATTACTCTAAAACCATCCATAACTGCTCTCAATGCAGGCAGAGGGTCCACTTCAGTAATGATGACATTAGCACCTAAACCTTGTGCCCTCATTGCAACTCCTTTACCACAGTGACCATAACCAGCAACAACAAATGTCTTACCAGCAATCAATACTGAAGTTGCTCTGACAATTCCATCTATTGTTGATTGGCCTGTACCATAGACATTGTCAAAATCCCACTTAGTAATCGCGTCATTTACTGCAATTACAGGATACTTCAAGTCACCCGCTTTACCCATTGCTCTTAATCGATGAACACCTGTAGTTGTCTCTTCTGTACCACCTATTACGCCTTGAGCATATTCGCTCTTTTCGCCATGTACTCTGACGATTAGATCAGCACCATCATCAAGAGTTAAAGTCGGTTTAAATTCCAAAGTTCGGTCTATGCACCAGTAAAAATCCTCAACACTTTGTCCATGCCATGCGTGAATTGAATATCCCTCGCTAGCAAGCCAGGCTGCGACATCATCTTGAGTAGATAATGGATTACAACCTGACCATGAAATCTCAGCACCTGCGGCTGCAATTGTTTCAATTAATACCGCTGTCTCTTTAGTTACGTGCAAGCATCCTGCAACCTTCATGCCCTCAAGTGGTTTAGTCTTTTCAGCATCATCTCTCAGTGCTGCTAAAACTGGCATTCTTGCCCTTGCCCAATCTACACGAAGTGCTCCGGCTTCTGCCAGAGAAATGTCAGCAACTGTATAAGCGTCAGTCTTGTCCATGGGCAAGCCTACAACAGGTTACTTTTGAACTCATTGACCTAGCGGTCAAACAATTCTAAAGGTTCACTATCGTTGTTGCTGAACATATTGTGCTGCATATTGTTGAGCATATGCTGCTGCAGTTTGAGCATCATAACCTTGAGAGATGAACTGTTGGTAGTATTGCTGATATGCCGCTTCCATCGCAGGATTTGTTGAGGCAGGTGCCGCCGCTTGCGCACCACCTGCTGCACCTCCACCTAAGCCCGCTTGAGCAGCGTACTGTTGAGCATAAGTCCGTGCAGTAGCCTCTGGATATCCTTGAGCGATTAGTTGTTGCACATATTGCTCGACTGGATCTTGTTGTACTGCACCTGCTAGATTGAAGTCCTTGTAATCTCCGTCCATGCCTTCAGAACCACTCTTTCTCAAGAATAGCAAAGTTAGAATGACGATTATTACTAAAGCTAATGCACCAATACCGATAAACATGATGTTGGAACTTGATTGTGCACCATCTCCACCATCATTGACATTAGGAGCAATCCATTCTCCGTCAACGAAGGAATAATCTCCTTCCCACTCACATTCACCAGAAACGAAAACCCAACGGCCTGTTGGATCATTCAATTCAACTTCAGCAGGGACATCAACTCCACGACATATTGGCAGAGTTAGAGTGATTGTATTTGGGCTGTATAATTGTACATAATCAGGGTCGAGCGGACTCAATTGTTGCTCAACTACCCATCGTTTCTCAGTATCTTTTGCTGGATCAAATTCATAAACACGGATATATATCACTACATCTTTTGATACGTTTGAATGGAAACTGTCGATGTCCAAACTTAACTCAAATGAATCTCCAGTTCCTATTCCATTGATTGAAGTTGCTGCTAGTTCTCCACTACCCTTTGCTCTTTCTCTGGTCACGGCATCTGGTTCATCGAACAATGACTCATTGGTGGTAATTTCAATAACTGTATCCTTATCGTCTGAGCCAGAAACTACAAATCCTGATAGATTGAAATACGAATCTGTATAACCTACTCTATCGCCCCAATTTGTATAATCAATTTGCGGTGGTTCGTCTCCGAAACCTTGTGGCTTGACATCGAAACAGAATTCCATGTCATCATCCCACTTTCCGGACTTATCATAGACAGTTAACTTGACCTTGATTGGCTGTATTGGCGCCTCTGTCTGTGGATTAAAGGTTAGGTTTCTGCCAGCATAAGATTCGCCATTTTCATCAACACCATTTCCTCCAAAGGTGTATGACCAAATACCCTGGCTAGCCTCAAATTTAGTGAAGGTGTTGGCATTAAGGCTGATTGGGTCATCCCAAGGCTTGTCAAATGTTACTTCCCATTCATAACGCTCTATTCCTTCTCCATCCAATGAATCTGGATCACTTGAATTACTAGCATTGAATTCAATAGGAATTTGTCCAAATTCATCAAGGATGATTTCATATTTCGGATAATTGTCTTGAATAGAACATGTACCTACAAGATTGATGTTGTCAGCATAAGAATCCTTGATTACTACATATGCCTCAGCAATTGGATTGTACGCGTCAGCATTAGCATCATTGGTTTCTACGGTAATTTGCAACTTTCTCGAATGACCATTGTCATCATGCAACCACAAAGTCACAGTCCACTGTTCCTCTTGCTTACATTGCTCTTGAGTACCTATTGATTTACAGAAAGTCATAGTCGGTGAGGTTTCAGTTTCAAATAACGGTGACACATAGTGATCAACTTGATCAGGTCCCATAGTTGCTAAATCCCAAGACGTTGGACCTGAAATTAACCAATCGGTTGTCAAATCAACCTGTGCATCGGATTGATAGCTAAAGGTAATCTCAGCATTACTCTTCATGTAATATGTCGCATATCCTGCACCAAGTGCAGGAGCAGGAACATCTCCATTGATGAGAATATCAGTTCCATCACGCATTTCTCCAAATGGATTTGGATAATCATCTACTTGGTATTCAAGCATATTCTTTCGTAGAGCAAATTCTTCACTATTAGCATCCCCTGAATTGTTTTCAACATTCATGGTTGAAATTATCATTCCACCAGATCCATAGCTACATATTCCAAGTA
>MDTG01238438.1_pt1 | contig 11100 bp, 13 predicted proteins | sample 811421 | NCBI WGS metagenome assembly MDTG01 (sample SAMN05326645, study PRJNA326480) | marine metagenome | isolation source: seawater | place: Pacific Ocean: South East | collected 2011
CTTTTAATAGGTCCGCAATATAGAATTCTAAGTTTTCACAATTTGAAGAATGCTTTTTCATGGCTTCCAGCACTTCTTGTTTCCTAGACTCAGATCTTATAGTGGTTCTAACTTTGTATCCTTTATCTAGTAATTGTTGAAGGCAATGAAGTCCTATAAATCCTGTTCCGCCAGTCACTAAAACTGTTTCCATAAACATACTCTCCCTTTTAAATTTTAAAAACTATAGAGGCTATGCAGGATCTTTAAAAGAAATTTTTTATTTAAGAAACCATCCGCTTAAAAGCATTTGCATGTTTATCAATAAATTGGTGTTTTAGAGCTCCTAGGACATGAGCCCCTAGCACTATGTAAAGAAGGTAAGGTAATAGGTACTTGTGAAAGCCGCCCCATACTTGATAGATTTCGCTCTGCTCCCACAAAGGTTGCATCTCCCAGAAAAAGAAGTAAGTTTCGTAGCCATGGTAGCTGGTCATCATAAAACCGGTGATAGGTATGGCCAACATCATAAAGTAAAGAGTATTGTGTGCCCTGTGAGCTAGCTTCTCTTCCCTTGAAGTAAGGGCGCTATCTAAAGACGGACGTCGAGATAACCTGTTCCAAATTAAACGAACTATAACCAAAAGAAAAACAGTAACTCCTATGGTCTTGTGAACAACATAGTAAGCATTCCTGTATTCGGTATCTTCAGGAATAATTGATGTAAAAATTCCCATAGGAATAAGGGATATAAATAAAATGGCAATTGTCCAGTGAAGCATACGAGAAACCTTGCCATAGCGATTCGATTCATTTTTCGCTGTTAAAGCTAATTCAGATGTATTTTTTCTTTGTCGGCCTGCAACATATAAAAGAAAAAGTCCTGTTAATAATGCTGTTACTGATTGGATCCAGAGCAAGGAGGGTTTGGCGGAATCTAATGGTGTTTGATTGGGTTTTGGATTTTCTAATATTCCTGAATTAATTATGAACAAGAAAAACCAAGCCGCTAATAGTAGACAACCAACTGCAGCAAGAATAGTTCCAAATACTCTTACTCGTGAAGCGCTGTAATTCAAAGCCCAAGAAGTTAGCACGGACAAAAAGACAATACCCATAGAAACCCAGGCACCAGGATTAGTCGAATAAAGGTTCAAAACTATTTCGTTCATAGGTTAAATTTATAAAAATTTTAAATAATTGCTATTTAAGTGGCTTGTCTCTTAAGCCAAATCATTTGGGCGATAATCCCAAGCACATAAATGATCAAAAAAGCCATATGAAAATTTAGCAATAAAGGATCTTCGAAAGAGTCAATGAATGGATCTCCAACCGGCAATCTTCTCAGAAAATCTGTAATGGCTGGAATCATGTGAAACAGCAATGTAGAGGTATAGCCCAATGCTTGAAAGTACTTTGAAAAAGATCCAAACCATTTGTATCGTTCCATGATGTAGCCACCTGCAAGAGCAATTAAAGTAAGTACTGCCAGCACATGAGCCACTCCGAAACCACCCTGGTTGTATATGCCAAGAGCTGAACCCGCCACAAGAAGGGTTACTAAAACATATAATTTTCCGGAGCCAACTTCTGATGAAATCACTTTATATTTATAGATAGTATAAAAACCGCTCAATACAGCTAATATACCCAAGATAGTATGGAACCATCCTAATAAAGTCATTTCTGGCATTCTTGATTCTCCCCTTATGGTTTTGTTATAGCGTATTGTAACAGATTTATTTTAATGTAACCTTTACTTCTCAGTTTAAAGATGTTAAGTTTGCGTTACATAAAGAAATTTTAAGGAAAAATTATGGATCCAATAATAATACCTCTTGCAGGAATATCTGTTGGCATCATTGTGCCGTTGGCCGTCTTCTACTGGCTATATCATGAAGCAAAAAATAAAAATGAAACTATTTTAGAGATATCAAAAAACCTTGATGATCCTATTAAGCTTGAACGTCTATTAAGAATCTTTGATGAAAGAAAAAAAGAGCCTGTTGACTATCGCAGGGGCGGTCTAATAACTATTTTTGTTGGTGTTGGAATTTATTTTCTAGGTCTCTTTGCTATGGGGTCTTTTTTTGAAGGAGTTGGATTGTTAGTTGGCTTTATAGGCATTGGAACTATGGCTGCTGGCTATATCTATCCAAATACTAGCGAAGAAATTACTAAAGTGGTTGAGGACTTTGAAGAAAAATAAAAATCCTATGAGTTATAAAAGAAACAAATCCATTAAAGCGGCACCAAATAAAACTCGCAGTCGAGCATTGACGATAATGTATGTAGGTCTTGGAATGAATTTATTTGGTTTTGCCGCATTTGATCCACTAGGGTCTTTTATTGAAAATCTGGGCCTTCTAATAATGGCAGTTGGTGTTGGTTTTATGGCAGGTGGTTATTTTTTGCTTAACTCAGGTGAAGAGATAACTGAGGCAGTTGAAGACTTTGAAGGAAGATAAAGAGATAAAATGTTAAAAATTATGGTTACACAATCTATCCTATGGGCAACGGCCATATTGCTGTCAGTCATTAACTCTGAAGCAAGTTGGTGGCTAATTGGTTTCTTAGCTGTAATGGCAATAGGCACGTTAAGAGCAGAAATAAATAAGATTACAAATTAGAGATGACTTATTTTAAAAGATTTTTAATAGTTTCAACTTGTGGTTTGGCTCAAATATTCTTTGCTTCATATTTGTTACTAGATTTATTGAACCTTAGTTTCTTTGGCCTACCTTCGAATGCTATGTTTATTCCAGGAGTACTCATTATTCTTGGTTCAGGATATCTCTGCGCTTCATATTATTTTGGGGATAAGAAAATAAATAATATTTTGTATGATGAGTATTCAGCCTTGAGGTATTACAAACTCGGTGCAATTGGCTTCGGTTTAAATGGCTTTGGAATTTTCGTTATTTTTTCTATTCAAGATTGGTCTAACTGGGATTTAGCCAGCGCTAATGCGATGATCTATCAAATACCAGCTCTTGCTTGGGCAATATTTGGTATTTTAATGTTAATTTTTTCTTGGGGAGATTTAAAAGAATATAAGGCAGAAGCTACATTTTAAATGGATTTTTCATGGGCAAACACCACCAAAACCTTTTAAATAACCTTGAAGAACTCAGGAAAGCTGCTGGATTCACACAGCAAGAACTCTCTGAAAGCGCAGAGGTTTCAAGAAAAAGCATCAATGCAATAGAAAATGGTGTTTATGTCCCCTCAACTGTCTTAGCATTAAAAATTGCTAAGACTCTTAATTGTTCGGTTGAAGATCTGTTTAAATTACCCTAATCCAAGAAATTGAAGTAATCATTTTATTCATGCTAACATCTTGTTGGTATGATTTTAGAGCACGGCCCAAGCCATACAAAAGATATATCTCAAGCAAAAGCTGACTTAGATAAGTTTGGATATTGCGTAATCCCAGAAGTACTGAACGAAGCTGAAATAGAAATCTCAAAGAAAAGACTTCTCGAGCAAGCTGAAGCCGAGGAAGAACTGGGTTTGTCTTTTAGGGACGGAGGGGCAGATCAAGAAATTAAGTTTAAAGATGGCAGAGTAGATAAAGACTCTTTCAGCATTGAGAACGGTGGAGTTAATCAACGCCTCTGGATGCTAGCAAATAAAGGTGAATGTTTTAGGGATATGGTCACTCACCCTTTGGTTGATGAACTGGTTGGTCATATATTGGGTGGTGATTTTATTCTATCCACTCATTCAGCAAATATAGCTAAACCTGGTGGAGTAAGAATGGGCTTGCATACTGACCAATGGTGGATGCCTCAACCTGTTAGAGCTGGAGAAAACTATATAAGACCCTCTGAAATATCAAGAAAGGCCGACACAAATTTTATAGATCCGGATCCATCTCTTGGTATATCCCCGCCAGTTGTAGCTAACTGCATGTGGATGCTATCAGACTTCTCTTCAACTAATGGGGCAACAGAAGTAGTGGCCGGGTCTCATCTAACCGGGGCACACCCTAATCAAGATGATCAAAGTGCCTACCCCATCAATCAACCTGAAGCCAATGCAGGCTCATTGATGGTTTTTGATGGAAGGCTTTGGCATGGAACAGGAGCCAATACTGGGAATACGGATAGGCTGGGTGTACTTACAACTTTCTGTTCACCACAGTTCAGACAACAAGAAAATCAAACGCTTGGCCTTGATAGAGATCTCTGGGGCTCTTGCTCTGAAAAACTGAAGTCCAGACTTGGGTTCAAAGTGTGGAATGCCTATGGAAGAATAGAAAGCTCCATGGACTATCTCATAGATATTGAACCTGAAAGAATAAAAGAACTTAAACCTACTGAAAAATGAATATAAAAAAATGAATCTTACAACCCTAGAGTATCCTCCTCTGACTGAGGATATTGAAGAAGCAAAGACTCATCTAGACAAGTATGGCATGGCCTTAATTGCCAATGTCTTAAGCGAAGATGAAGTCGATGAAATGGACAAACGACTAAATGAACAATTCCTGGGCGAAGAAAAGCATAAAGTAGGGTCAAAAGTTAGAGGCGATGAGGGGCTTGGTGTGCAATCTGCTGATGAGGAAAAGGTCAGTAGACTGGTATGGAATCTCATTAACAAAGGTGATTGTTTTTTGAAACTAATCGATCATCCAAAAATACTACCTCTTATTCAGCATCTGATTGGAGACAGAGTCTGTCTTTGCTCAATGGGAGCGCATATGAACGGAAGTGGTAATGAGAAAATGGCACTTCACCAAGATCAGTGGCCCTTAGTACCCCACCCTATGGACTTCCCTTTCATGGCGAATGTTATGTACTTAATCTCAGACAACTCTCCTGAGAATGGAGGAACTAGACTTATACCCGGATCTCATAAATGGCCTCTCATAGATTACCGAACGGCAAACGGTGAAGAAATTCAAAATAAAGCTCTTTCTCTTACAGCCCCTAAGGGAACAGCAATTGTTTGGGAAGGAAGATTATGGCATGGTAATGGCCTGAATAGATCTGGTTCTATCCGAAGCAATATTTCTACAGCCTTCCTACAACCTTGGGTCAAACCTCAAGAAAATCATCAGTATAGTATTCGAGAAGAGGTACTTAAAAAGGTAACTGAGAAACAAAAACATATATTAGGTTTTAGCTCTTTTGGCACACTGGGAGGGCATGATGGTTCCAGTGTTTCACCAGCTGAATTTGATCCTAATAAAGAGTCTATTGGAGTCCTTAAACCTTAAAAAAACCGATTTATTTTCTGTCTTAATTAATATTGCTTTATTTTTTCTACTATAGTTTTTTTAAAGTCTTAGGGTTTATTCCTTATTTTTTATATAAACATCTGACCTTGATTAAATCGAGGTTGAGTTCTAAGCAAATTATTACTTATCTTGGTTGGATCCAATATAAGGCACAAGGAGATAGTGGCCCAGTATTATTATATATTCATGGATCACCAGGAGGTTTTGATCAGACGATTGATGCAGGGGAAAACTACTGCGTATTAACTCCTTCTAGGCCAGGTTATCTCGGTACGGACATTTCTTCAGGCAGAAGCCCTGAAGAGCAAGCTCAATGCTTCAAAGCACTTATAGATGCAATGAAAATTGATAAAGTTTTTGTTATGGGGGTGTCTGGTGGAGGCCCATCAGCAATGCATTTTGCTGCAAAATATCCAGAAAACACTTACGGATTGATACTATTTGAAGCGGTTACGCACTCTCAAGATTTTACTAAAGAAGATGAAGAGTTAATCAAAGCATGGGATATGGATCTTTTTATACAGCTTGCGTACATGTCATTTTTCGATGCCAATAGGCTAGCCTCAATGATGCTTCCTAATAAAGATAACAGAACTAGACTACTATCGAAGCAAGAAAACATTAACAAACTTAAAAGAATTGTTTGGTCTATATGGCCTATTAGTCGAAGAAGGAATGGAATTAAGAATGATTATAAACAATTCACGAATCTAAACATTCCTTATGGAAGTATCTCTGCTCCAACCCTAATTATTCATGGAGATGAAGATAAAAATGTTGACATAGAACATGCTCAATTTGCCAATAAGAAAATAAAAGACTCCGTTTTATATAAGGTATTGGGAGGAGATCACATGATGCATGCAACTCATTCAGATGAGATTGAAGAGCAAATTAAAACCTTTATATCTAATAACTCATGATCTGAATATTTATCAGGTCTTTTAAACCCTTGCTTGTATCTGCTGTTTAATGGCGGCGTGTTCTTTTTCACCAAACTTAAATTTTTTATATAAAAGATATGCCCCCAAACTATAAAAAAATAAAGGCACTAGACCATAGAGACTAATCAAAGCAATCTTTACTTCCATTGTCTGAGGTTGATTGGGGATAAATCCAGAAAACTGGAGAACAAAACCAGTCACAAGAAGCATAATCCCTGTTGCGCTTTTAAAAACAAAGTTAAGTGCAGCAAAATAGGAACCTTCTTTCCTCTCTCCTGTTAGGTATTCATCATAATCAATAACATCACCTTTCACTGAAGGACCAATTGCTCCGCCACACCCTGAAGCCATTCCACCTAAGGCCGCTCCTATAAACATAACAATCAATCTATCTGTAACAGAGTCCAAAAAAGGAATAATAAAGATTCCACCAAAAGAAATTCCTGTAAGGGCTAGACTAAAGACCCATAATCTTATTTTTCCAAATCTTCTGGAGAGGGGTATCCAGAGCGGAACTGATAAAGCTGACGGAAGCATGTATGCAAAGATGATTAAAGGAGCCCAGGCAGGTGCTTCAACAATATATTGAGTAACGTATAAGGTAAGCACTCCTATAACTGCGCCACCAAGATTTTCAATAAATAGAACCATTATTAATATTCTGGCATGAGGATTAACCCAAACATCCCTGAACGCTTTAAAAGGATTCTTATTCACCCTATTTTGGAATTCTGGATTTTCTTTAAGTCTAGAAACTGAGAAAAATATCATCAATGACATGGCAGCAACTGCAAAAAAAGCTAAGTTACCAGCCAACTCTCTTACATCTCCTGTGGGGCTGTTTTCTTCACTAATCAAAAGGCTCATTGAAACTAAAGATAGAATTGAACCTAAAGTGAAACCTATATGTCTTACACCAAAAAGTCTGGTTCTTTCATGATAATCCTCAGATAGCTCTGCTCCTAAAGCCATATGAGGCACATTAAATAGAGTAATAGCTGAATAAAAACTCAAGATTGCAATCATCATCCAAAGGTCTAGAGATGAACCTTGCATAGATTCGGGTGGTGAAAAAACTGCCAAAAATCCAAATGAAATAGGGATAAAACTCAATAGCATCCAAGTTCGCCTTCTACCAAATTTGAATGTGGTCCTGTCACTTAGGTATCCTGCAATGGGATCTGAAACAGCATCCCATATCCTTGATACACTAAAAATGACTCCCATGACGGCTGGTGCAATAAGAAGTACGTCAGTAGAAAATTTCATGACGTACAGGCTCATCAATAGATACATATAACCCGCACCTAACCCGGGCAAGCCGTAAGCAATTGTTGTTCCTAGTGGTACTTTTTTCATTTATACAGTCTTAACTTTAGAGATTTCTTTTATAAGATTATATGAATGAAGTTTAGTTACGCTACTATTCATAATTAATTTCGTAATAAAATTTCTTATAGTTACCAGTAAAGGATTAGATACATGATTAAATATACCCTGAAATTTAGATCTTTTTTGTATCCAACTAACTCTACTGTTTCTCAATTTATCGTATTGTCTAAGAGCTTTATTAATATCTTTATCTCCCATTAAGAGAGATATTAAGCAGTAGGCATCTTCAATAGCCAGACATCCACCTTGTCCAAGAAATGGAACCATAGGGTGGGCGGCATCTCCTAAAAGGACACACTTGTCCCGATATAAAGTTTTTGGAAGAGCCCTCTCAAATATTCCCCATTTATAGATGTCTTGTGCTGAGTTAAACATCGAGAGCAAGTCTTCATTCCATCCCTTAAAGCAATTAAGAAATTCAGATTTACTACCCTCTGTTTTCCAAGACTCTTCAGACCAAATTTCATTATATTCAATGGCAATAAAATTAATAAGATTCTCCCGACCGGTTGGATAATGAACACAATGACCTCCGGGTCCGTAGTAAACGTTAACTTTGTCACTTCCTTCATATTTAGGAAGATTTTCAATTGTGGTCATTCCCCTCCATGCCACATAATTTGTAAATTGAGGTTGTTGGGTGTCAAAATAAGAACTCCTTAAAGAGGACTGAATCCCGTCACAAATCAAGATTAAATCGTAGGCCTTTTTTTCCTGATTGGAAATTGAGATCTCTCCTACTGTGGGATCAACTAATTTAACTTCACAATCAAAATTGATACTGCCGCCGATGTCTTCAAATCTAGCCGCTAATGTTGCTACAAGGTCTCGTCTATCTAAAGTGATAAAGTCTTTATCGAAAGTCTTTGATTGTATGACCTTAGCCTTCTTGTAATCACGAATGTAAGAGTCCATAGGATTATGGCTCACAGAAGACAGAGATCCCATTAGTCCAATTTCTTGAAGCAGAATAGTGGCATTCTTAGAAAGGGTGATACCGGCTCCAAATTCTTTTATAGATTCTGACCTTTCAAATACATCTACTTCTATACCATTTTTTCTCAATGCATAACCAGCGGTCAGACCAGATACTCCAGCGCCTATCACTGCAACATTTCTTAACACTAGATTGCCTTAGTCTTAATTTGATTTTTTTGAGCCCGCTCCTTCCTGCGAGTTTTATCATTAACTTGTCCAACCAACTGGCCGCAAGCTGCCATGATGTCATCACCTCTTGTAGATCGAATAGTTGTTACGTAGCCCTCGTCTTGAAGATATTTTTGAAATCTCTTAACTCTATTTCCTGAAGGCTTTAAATAATCTGAGCCTTCAAAAGCATTAAACGGAATTAAATTTATTTTGCTGGGCAGTTGTTTTAACAATTCAGCTAATTCTTCAGCATGAAACAGCTCGTCATTAATACCATCAATAAGAATATACTCGATAGTTGTTACTCTCTTGTCGCCACATGAGTCTACGTAACGTTTAACTGAATCTAACAGTTCTTGAATAGGATATTTTTTGTTAATGGGAACCAACTCATTGCGCAGTTCATCATTAGGCGCATGCAAGGATATTGTGAGAGCAACATCGCTTACCTTACTTAAATCATCTATTTTGGGAACTATACCTGAGGTGCTTAAAGTGACTTTTCTCTTCGAAAGCCCATAGGCATTATCATCTGTCATTAAGTTCATGGCATTCACGACAGGTTCAAAATTAAGTAATGGTTCTCCCATTCCCATCATGACAACATTTGTAATATGTCTTGAGTTCGGTTCTCTGGGTAATCCAAAAGAATTTGCAGCCACCCAAACTTGACCAATAATTTCATCTAGATCTAAATTTCTTGAAAAGCCTTGTTTGCCTGTTGCACAGAAACTGCAATCTACCGCACACCCTACTTGCGAAGAGACACACAAGGTTGCTCTATTCTTTTCTGGTATCAAGACCATTTCGATTAAATCCTTTTCACCTACCTTAATAACCCATTTCTTCGTTCCATCTTTGGATAGTTTTTCATAAACGACTTCAGGTACACGGATCTCACAATCTTGTTTAAGTTTTTCTCGCAGGTCTTTGGATAAATCTGTCATTTCAGATATGTCAGAAACGCCTCTCTGATGAACCCACTTTATAATTTGGGTTGCTCTAAAGGGTTTTTCTTCTATAGAAATAAAATAATCTTCAAGCTCTCTCTTGCTAAGAGCCATAAGATTAATTTTTAATTTGGTTGTTTTATTATTCATTTCACAAGTTAAAACTCATAATACAGCAGGTGTTTAACGAAAAAAATACAGTTAAGATCTTCGGTTATTTTTAGAAGATTTACTTTTATTTTTTCTCTTGTTCCATGAAGTCTTGTTTCTAGGTGAGCCTTTTTTTGATGTCCTTGAGCTATTTTGTTTCTTTCTTGATGGCCCTCTAGACTTTGGTGCATCAGTACTTAAATTTTGAGTTGGTTCAAAACCTACAATAGTCTCTCTAGGGATCGGCGATTTAAGTAGTTTCTCTATATCAAAAAGGAGCTTATGTTCGTCTGCGCTTACCAAAGAGATCGCCTTTCCTTCTTGACCTGCTCGTGCTGTTCTTCCAATACGATGGATATAGTCTTCGGGCACATAAGGTAAATCAAAATTAACCACATGAGGTAAAAGGCTTATATCTATGCCGCGTGCTGCAATGTCAGTTGCAACTAAAACCTGTGTTTTTGAGTCCTTGAAATCTTTGAGAGCTCTAGTTCTTTGAGCCTGGGATTTATTTCCATGAAATGCATCGGCATCTATGCCTTCTTTATTTAATTGTTGAGCTAATTTATTAGCTCCGTGTTTTGTTCTAGAAAATACTAATACCTGAAACCAATTCTCTTCCTTAATGCAATGAGCTAATAGTTCTCTTTTTCTGGATTTATCTACAGGGTAAACAACTTGTTCCACTTTATCTGCTGTTGAATTATTAGATTTTACCTGGATTCGTTTTGGAGAATTCAAAAGACTATCTGCTAGAGACTTTATTTCATTGGGAAATGTTGCCGAGAAAAGAAGATTTTGTTTTTCTTCCGGTAGATATTTTAATATCTTCTTAATATCTCGTATAAATCCCATATCTAACATTCTGTCGGCTTCATCCAAAACAAAGGTTTCCAGCTCAGAGAGGTTCAAAGTTTTTTGGTTTAAGTGATCAAGCAATCTTCCTGGTGTAGCGACAACTATGTCTACCCCCTTTTTAATCTTATCTATCTGAGTGTTAATACTCACACCGCCATAAAGGGTTGAAGTCTTGAATCGCAAATTACTGCCATAATCCCTAAAACTTTCTCCAACTTGAGAAGCAAGTTCTCTGGTGGGGACAAGAACTAAAACTCTTACCCTGCGCCTTTTTGATTCGGCATTTTGTAATGTGTGTAAGATCGGCAGGGCAAAGGCAGCTGTCTTGCCTGTACCTGTTTGGGCTCCTGCTAAAATATCATTTCCTTTTAGAATTTCGGGAATTGCTTCTCTTTGTATTTCAGAGGGCTTGGAGTATCCCTTGTCTTGAATA